>JACCDG010586216.1_pt1 | contig 10341 bp, 11 predicted proteins | sample 7442471 | NCBI WGS metagenome assembly JACCDG01 (sample SAMN15323444, study PRJNA562643) | freshwater metagenome | isolation source: river surface water | place: USA:Blue River Watershed | collected 2017-08-17 | reverse complement strand
CTTCCTTGCCGGTGGCCGGGTCCATGTAGCGCAGCGTGTAACCCTTTGGGCCTTTGACGGGGTTGCCACTGGCATCGCGGTCAACAACAGCCTTGTGCGGCAATCCAAGCGTCGGATCGTTCAGAGTGGTTTCCACCCCGGCAAGAGCGCCCACATCATCTCCTGCGTTCTTGGCGGTGTAGGCGGCACCAAAGTTCTTCGTGAAGGCGTCCTGCTTCTGCTGGATGCCCTGGGTGCGGGTGTATTCTGCGTCCTGTCGTTCACCGACCTTGCGGGCGTTATTCAGGTCGAACTGCCTCGACTCTTGCTGGAGGTTAAACTCCTGCTTGCGCATGGCATCCTGCTCAGCCTGGCGGTCGTCCTCTTTCTTCAGACGCATACCTTGCACCAATCCGGCGGCGAGGCTTCCAACTCCAACGGGAATAGACATGGCGACTCCTTAGCGGTACAGGCTGTAGTTCGGGGCTTTCGGAATCATTGACGAACCAAGGTCAATGCCGGGGATGCGGCCTGCGGTCAGTCCGTCAACCAGGGATGCGTTGGCTTGTGCCGGAGTTGTCGTCACCGGCAGGTACTGCGGCGAACTGATACCGGCGACAGGTGTCGTCGTCGGGTTGACTGCTGCTGATGGAGACTTGCCAATCATCCCGCCCAGCAATGTCCCGGCAGCGCCGAACATCTGACCGGCCTGTGCAGCCTGATTGGCGGACTGGTTGTTCAGGGTGTTGACCATGCCTGCATTGGCGCTGTCCATGCCGCCTGCCGCGCCGGACATGAGTCCAGCACCAAGGCGGGTCACAGAATCCCGGCGGTTCCACGTCTGTTGCTCGGCGTTGCGGCGTTCGGCTTCCCGGTTGGCGGTGATGCTCCCGGCAGCGGCCAGCGACTGGGCGATACCGGCCTGCGAAGCCAGAGCATCCGCACGGCCCGAGTTGGGATTGATGCCCATGCGCTGCATGTTGCGCAGGCGGGCGTTCTCGGCATTGGCAAACTGTGTGGCGACATCGGTCGCGGCCCGGTTGGTGACGCCGTTCAGGTCAGCAACGACGCCTTTCTCGGCATCAGCCACCAGCATCTTTTCGGTGTTGCCGTAGAGCTTCTTGTACTCGTCGTAACGCTGCTTCTGAAACGCAAACTGTTCGCGCTGAAGGGCCAGCGCCTGCTTGGCTGTTTTCTTGGAAGATCGGCTGCTGATAACTCCGCCCAGCAAAGACCCGCCAACGGCTACGGCTGCATAAGTCATGGTTGCACCTCAATGCCGGTCGTTTCCGGCCCTGAAAGAAGGGTTTCTGTCTCGAAAGCCTCGTAATCCAGCCACGTAAAGACATCTTCGATGCCCTCCGAGGTGGGTGCGCCTTCGTGCTTGTGGAATGTGGTCCAGACGACATCCGAGATAGCCAGAACCATGCGTTTGGTGCCAGCGGGGGATGCGAATGTGATGGGTGCTGCATAAACAACGGTTTCGGTGTCGCCGGTCAGGACGTTATCAACAACGACCTCGGCCACGCCCATGGAGATAACGCTCAGGTGTTCGCCTTTGTGGATGCGCCCAGCGACAAGGGTTCCTGCGGGGATATGGATTTCGCGGGCGTAGATGCCGTCGATGAAGCGATGAGTGACCGCAAGCTCAACCTGCTGGCCGACCTGCTGCATCATTGCCCCTTGCAGGGACTTGAGCGAATCGCGGGTATGGGTGTGCGCCTGCGAAGAATCGCCAGACAAGAGTTGTCCGGTGCGGGATTCCTGAAGCATGTCCGACGACCTCTAACAACAGTGAGGTCTAGCTTTGTGCGGCCCAAGCGAAAAGGCCAAGAAGCGGTGTTATAGGTATATTTTTGTGCTGCGCCTGCATTGTAGCCCATGACGCAATCGCGGGCTATAAAATAGCATCGCTACGGGCAACGCTTTCGCTGATGTCGGATACCATCTGCATGTCTATCCGGATGGTGCTGTATGTGTCGTTGTCATCCTTGGTTCCAACCCACGGATCAACCTTGTACACGACGGCGCACTTCAGTCTTCTGCCCATGGAATAGCCAAAGGCTTCTTCATCGTCGTCGATGTAAAACGTAATATAGCTGGCGGCTGGAATAACCCTGACATCGCAAACATGAACATCGCCAGACCCTGTGTTTTGCATGACCGGCAGACTGTCAACCGCAATCCCTGATTCAAACGGAATGGTTATCTTGCCCAGGTACGTGGACGGTACACCGGTTGTTCGTGCTGGGGCAGAGTACGACAAACCAAACCCGAGGCTTTGGTACTCGTCGAAAATATACACATCCAGATGATTTAGGTATCTGCTTGTTGGGTATCCCCCTATTCCGACCGCAGAGACTTTGATAGTTAGCCCTATCTTCTTTGCCCGCGCCCGATACCAAGTTCCGTCGTCCGGAGTGTCATACGGAACGATGCTTGTGTAGGTTCCGGTCTGGTGATACCCGTAGTGTCTGTAGTGGCCGTTACCAACAAGAAGCAGTGCGCTGGTAGATGTTTCCGTTTTCCAGCATCCCCCAGGGAAGCAGTAGTACAGCGCAATTAGCGGGTTATCCACTCCGATTCCGGCCTCTGCCGCATAATCAGAGGCAACTACCACCTCCGGGGCAATAAGCGTCCCAATCTGCGCTCGCGTCACTAACGCCGAATCCGCCGTCATGTCATCAAACGAACAGTCATCGCCGCTTATAATCTTTACGTTATTTAGCTCAATGTTTCCGCCGTCAAAAATGAAATCCTTTCGGGTTAAATCTGGGCCTCCGGTGCTGAGCCTCATTCGCGGCAATCCATCGCCCGCTACGCCTAACCATAATCCCGGCTCATTTCCAGAATTTTCATGTTCCTCGAACCCGTACCACAGCTTGCTCGTCAACTGCACGTTAGCCTTGAGTGCTCCGGCCACGAGCTTGTCTACGTTCAGGTCGAATATCTTGGCGCTGGTGATTGTTGCCTCCTCGATGTAGGCCGTGTCGATGAATACTGCGGGGTTTCCGTCGGGGTCTGTACCCACCACGAACGGGACGCGGGCATCTGCCGCCACGCACAACCAGACAATATCGCCATCGCTGACGGTATTCCCCACGGTTGTCGGCCATGCTGGTTCGTCGCCACCGGTGCGCCCACCATCAATACAGGCGTACTGGTAGCCGTTCGGTTCCGTTGGCCGGACGTACTGATAGGCCGCGTAGGGTGTGACAGCCTGCCAGACAGCCGAAGTCATGATGTCGCGGACGTAGGTTGGGTCAAATCCGGTTCGGCCCTGTACGCCCGCTGCGGCGTTCCAGTCGCCCTTGACGCCAGCAGTCGATACCGCACGCGCCCAGTAATACTTGGTGGATCCGCTGCCTACCATGTCGATATAGGACTCGACCGGCGTCTGCTGAATCATCACCGCCTGGCCGATGTCGTCAATACTGGCCCGCCACAGCTCGGTGTGGCTGTAGTTGGGGAATACCGGGTTGACCCACCCGATGATGATAGATGCCAGCGCCCCGTCTGCCGCCAGCCCAGTCACCTTTGGCGGGGTTGTCAGGTTGCCCTGCGGTATGGTCACGCCCGTCCCGTTCCGGTCGGCAATGCCTCCGGCCACAAGGTCGCTGATGGAGACAAGGCGGCTACTGTCTCCGCCAAGGATGTACTTGTCGATGATGCGGCCAATGGCGTTGAACCACTGCTGCGTTACCGGGTCGGCATTGGTCGGGACGCGGGGCAACTGCATGTCCCGGCGAGACGCGACAGCAAGACGGGCTGCAAGCTGCTCGGGAGTCAGGGATGGAACGGAGCGGACAACGCCGACGCCAGACATGCGTCCTGCGGCCTGAGTGATGACCGCCTGAGCGCCGACGCCGGTATTGCCGGTTCCGGATATAGCTGCGGCTGGCTGGGTGACAGCGCCGGTCCCTGCCGTATTCAGGCAGTATCCGGATGCCGCCACAGACGGAGCGGCCTGCGCGACGACAGACCCGCCCTCATAGATGATATTGCCGACGCCGCTGATGAACCCGGCGGGTTGAGTGCCGCCAGGGTTGACGACATCGCCGGACGCCGCAATTGAGGGAGCCGCCTGGGTGATTGCTCCCGGACCCTCAAAATCAGCCATGACGTTACCCGGCGCTGACGGTGAATGTCATGCTGGTTACGCCGACGCTGGAGCCGGACGTGATGGAGGTGCTGCCAAGGTTGATGTCGCAACCGGACGTGCCGACACTGCCGTCAAAAACAACCGTGCTGCCGTCAGACTTCAGGGCGCGAAACCATGTGGCGGTCCCGGTGTTGTTGGCGCTGGAATCCTGCGTGATGGCGTTCATGGTCAGGGTGCCAGCCGATGCTGCTGCCGATGCCGTGGCGTTGAACCGAAGCTCAGCCAGCAACACTTGGGTGGAAACAGCGGTATTGGCATTTGCCGGCTTCGTGCCGTCGTAGATGCGCAGATAGCCGTTATCCAGCAGGTCGGACAGCGCGTCAGCCTGAGCATTGACCGCTGTCGAGGAAATCTTAGGATTGTTGGCCATGAGTGGACCTCATCGTGATGAGGCACTCTTGCGCCGGTTATTTGCGAATGGGGTCAGTGTACCTCATTACGCCTGCAATTCGGTCACGGATTCCGCTATGGCAATCTCGCGTATCGGGTCAGTTCCAGTCACCTTTACCTGCCATGTCCGCAACTTCCCATTTCTCGGCATCCGCACCGGCAAGGCGGATGTTACGGTCTGCGTGTGGTGCAGCGATCCATTTGCGTAGACGGATAGCGTCAGGTTGGCGTAAGAGTCAGCCAGCACACGGGCAACGGTCATGCAGGCGGGCCGGTCAAGACTGACGGACTTTGACTTCCACGAATACGACAGCGGCGATCCGGATGCGCTGTCCAACTTTACGAGGTTCTTGCTGCTGTCGATTAGGTATAGCGCGTCATTCGGGACATCGCGATACCCGGCCACGTAATGCTGGTTTATGCGGATGAAACCGGCGTCAGGGTTGCGCGGGTCAAAGATCACGCCGCCCTTGTTGTTGAAGTCGGTGTACCAGAAGAACAGGTACTTGCCGCGATGCTGGTAGGCGTGGATGCTGGATGGCGTCATCAGCGCCCATTCTCGGTTGGTGATGATTCCTTCCGTGACCAGCCTTGCCCCGCCGCCGGTGGCCATTACCAGTCCGTTCGGGCTGGCATAGATGGCGTATGCGCCCATGCTCACCATGGACCGGGCAGAGACGCATGCTTCGATGATCGGCAGTTCCTGCTGGCTCATGTTTGCCGGGTCGATGCCGGTAATCATGATCGGCCTGCCCTGCGTCCCGACAATCAGGTAGCTGTCGTAGTGGCCGATGGCGACCACGTCGGTGTCGCTGGTCAGTTCATACCCTTGCGGCCACGCATACGGGATGAATGGCTCCGACAGGCAGATGATCTTCCCCAGGGAGCCATAAGCCACGCCATGAGCCGTCAGGCCCAGGTTAATCATGCTGTCACGCGGAGGCGTCCAGTCGGTGGACGGCAGAACCTCGGCCAGCGTGTCGGTCAGCTTGGTGTCAACGTAGGGCAGCGTGTAGGCGACATCAATCTTGTCAACGAACAGGTATTCGGCATTTCCAGACGATCCGACGGCGGTCCGGTATATCCGCAGGCTGACAATCTCGCGGGAGGTACTGGCGGAGACATCGACTGTGAGCGCCGACACATTCACAGTCGATGATCCGGACGGGCAAATCAGGATGTCGGATGGCGGCGACGGCGCCGACTCCTCGCCCATCTTGCCGACATAGGTGTAAACGTAGGCGCGGGCCTCGGTACTGACGCCATCGACCACTCCCGACACCAGTGTCGTCGTAGGTTTGACGGTAGGCGCAGGGATTCCCAGCTTGTAATAGTTGTTCGGGTATTCCGTGCCGCCGCCGGAGCTAACCGCCGGGGTGTAGGAATACAGCACCGAACCGCCCACGCGAGTATCGCCAGACCAATAAATGCGACGATAAGTATCGTCAGCAATAGGCGAGCGAATGACAGAAACCTGATCCTTGAAGCGAAGCCAGTAATCACTGCCGCCTACACTCCACAGGTGGATAGCCTGGATGTTCTGGCCGGTCAGCGCCAGCGTAGCTACAGCTGTCATGCCATACAGCGGCTGGATGAGTCCGGCCTCAAGTCGGCAGTTTGTGGCGTCCGTGGCGCCAGAGTCCGGCAGAACGAACGGGCTGAGGCGCGGAAACTCGCCGGAGAACTGCCGGAACTTGAGGCGCATTACGCTGGCTCCGGTACCGGTTCCGGCGGCAGTTCGTCGCCTTGCTCATAAACAACAAACGATCCAGCGCCTCCATCAAAAACAACCATGATGGCGTTTTTTGGTATTTCGGACCCTGGGACATTGACGCCATCCATGACAATAGATGCAATCGTAATCATCACAGCACCTCAACAAAAAGATGTTCAAGCGTGATAGTTTCAGCCAATGCTCCCATTTGCACAGTCAGGCTAACTGTTATGTCAGCAGACGTGTCGGCGGTAGACGTGCCAATTGCGGAGCTTGTCGTTCCAACCCCAAGATTTCCGCCTTGTGTAGATTTCTGAGAGGACTGAGAATTAAGGTTCCGAATCGTCAGGATTCCATAAGCTGACGCCGAACCTGTACCACCAAATGCTTGAGTGATAGCAGTTGCTGCACCGAGTTTAATCCGCAACGTCTTAGTGTTTGCGCTATTCGTCTGTGAAAACATTGGACACAATCTGAGGATTCCATTCATCCCAATCACACCGCCCGGCAGGGTGAATGATGCCACTTGCGTTTCGGCGGTGGTATTTGTAACTGCTGTCGTTGTGCTTCCGGTCGTGTACAGCTTTACCGGATGAACCTTTTTCCAGTATGTCCCGTCACTGATAAAATAACTGCCGTTTCCGATGTCTGTGACGAAAATCACATGGTTGGCGCGGACGGATGATGCAGCCGGCTTGGTTGCCCATGTGTATTCCAATGGAACCCCGATTGATCCTTGCATATCAGCCACCCGTACCGGTAATGACTGCAGAGAACGTACCGACCAGCGTCGCCGGGGTCAACTTGATGGCGTCGATCATTCCGAAGACGCGGAAAGTCAGAGGCGAAGCGAGATTGACAGAAATAGCGATTCCGTTGTCGGTGATTGACTCGAACGAACTTCCGCCACGCGCCTTGACGGTAGGTGTGACGGTTCCTGTCGCTCCGGCAGACGGAATAATGGTCACTTGATACTCTTTGGATATGCGGCCCGTAGAGTCAATACTGATCTCAGTTTCCGCGCTCATCCCTGTGTTCTTGCTGTTCTGGTAGGTAATCATTGATAACTCCGGTCAGGTAAAAGTGAATCCAGTGCGCGACCCGGGGAGGTCAAGGCGGAAAGCGAACTCGTCCAGGTAAAACCCCTTCTTCGCAGTAGTCGTCGCTGCGATATTCCGCACAGCCACGCCCTCGTTCAGGTACGCACCGTCCGGGATGATGCCGGTACCGGAGTGCGTCGCGACCAAAGTGCCATTGATGCGGAACTCAACAGCGCCCGCTGTCGTAACACAGACATGGAATACTGCAAACTCACCAGCAACATAAGGAACAGAGGTAACTGTTGTCTGTGTACTTGTCTTGTACCCCGACTTACATTGCCAATAGATTGAGGTGTTGTCAGCAATAAACATCGCGGCGCAGCCGGTGTATCCATTACCTGTCCCGCTACCAGTTCCAGCCCAAGGGTCAGCAGCGTAGAGGTCATAGTTTCCGCCGTTTGCAAGGCCAATGCGGTAGACGAAATCTTCCGTAGTTGGTACGACGTTCGACAGTGCAAGCGATGCAAGAAACTGCATTTTCGCGCCAGTTCGCCACTGCTGCTGCGGGTATATCGCGCCGCTGGCGAAAGCATACAAAGCCACTTGCGTAGCGGTATTTATCGTGTTGCTGTTCATCTCCCAGAGCGTGCAGTCTGCAATATTTCCTCGGTTTGTCAGGGCTTCAACAATAGTTATATCCGCAAGCGGGGTTGAGCCGTTAGTGCTGCCTTTGTACGGGCCGTCTACAGGTATTGTGTTTCCAAGGTAGGAATGATTGCCGAACTTCTGCCCGCGAGTAATTGACGCTGCCATATTTGGCGGCGTGTTAAGCGCAGCAATAGAGGTGTCAACGTACCCCTTTACAGCTTTCTGTGATGGGTACAGCGTATCGGATGACCCCAGCGATGTGCTGGTTGATTTGTTTGAGGAGTTTTCCGGGGTGTAGCCGATGTTCTGTTCTTGTATCGCCCAATTCGCCTGCGTGTTGCCGGGCGTATCAATCAAGGCGCGAACGGTGTCGCCAACACCAACAACCTGCGCGGTTGGCAGAGTGCCGCCGACACTGACAGTCCAAATGTCGCCCTTGAGGATGGCTCCTGCTGTGCCGCTGCCGCCGGATGACGGATAGGCATTGACACTGGCGTTGTAGTTTCCGCGATCATCCCACAGCCCCACAACCAGCGATTCGGCATAAGCGCGGTCGCCGTGTGGGTCTGTTGCTTCTGTGTGGGCTGCTACTGCGCCTGCGGGTTCTGCGCTGATGTCTGATGCAGTGGTTGGCTTCGTGATGTTGACGGTGACTGTGCCGTTAGAGTATGTGGCGGTAACAGCATTTCCGGTGAAATCAACGTTATTTGTTGCCACCGGAGTCCCAAGGCTAACGCCCTCGTCCTTGAACTGGATGCTGTTCTCGCCAAGGATAGCTCCAGTCACCTCCAGCAGTGCTATGTTCTCCGGCAACATGCTGAATATCGTCTGGTAGACAACAACGCCTGATGTATCGTAAATGCGCGCTACATGATAGACGCTGGAGTCGTCAGCCTTCAGGCCAAACGTGGCAATACCGCTGGTGTTGGTGTACGAAGTAACAGCATACAGCACGTCAAATCCGGGATACTGCTGGGCTGCGGACGTGCGCCTGCGCTCAACAACCACGCGCCCGCCGCTGATTATTCCAAGCCCAAGGGCGTCAGTGTTTACGGTCAGTATGTACGTTGTCATGGTGTCCTCATAAAAACCGTGCGCGAACGCGGGAAGGTCTGGTCAGTGAATACCCGGCGTCAGCCTGGTTGCGAGCCTGCGCTACAGCAGATGAAAACAGGCCGCCATGGTATCCGGACAACTCCGGATTGCTCCACGACTGGCCCGGCATGGCCATCAGGTAAGCCAGCGTGCCGGAGGCTATGGCGTCCTTCCATTCCTCGAACACCCGCTCATCGACACCGCCGGATGCCTGCGACGGCTTGATTGCGACAACGGCGCGGGAAACATAGGCGGCGTCAGGGACCGGATTCATCACGATCACGGACCGGCTGCGCTGGTAGTACCGACTCGGGCGTCCAGTCAGCGACTGCCAGTCAATAACCTCGTTTTCCAGCGCATCGACAGTTGTCGGCTTCAGCTGGGTTCCGTCAACGCGCAAGGACAGGATTTCAGCAATTGCGCAGTCAGCCGGAGATGCAATCTCGTATTCCTCGTCGGTCGCCACGGTGTTGAACGGGTCCAGTTCCTCGCGAAGATACCGGGATTCCCCACAGAACCGGATACAGGTGCTGCGTACAGCCTCCGTGATCATGGGTGTGGGGCATTCAGGGACGTGAATCTGCACGGCTGGGAGCCATTGGGTGTAGGCGACGGCGGTCATTTCGGTTTAACCCCCGGATTGGCGGCGGCGTCTGCCTTGGACTTGACGCCAAGCAGGTCGAAGAACGTGGATTTGTGGGCTTGTGCGGCCTGGTAGTTGGGGCTTGCCTCGTCATCGGACGACATCAGCCGGTAGAGCATCCACTCCTGCACCGCCGGTGCGAAGAAGTCATCCACCGGGAATGTGTCGGTCGTTGCAGAAATGGCGGTCAGCGTCTTGACGTAGGATAACTCCACGCCAATGACGGGAGCGCCACTGGCCGGGGGAAACACCCAAAACTCACGCGGAGCGATGGGGTCGTAGAAGTATTCGCGGATGATGGTCTGCCCGGTCTGTTCGTGCCATTCCGGAAATATCATGTCCTGGATATTGATATCGGATTTTTTAATGACGCGTCCGGCGCTGCTTAGCCCGTCCTCGCCCCTGTTGCGGATAACCTTCAGTAGCCTCACCCCGTCTGTCGGGATGGATTGCTTTGTTCCTGCGGTCAGCAGGTGGGTGGTAGTCGCTGCGGCGGCATCAGGCCGTACAGCGACCAGCGCACGCAATGCGTCGTTCAATGCAGGTATCAGGTCGCTTGAATCCGTCCACGTCACGGCGGACGGGTCGTTCAGCGTCTTGCGTACCTGCGTCAATACGATGCTGCACTGCATGGCCTGCCCCTTTCATTACTTGGAAGCAGCGGTTTGCT
>JACCDG010405150.1_pt1 | contig 10342 bp, 16 predicted proteins | sample 7442471 | NCBI WGS metagenome assembly JACCDG01 (sample SAMN15323444, study PRJNA562643) | freshwater metagenome | isolation source: river surface water | place: USA:Blue River Watershed | collected 2017-08-17 | reverse complement strand
TTTCGTTGAGCCGCATACCGTGCGCTTCAATCGCCTCTTCGCCGTCCAAAGCGAATCCCGAGCGGTTCTCGTGCTCTCGAAATAGATCCCACGCCAACCCATCCCGCTGCCCCCGGAGCTTCGCGATCTCGGCGGCGCAGTCGTCGTGAATCACGTAGCGGCCAGCGGCGTCTTCAAAAGGGCCGTACTCGTCAGAACCGTCGAATCTGTACCGCTTCATGCTCCCTCCCTCGCCTTCATCCGCGCAATAACGCCCCGAAGCGCGGCGCGACTGCGATCCGAAAACCGACGTCGCTCGGCCTCCTCCTCGTAGAGCCGCCTGTAGTTGTCGCGCTCCGCGATCAAATCGGAATACCGACGCGCCATCAATTCGGAATACCGACGCGCCATCAATTCGGTAGCGTCGGCGATGCGCTGGAGGCACCCGATCTTGATGATCTCGTTCGCTCCGCGCGGGGTTTCCGCATTGCGAATCCAGTTGATTCGGCTCTCGTCTTTGTAGCTCTGGGTCATGCTCCCTCCCTCGCAATCTTCTCGATTTCGGCCAGCGTAGTTTCGCGCAATGCCGTCAGTGCGCCGCCGCTATCCTTGACCGTCACCGTCAGGCAAAGAGCGCCGATCGCTTGCTTCAGCATCCGCGCGAGCTTGGGGGCGTCGGTGCGGAAGGCAACAAGTCCGCGCGCGTCCACCTCGTCGAACCCGCACCGCGGGCCATGCAACGGCTCGGACCCATCGTCGCCGACCGAATGGTCTGGCTCGTGCATGTTCTCGGCGGCTATCAGGTAGCCAGAGTCCAGGAACGCGCCTCCGGAGTACGGGCCCACGACACGCAGCGGGCCATGCATCTCAGCGTCATGCGCGAGAACCCGCGCGATCAGTGCTTCGGTTTCGGGGGTCATCACGCGCCGCCTTTCTCGATATGTGCGCGGAGATCGCGGACCGCATGATCTCGCACGAAACCCAAATGGGACATGTCGGCGAAAGTCGTATTCTTCGCCGTCGCATCCGTAGCGGCAGCAATCGCCAATTCCGCCTCGACGACCGCCTTGATGCGCTCCCAGTCTTCGGCCCAGAGGATGATGACGGGGCGGTCGTGTGGGTCACTGCTCCTGAATGACGTGAATACCTCTGCATCCGGTGATCCGTCATCGGGGATCGTCCACCCGCGCGAAATCTTCAGTTTGTCAAGCACTGGCGTTCTCCATCTTGATCGGCACCGGCCCCGAGAAATCGAACACCGACGGCCATCCGCAATCGCGGCACACGTACGTCACGGTAGCGGCACCATCGGTTTCGAGTGTCGCCCACGGACCGTCATTCAACGGATTGCCGCATTCGCAAAAGCACACGCAGCCGCACCGTCGAAGTATTCGGCGCATTCGCCACCATCGGCTAAGTTTGCGGAGCATCGACCACCTCTCGTTTCACTTGATCCCGCCGATCCGCGGCGCGCGGTTAAAAGAAACCCGCTCGATCCCATGGTGCACATCCATCGAGCGGGCGCCTCGTCACGCGACGAGGACCAAATGAAGCCCCGAGGACTCGAACCTCGGCGCGCGGCGAATCGCGCACACACATCGCCACGCGGACACCTGTCCGCCTCAGATGCCCCCGGGTCGATTGCAATGCCCGGAGGACTTCACCCGTTTTTCGCCACGGTGTGCTTGGCTTCCGAGGAATAAGACCGGCGATCGAGCCCCCGCCACACGGCCGCAACTCCGCAGAGCGTGCCCCTCGATCGCCGGGGTTTCAGATCAATGCGATCACGAGGATCGCCAAGCTCACGAGGGCAAGGCCGACGTCGGTTGCAAGACCTCGCCGTCCTGGATGATGATCGAGCATTCTTCGCCCTTTCCGACGCGTTCCATGAAGACTTGCGTTCCGGTTTCTTCCGCGAGTCCGGCGATCAGCGCGAGAGAGTCTTCGTCGAACATCGACCCTTCGCGGATCATCGCGACGCGGAGCTTCGGATTCTTCGCGCATGCGAGCGAGAACGAGACGCGCAACTTCTCGGCCGTGGACGCGTTCACGAACGGCACGCCGTTCAGCTTCACGCCGTCGTCCTCGATCGACATGCCGTCGACCGGGAATCGAGCTTCGGCGATCATGCGCTTCTTCTCGGCGTCGATCTCGGCGATCCGCCGAGACTTCGCGTCGTACTCGGCGGACTTCGTGTTCCACGCCTTCTTGAGTTCTTCGCGGCGGGCGTTGTCGCGGAACTTCTTGTTCCTTGACTCGATGTCCTTCACCGTTTCCGACATTCCCTCGATGTCGGCCCGACCGTCCCCGTCGGTCGGGAACTTGCACGCAGCCAGAAGCGCATTTCGACGTTCGATCGCGGACGCCTTCTTTTTCTCGGCGTCTTTCAGGGCCTTTTCGAGACGTTCGATCAATCCCGTCGCCTCTTCGATTTCGCGGCCGCACGCGTCGATCTTGTGGTTGTGGTTCGTCGCTTCCTGAACTTCGGCCAAGAGCGCCGCGGCGGAAAGCTCTTCCTCCGGCGCGTCCGTGTGATGCGCCGGCGCGGCGTCCAGTTGCTTTTTCGCCGAGTCGACTTCGCGCCCGATCATGGTGCGATCGGCGTAGACCTTCGCCCGCTCTTGGTCGAGCGACGTCGTGTCGAGCCCGACGACGCGTCGAATCGCTTCAAGCTGATCCTTCGGCGACATCCGAAGGAACGCCGACGGGTCGAACGTGAACGAGTCGTAGAGCGATTGCAAAAACGTCTCGGGCGATCCGACCTTATGGCCGTCGGACGCTTCGATCTTCACGGTCGTTTCGCCGCTCGGGACGATCCGGCGAGTGATCTTGAACTCGCCGATATCGCACTTGATCACGGCGACGTCGGACCCGTGACGGACCGGATCGTCTCCGAAGAGCTTCTTTCCGCCGAAGAGCATCTCGACGGCGGCGATCAGCGACGACTTCCCTTGTCCGTTTTTGCCGCCGATGATCGTCACGTTGCCGTCGGGCGTGATCGTGACGTGCTTGATTCGGCGGACGCTTTCGACTTCGAGTGAGTGAATAAACATGTTGCGGTTCTTTCTATGGTGGGCGGCTTTTGCCGCCCGGTTGAAGTTAGGACGCCTTCGACTTCCGGACTTCCGCCATGGCCGGGGAAACGATGTCCCACGCGGAGCGGAACGCCTCGATCAGCTTCGCCGTGTTCAGTTCGATCTTCTCGCTCTGAACGTTCCGGACTTCCTCGTCCTTGCGCGACGCGATCGAGACGAGCGCCGGGCTCTTACCGCCGCGGATGGTCAAGGTGAGCTTGCCGATCCACTTCGTCGAGAAGTTCTCTTCCGGGTACTTCGACAGAAAGTTCTCGATCGTGTCGTCGCTCGCGCCGTCCGAGTGCATCGACGCGATCTCGGCTTGCCAGCCGACGGGGCCGCCGGCGCGCGTCACCGTGCGAATCGTCGACCGCGAATCGACCGAATCGTCGGCCTTCTCTTTGATGGTGACGAAAAGCGGCGCTTCCCGCGCGATCGTGCGTTCGTCGCGCTCGGCGAGACCGTTTTCGACGTCTTCCCGGAGCATGTCGACGATGCCCTTGACGGTCTTCGCCGTCGCTTCGTAGGGCGCCGCAGCCGAGCGGAGATCGGCGATCGTCTGATTGTGGGTGACGATATCGGCATCGGTCACGGGGCGGTCGGTCGGGATCAGGATCTTTCGTTTGCCGATCGCGAACGTGTGTCCGCGCATCGCTTCGGTCGGGTTCTTGGACATGGGATCTTTCCTTTTTGAAGACAGTAGGCCCCCGTGGATTCGAACCACGAACACCGCGGGTACGTTGCTCCGCGGCCGCTCCACGCGTGAGGCCCGAGTGCCCCTTTCGGGGCGAGAAAACTAGAACGGAATCCCGTCGGAGTCGACGGCGCCGACGTCGGCCGTCGGTTGCTTCGGCGGCTGTTGCTTCGCGGGCGCCGGACGCTTCGCCCCTGCGGGCGCGGACATGCCGACTTTCTTGCGGAGCAACGCGGCGAAAGCGGCCGCGCTCTCGACGCTGGCCTTGTTCTTCACGCCGCCGCCGCCACGCTCGTTCACGAATTTGACCTTGAGACGCGGTTGATTCGGGTCGTAGTCGTCCCATCCGAGGACGAGCGAGCATTCTTTTCCGGCGATCGGCTGATTGTCAGAGATCAAGTCGTCGATCGCCCAGCCGTTGCGCGTCGGGTCCCATCCGAGCGTCACGAGATCGGCCTCGGTGTAGGGCAATGCCTTGTCGGTGAACGATCGGTAGTGACTGATGAAGCACTCCCGGCCGTCTTTCTCGTAGCGGAACTTGATCACGATCTTCGGCATGTCGCCGTAGTTCTGCGGTTCGGTCATGTCGACTCGGACCACCGTCGCATCGACTTTGATGTCGTCTTCGTACATTTCTCGAATCTCCAATTGCAGTTGCGGATTAGCCCTTCTTCGCGATCTCGCCGTCGAGCCACGTCAACATGCGCTCGAGCAAACCGACGTCTTTCCGATCGCCGACGCGTTCCAGGATCTTCGCCTTCGTCGCCTCCGGCGGGTTCAGTTCGGCCAACTTCGCGTCGAACTGCGCCGAGAGATCCCCGAGTCGCGACGTCCCTTTGTCGGCCCGCGCTTCGGAGAATGCCGAATAGTCGAGCGGCAAAACGTCGGGCATCGACCCCCGGGACTTCGCGTCCCAGGCCGCCGCGTGCGTCGTGTGAATCACACGCTTGCCGGTCGAGATGCCCTTACCCTTGCCGAGCACTTCCGGCCCGCGGCCCTTTTGCGCGACGACCAAGTCGTCGAAGTTCGCGAACAGGACGAAGTCGACCCATTGCTTCACGATCGCCGCGGCTTTCTGATTCATCGCCGGTTCGTAGCGCGAATAGTCGGCGCCGTGCGGATTCGAAAAGTTCGACACTTTCGCGTGAGCGAGAAGGATGATTTCGATCCCGACGGCGCGCACGCGATCGAGTTCGGCGAGGACCTTCCGCCACTCTTCCAGGAAAGGCGTATAGCCCTTGCCGTATCCGGGCGATTCGAGATCTGCCCAGTTGTTTTTGTCGCAGACGTGACGCGCGATAATCGGTTCGAGCCAATCGATCGTGTCGATCACGAGCGACTTTCGATCGTGTCCGCCCGCGGAAAGCTCGCGAAGCATCCCGTAGACGTCGTCGAGACCCGACGGCGTCGGGAACGCGATCACGTCGCCGAGATGCCGGATGCCGTCTTCGGCCGCGAGGAAGATCGGGTTCGGCGCCTGGGCTCCGAACGTCGACTTGCCGACGCCTTCGACGCCGTAGACCAGGATTCGGGACGATGCCGCACCGGGCGCTTTCGCGCGAGACAGGAAGGAAGGTTTCGTGGTTGTTGCGGTTGCCATCGATCAGACCTCCAAAGACTCGCCGACGTTGGCGAGTTCGGTATGTGCCGACGCGCGTCGGCGGAATTGAGCGGAATGCGCCGGGTCGAGACCGTTCGCGCAGATGTCGAAAAACTCGCAGCGGCCGAACTTGTGGCACGCGTCCGGGTTCCTCGGGTGACGGCCGGCCAGTTGCGATTCGCGCAGGATTCGCGCGTCGTGCCAGACGTCTTTCATGTTCGCTTGAATCTCGCCGTCGAGCCTCACGACCTCACGACGGCGGAAGTAGCGATCGGCGCGAAGATTGATGTCTTCGCCGACTCGCGCGGCGAACGCGGCGAGCGTTTCGTCGGCGTCGCGTTGGTTCGCGTAGAGCTTCCCTTCCTTCGTGTACTTTCGCGCTTCGACCGGCGTCGCCTTGTGGGGGCGAAGTTGGGGCTTCGCCGCGACGTCGTAGATGATTGCGTCGATCGCGTGACCGAGGGACAGGGCGCCGACGACGTAGGTCGAAAGCTGCGGGTCCATCGTCAGGCGGGACCAATATTCCGCCGCGTCGTCCGACACGTCTTCCTTCGTGGTCTTGTGCTCGACGAGCAACGTCCGACCGGTGAGACGTTCGCGGACGATCAGGTCGATCTTCCCTTCGAGCGCGAACGTTTGCGAAGCTCGCATCGACTCCGGATTGATCAGGTCGGAAGCGAATTGTGCTTCGACGACGAGCACTTCGTATCGATCGACGTCCTTTGACCACGACGCGCAGTAGCCGCGGAAAAGCTCGAGCACGACGGCAAGGACAAACTTGTCTTGGATCTCGTCCGGCGACTTCGAGTCAATCGCCGCGACGCCGAGATCGAGCGCCGTTGCGACGTTGAAACCGTTCTTGATGGCGTTCCAGAACGTTTCGACGCCAATGTGAAACAGGGTGCCGAACGCCAAACGCTCCGGGCGCGTCGTCGGCTCCCAAAGCTCCACGTACTTCAGATGGTGCTTTTGGGCACACTCGCGAAACGTCTTGAGTCGCGAGATCGTCAAGACTTCCTTCGTTGCGGTGGACATCTTCACTTCTCCTTGCGGGCTACTCATCACGCCGGAGACGCCCGCGGGGCTCCGGCGAGTGGGTTAGACCGAACGAGAACAGTAGGTGCACACGACGCAGACTTTGGAGGCGCCGACGCAGCGCCACTTCCGGCAGACGAGGCAGACGTCGTAGGCGCCGCGCGCTCCGGCGCGTCGGATTTGTGCGTTTTGTTCTTTGGTCGATGGACCGATCCTGCGACGCCGACAGAGACCGGTGCGTCGGATCCGCTTTTCGCGCCGGTAGCACTCGGATCGCCATTCGGGAGCCATCGGAACCGATGCGTCGAATCCTCGACCGCGGTAATACGCCCGGACCATCGACCCCGGGGACACTCGCTTTCTCAGAATCCGTGTCATCGGAAGGAATCTCCGGACATTAGTTGAAAGGCCTTTTTTGGATCGCCTGCCAAAAGTACACTCGACATGTCATGTAGTCAAGCTGAAGTAGAAGTTTTTTTGGGAAAGGTTCGCGATGATCAATCGGAATCGGTGGGGTAGCTGGCGGGACGAAGCGCGTTTTATGTGGCCTGAAGCGATCGCGATCGTGAATCGGTTGCGATGGGTCTATCTCGGTTTCGCGTCAATTGCTTGCGCGATTTCCTTCCTCGTCGGCGCGTCGGTTTTCAGGGAGCGTCCCGACGAAAACGGTTGGACCCGCAAGGATCTTGTCGAGTGGTCGCAGAAATTTTCGGGGGACACAGAAGAAAATCTAACCCGGCGTTTCGATTCTTGCCGACGCGAACGGGTCGAAGAGGCCATCCCGTTCGCCTTTATGTACGCTCGGCTCCCTTCTGAAGATGAAGGCCGAACGCAGTGGCACGTGATCGCAGCGCGGCGGTTTCTCGCAACGTTTTCAGACGATAAGATTCAGGACGTGCTGGATGCAACGAAAGCGAATCGTCCGGACACCGCTCCGGCGATCATCAGTCGAACTTTGGAGCTAATCCGATGAGCTGCAACGGCACTCCCGCGACCCCAGGCCAAGACTACACATCCGATGCGTTTGCCGCGACTTCGTCGTCGTTGCGCGTCACGTGCGACGGGAACGTCACGAGCCCCAAGACGATCAACCTCGGCGGCGGTCAATACAAAATCAAGTTGAAAGCAGTCGACGTCTACTGCCCCGGCCCGATCGAAGTCTGGGACGGAACCACTTTGGTCTATTGCGCGAAGGTTCAACCTTGCTCGTGAGGATTCATGTCTGAACAACACGTGATTTTGCGAGAGTCGAACGGACTCGGAACAGCGGGATTCGTCACCTCGATCGTGGGTTTTGTCACTTGCGGTCTGCTTTGTCCGCTCGGTCTGCTCTTCAGTGTTGTGGGTCTCTTTCGTCGCCCCCGAGGTTTCGCCATCGCCGGCGTGATCCTCGGGGCATTTGGAAGCCTCTTTTTGGTCTTCTTTGGACTCGCGATCATCGGCGCCGTCTTGGTTCGCAAAGAGATACAGAAAATCGACGACACCAAGACGGCTTTTGAACGTTGTGAAATCATCATTCGAAAACACGATCAGTCGACGAGGTCGATGCCGGACACCTTCCAAGGTTGCGATCTGATCGCAAACGAAAAAGACCCGTGGGGCGTGCCGATCGAATACGAGTACCTCGGATCGGGGAAATTCCGCTTTCTTAGCGCCGGACCCGATGCCTCATGGGACACCGCAGACGACTTGAAGTTCGAAGACGGGCTCGTCCTGAAACGATAGACGGTTCCCATCTGGTGGCGCGATGGTTCCCGAAGTTGTCAAGTCATGTCAAGTGATGTACATTCGCCGCGATCATGCCGACTCGGCTACGAAGATCGCAGAATTCAGCAAAATCAAAACTTAGGACGAATGTAGGTTCGAATATCGACAAGACATGTGATGTCGCCTTGTCCGTTGCCAAGGCAGTTGTCGTGAGTTCGACCCTCATCACCCGCTCTAAAAAGACCGTGAGTCTAAAAGACTTACGGTCTTTTTTCATTTCAGGCGATCGAGTCAGGTTCCCGATTGGCGTCTGTGGTTCCCAAAACACGAGGAAGAAAGATGGCAAGCATCAGGAGACGCAAGGATCGAAAAGGACAGTGGGAAGTGAGCTTCTACGTCCAGAACGGCGCGAAGCGCGAACGGATTCGAAAGATCGTTTCGGCGGCAACGAAGGGCGAAGCGCAAGTCCGGCTCGCTGAACTGATGGCGGAGCACCATTCGGTCGATCGATTCGACTCAGACATGACGCTCGGGGTAGCTCTGTCGGCATGGAAAATCGACACGGAACGGAATGCCGATGAAGTGAAAAGAGCGCAACGCTTTGTCGAGTGGTTCGGCTCCGATGAAGTCGCCTCGAAGGTCACAACGCGTGATGTGAATCGGTGGATCGACGAGCGGAAGAAAAGCGTCGAAGGCACTACCGTCCGTCGAGAACTTTCGGCGATCTCGAGCCTTTTTCAGTGGGCTCTGCGACGCGAAGAAGTCGCTTCGAATCCGATTCGGAATGCGAATAAGCCTTCCGGAGCATACGACCCGCCTCCGGACGTGCCGGAAGTCGAGATTCCCAAGATCCTCGAAGCGGTCCGCGGGCATTCGATTTTGGAACCGGCGTACCTCTTGGCGTTGGTTCAGGGACTTCGGCGAGGAGAAATCGTCTCCGCTCAGTGGACCGACGTCGACTTTGAACGTGCAACGCTTCACGTCCGCGGCACAAAGACCAAAAGATCGGATGCGGTTATCCCGCTCTTCGAACCGGCGCTTTCTTGGATGCGAGCAAATCGACGCGAATCCGGCTTCATCGTGCGATCGGCGAAAACGGGCGACGCCGTCCTTCCGAATTCCGTGCAAAACTGCATCGACAGATTCAACGTGACGAAGGAAAGGAAGATCGAACTTCCGAATCTGCATCGGTGCCGTCACACGTGCGCGACGATGCTCGTCAAGCGCGGAGTCCCGGCGCATATGGTGACGGCGTTCTTGCGTTGGTCGTCGACGGACATGCTCGAATCGGTCTATCGCCACTACAACGCCGTTCACTTCCGACCTTCGCTTTCGGAGATCGAATCGGCGTTCAAGTCTGCGACTGCATCGCCGCGTGAGCCCGACGAAGGATCGACCGATACTCTGCTTCCGGGATGATCCTTTTGATTTCCTCGAAGACGACGGAAAGCGCGGGGGCCAAAGGCGACGACTCAAGTCGCCAGATCATCCAAGCAAAAAAGAACTCGATCCGATCGTCGGCGGAAAGTTGAGCTTCGTCCGCGATCGCTTCGAGGGCCATTGGCGAGATCCGTCCGGAAGTGCCCGGCTTTCGAAGCGCGCTTTCGGTCCATTGGTTGGCTCGCTTTAGTCCGCAACGTGCGGCAGCACGCTCAAGACCTCCGTGCGGGATCCGAGACTTTGCCTTTGCAAGTAGCGAAAAGAAGCGATCTTCTGGTCGCTGGTTTTGTGCGGGGGGATCGTTCGTCATCGCGCCGAGATGGTATCTTGACATGTCAAGATGTCAAAATGAATTCCCCGCTTGACTACATGACATGTCGAGAGTAATTTCTCGGCATGAAAAAGAACCCGAAACCGGACCTCGCGGCGTTGGGGCTCCCGCAGGTCTGCACGAGCGGCCCCGAATGCGCCAAGGTGCTCGGGGTTGAAGCCCGAACGTTCTGGCGTTGGCTCGATTCCGACGCAGAACTTGCCGAGATCGTGAAGGTCCGCCACGAATTCAAGGACGTTCGAACCGGCACGCGACGACTGATCATCGTCGACACTCGGCAACTTTTGCAATGGCAAGAGAACCGCACGAGGTCCTATCGATCGAGCCGTAAAAGCAAGGCGAAGGCATCATGAGCGCCCCCGCCGTGCTGATCGAGGCCGCGGGGGAGAAACTCACCGTCAGGCCGAAGACCTATCTCGGGGACAAGTTCCAGACCTATCTGGGCGCTGCCCGAGAGGCGAACGCGCGTTTCGACGCCAAAT
>JACCDG010314285.1_pt1 | contig 10342 bp, 5 predicted proteins | sample 7442471 | NCBI WGS metagenome assembly JACCDG01 (sample SAMN15323444, study PRJNA562643) | freshwater metagenome | isolation source: river surface water | place: USA:Blue River Watershed | collected 2017-08-17 | reverse complement strand
TAATTTCAGGAGCCAATCATGGCTAAAATCATCGGAATCGACCTTGGAACAACCAACTCAGTTGTGGCTTTTATGGAAGGCGGACAACCAAAAGTTATCCCTAACCAGGAAGGCGCCAACACAACCCCTTCCATCGTTGCCTACGCAAACGACGGCCGCCTTGTGGGTGCCGTAGCAAAACGCCAAGCAATCACCAACCCAGAAAAAACCATTTTTTCAGCAAAGCGCTTCATCGGCAGAAAATTTGCAACCCTGACCGAAACAGAAAAAAAGAACACGCCTTTCAAATTGGGCGCAGACGCTAACGGCGACACCGTCATCATGACCGATGATAAAAAAATCACCCCACAAGAAATCGGGTCTGCCGTTCTTCAAAAGCTTAAAGCTGCTGCAGAAGCCTATTTGGGCGAAAAAGTGACAGACGCTGTCATTACCGTTCCTGCATACTTTAACGACGCACAACGCCAAGCAACCAAAGATGCTGGTCAAATTGCAGGTCTTAACGTGCGCCGTATCATCAACGAACCAACAGCAGCAGCCCTTGCATACGGTCTTGATAAAAAAGCAAACGAAACAATCGCCGTATTCGACTTTGGTGGCGGTACATTTGACGTCTCCATCCTTGAAGTTGGTGATGGGGTTGTTGAAGTAAAATCAACCAATGGCGACACCATGCTGGGCGGCGACAATATTGATGAAAAAATCATTCACCACCTTGCTTCCGAATTCAAATCACAATACGGAATCGACCTCTACAACGACAAAATGGCACTCCAACGCCTCAAAGAAGCTGCAGAAAAATGCAAAATCGAACTTTCTGCAACAACAGAAACAGAAATCAACTTGCCATACATCACAGCAGATGCAACAGGACCCAAACACCTTGTTGTTAAAATGACACGCGCAAAGCTTGAATCACTATGTGAAGATATCTTCAGAAAACTCTTCGAACCTTGCAAAAAAGCCATCGCAGACGCAGGTATCAACACATCAAACATTGATGAAGTTGTGCTTGTTGGTGGTTCAACACGTATTCCTAAAGTTCAACAAATGGTTAAGGATTTCTTTGGCAAAGAACCAAACAAATCAGTCAATCCAGACGAAGTTGTAGCTGTGGGAGCTGCCATTCAAGGTGGCGTGCTTGCGGGTGATGTAACCGACGTCCTTCTTCTTGACGTTACACCACTCTCTCTTGGTATCGAAACCATGGGCGGCGTTGCAACACGTATCATCGAACGCAATACCACCATCCCAACGCGCAAATCACAAGTTTTCTCAACCGCAGAAGACAATCAATCAGCAGTAGACATCAACATTGTGCAAGGCGAACGCGAATTTGCAAAAGACAACAAATCTCTTGGCAGATTCAGACTCGAAGGAATTTCATCAGCTCCACGTGGCGTGCCACAAATTGAAGTTACCTTTGATATCGATGCCAACGGCATTGTGCACGTTTCCGCATGCGACAAAGCAACGGGTAAAGAACAAAAAATCTCCATCTCAAACTCATCTGGTCTTTCAAAAGATGATGTAGAACGCATGGTGCAAGAAGCAAAAGCACACGAACAAGAAGACAAAGCTCGCCGTGAAGCAATCGACAAACGTAATCAGCTCGATGGTGTAGTAGCACACGTAGAAAAAACACTTGCAAAACACAAAGAGAAGCTTGCCATCAACGAACTGAATGAGCTTGAAGCAGAAATCGCAAAAGCAAAAGACCTCATCAAGAACGAAGAAATGTCAGTAGAAACACTCACACAAGCAATTGAATCGCTCAGCAAAGCAGCCAGCGTTCTTGTTCCACACGAACAAGCAGCAGGCCAACAACAAGAACAACCACATGATGCTTCATCAAGTGCGAACCACAACAACGACACAACAATCGATGCAGACTTTGAACAAAAACAATAACAACATTGCATAAACACAAAAGGGGCGCTTTTAAAGGCGCCCCTTTTCTTATATTTCACTCGGTATGTTTTAGTGAGACTTTAACCACGCACTCAACTGGCTAGCAATAACAGAAAGCTCTGAACTGTGCGAGGCCAAAATACCTCCCTGCATGTACGTAACCACCTCAAGAAGGTTATCAACAGCATCCACATCAGAAAGTTTTGAAGCCTCACCATTGAGCGCAACCAACGATGTCGCTCGCTGCAAAGCAGTTACAAATGCACGCTTAACATCATCTGATGGATCTAAAGCCTGAGAAGCCAAGACCAAGATTTGCGTCGCATACCGAGTAAACAACTGGCCATTTTGCACACTCACAGCAGCAGAACCCTGTGTAAACAAATCAGAAAGCTTATCTTGCAAGCTCGAGAGTCCAGCCGTATCATTAAACGATTGCTTTCCCTGCCCCGCAACAGCAGCAACTGCATTATCAAGATCCAGTGCACTCAGAAGCTGCGTTGAAGAAGCTGCTACTTGCGCCTGAGAGCTTGATGCGACTGGAGCAGTCATTGCAGCTACAGAAGCTATGGAACCACCTGAACTTCCACTTCCCACATCGCCCCCCACAGAAGCTGCTGACGCAGTTGGCACTGCAAACGGATTACTCATATCCTGAGCACTCGAAGAACCATCGCTAGCTGACGACAAAACAGGCTCACTTGACGTATTTGCTACCGCCGTAGGCACAACTGTAGCTGTTGCCGCACCTTGCACGGCAGAACTAGACGAAACATCTTGCACAACAGGAACAGCTGCCCCTGAAACACCAGCAGAACCAGCAGATTGATCAGACCCTGCAGCGGAGCTCGCAGATTCTTCAACCACCACATCTCCACCATCAAGCGCAACATCAACTCCACCATCAGAAAGAATCTGAGCCAACGGATCACCCCCTGAGACAGGGACCGGAGTAGCAGCTTGCGCCTGCGCCGCTTGTGCCGCAGCTTGCTGAGCAAAGAACATTGAGCGCTTTTTCGCCTGAACACCAGCCCACAAATCTTCAGCTTGAATGCCCGTAACAGCAAACACAAAGTCCTTAAGATCATCCAAATTTAACATCTTTGCCCTAAATGCAAAACGAGCCAACTCTGCCTGCAAGAATGCCGTAACCGAGCGCTCATACGAGTAAACAACCGTACCATCATCAAGACTTCCCAAAATTCCTGCTGCCTGGTTGGGAGCCACAGAGGTCACAGCGGAAGACGAACCCGAATCACTTGATACAGAAACAGCAGAACTACTCGTCAAAGCCCCTCCCTGCAGAGCATTTTGAGCCGATCCAATTAATGCTAATGCCTGCGAAGAAACAACACTTACGGGTGTATACATCGCACCCTTACGACGATCAAACTCAAATGTCCTCAACACGTTGTTCATGTCTCGTCGCTTTTGAATCAATAACTTGTGCGCATTGGTGTAGTTCGTCAAAGCCGTTTTATATGCCGCAGAACTGGTTCCACCAGCAGCTTGCGCTTGCCTCAAATTCTGCTCCTGCAACAAGTAGTACTGATCATATTTCTTAAGGCTATTTAGGTAAAAATCAGACCCACTAGGAACCACATATGGCCTGCCCTGCGCATCTTTAAACGTTACCGGTCCATTGATTGCGCTCACCACAGCCCCCGCACGCGACAAGTCCTCGTTCGCACGCATCAATATTGCAAGCAAATTCAAATACGAAGCACTTGCGTCGTAGAAGCTATCATCATACGAATACAATGCATCGCCCTCAAAAGGCGCAGAAAGCAATTTCGCCTGAAAGTCTAAACAATAGGCCAAGTAAACAGCTCCTGGGAGATTAACCGTTTTAAGGTATTTTGCATCATAGCCAAGTGGGTATAAACCATAATCCTGAGCAGCATCTGAACGCTTACGCAACTCAGTAATAATATCATCTTCAGCATTTACCTTTGCTGTAATCATTGAGGTTGAAACAACACCCGACTGTTGAGCTTTCTCATAAGCCGCATTTGCAGCCTGAGAAACATCAAACAATGCACTCAAAGAAGCCGCAGCCGCATCAATACCTGCAAGAGTTGTGCTTACCTCTTTATTTACAGCAGCAACATAGTCCTTCAAAGTTTTTTTCATCATGCTTGGGCTAAAATACGTTGAAAGATCGTCAGGACCACCCTGTTCAACAGAAAAACTACTCAAATCTTTTGACGGAACAGTATGTACATAACGCGCATCAATAGATGAATCTCCAATGCTGTTGGAAATAAACGAAGATGCATACTGCGTAACAAACTGAGCATATTGCTTAAGAGCAGCAACGCGAGCCGCAAGAGCCGTACGAGCAAGCTTTAAGTCAATAGAACGGCCTGCAGTATCAGCAAGCAACACATCAGAAGAAACCGATTGATCCTGAAGCGAATCATCCGCAAGCTGAGTGCCTGCTTGATTCAAAGAAGCCGTATTTGCCGCAGACTGCTGAGGCGTTGCAAGAATATCTTGCGGTTGATCATACCGAGAAATAACAAACTCTAATCCCGTATACAAATCCTTGAGAAGCCAGCGAAGCAAGAAGAACAACTTCATACTATCCGTAAAGGTCTGACTACCACCAACCCAGACAATACTCGAGACACGATTTTGCAGCTCTGCAAGCTTTAACACATATCCATCTGTGTACGATCCCGCAGATGCCGCTGCTTGCATTTTTGCAATAGCGTCAACAGAGCTACCATATGAACGAATATGCCCATAAAGTGACTCAATGTCTGACGGTTTCAACTTGTTCTTACAATCGATCGCCGACTGGAAGTTGTAGAAATCAACATTAACACTAAAGAGCTTATTCAAAAGAGCCTTCCAAGAAGACGGAAGCACCGAAAGAAGCACCAAACCAGGACTCACATCTCCCAAATAAACAATCTTTGAAGTATCCCATTTGCTTGGCAACGTCTGACCATTGTTCGCAATCACGGTACGTTTAATATCAGGAGTAATCTTAAGGCGCTGAATAAGCTTTGCAATTTCCGTCTGAACATCCATTAAACCAGGATATTTTGCCCCCTTATCTGTGGAAAGATAACTCCCCCAAGAGGTCTTGGTATACACTTGTCCAACATCGTCAGTTTTTGTCTGCACACGCTGAAAGCTATTTTTAATAGCAGAAGAAAACAAAAGAACCGCCTTAACCGCAAAAATTTTTACAGGATCAAGCTGCGTAAACGTTACCACCTTATTCCAAATTGGAGCTGCAACATCTTGCCCAAACAAAGAAAGAAGCAATTTAGGCACAAGCACACTAAAAGGCCTTTGTCTAAAATCAACTTGATATGACTTTCCCTCAAGCGCCATGGAAGCCGGAACTATCTGCGCTTTCACAGGACGGTAATAATATTTTCCTGTGGCAACGCTACGCAAAAAACCAAATGGTTGCGTTAAGTCGTCCCCTGCCCCAGCAAACCCAAAATCATATACCATCCCCACAGGACCTGCCTTGTACTGCTTCGCCCATCCCGTAGCATCAAGTTCCTGAGCCGTCGGGGTAGAAGCGGCTGGCGTGGTTGTCGAAGAAGCCGAGGACAAACCAGCAAGTTTCTTCACGGTTGCCGCCTCAGATGTCATGAATTTTGACCACTGAGTCGCAGGGTCAACCATAACAGCTAACGTAGAACCCATATAATCAGTATTTTGAATCGACTGAAAAGCCTGATCAACAAATCCAAATGCCAACATTCCAAGAGGCGCCACAAGCGAATAAATTGTCGTAAATGGATTAGCTATTGCAGTTACCGTCCCTCGAGCAACTGCCGTTACCTTACTCAAGAGGCCAGATGGAGATGAAGACGCTGCCGCCGCAGCCTCTGCGTTCATACGCGCAATATCCGCATCACTCAACTGCACTGTGCCAGTTGTTGGTAATATAGAAACAGCCTGCATCCCCATAATCAAGGAAAAAATCATCGTAAAGAAAAAGAACCGCACGCGCATGTGTACCCTCTCAATGCCCACATTCCCTCTGATATATGAGGCAAGCGTAATCAAAGGATCATCATACTCGCAACAAATGCTAAACAGATTTCTCAAAAGCCATAGCTCTTTATCGAGCGAGAATCTTTCTACATGAAAAAGGCCGACTCAGTCCTATTCACATTAACATATTCAAGCTATACTCTCCGGGTAGTTTTGCGCGCCTCGCGCTCGCAAGTAGATGTCCACTCGCAACCGAGGAGCAAAAACATGTCCTCAGAACCTCTAGTAAATCAAGCTCACGGCTCTCATGAAGCTGATATCCGTCGAGCAAAACTAGAACAATTACGATTGTCCGGTCGAGAGCCCTGGCCTACCTATCGCCCAGTAAATGCAACATGCAAATCTCTTCAAGATGCGGCGATTGAGCCAAGTGAAACAGGAGCTGACCACCAATACGCTATCGCAGGCCGCCTCATTGCTAAACGAGAGCATGGAAAATCTCTCTTTGCAGTCCTGCAAGACAGAAGTGGCTCCATTCAAATGTACCTCAAGCAAAACACCGTCGGCGAAGCGAGCTTCCAAGCCTTCCAACATCTTATCGATCTTGGAGATATCGTGTGGGTCTCTGGTCCCCTCTTCATCACCAAAACAGGTGAAAAAACCGTTGATGCACAAGAATGGCAACTCCTAAGCAAATCACTTCATCCACTCCCAGAAAAACATCACGGACTAAGCAACGTTGAGCAAAGATATCGCCAACGCTATCTGGATCTGATTAGCAACCGCGACTCATACGACAAATTTGTAAAACGCTCACTGCTGATCCAAAACATCCGTTCATTTTTGATTGACTACGACTTTTTAGAAGTTGAAACCCCAATGCTGCACCCCATTCCGGGTGGTGCGGCAGCGCGCCCCTTTGTCACGCACCATAACGCGTTGGGCAGCAACTTTTTCTTACGTATTGCGCCAGAACTTTACCTTAAAAGATTGGTAATTGGTGGCATGGAACGTGTTTTTGAAATCAACAGAAACTTCAGAAATGAGGGCGTTTCAACCCGACACAATCCAGAATTCACCATGTTGGAGCTTTATATGGCCCATGGCGACTACCATGTAGGAATGAAGCTAACAGAGGACCTTTTGGCATCAGCTGTTACACACGCGACCGGATCTACCGAAGTTGAATTTGGACCACACTCCATCAGCTTCAAAGCACCATTCGCATCCTACACCATGGAAGAATCTCTGATTGCCGTTGGCCATCTTTCAAAAACAGACCTTGAAGACTCCAATCTTAATGCAACTATGAGCAGACTTAATGTTTCGCACCCCAATAAAAATGCATCTCGCGGCGAAAAAATTACCGTCCTGTTTGAAGAACTTGTTGAGAAAAAACTCATTCAACCAACCTTCATCACAGGCTATCCAGTCGAAACATCACCGCTTGCAAAACGCGATGCACAAAACCCGTTGGTCGCAGCACGCTTTGAACTGTTTATCGCCGGAATGGAGCTCTCCAACGGCTACAGCGAGCTCAACGACCCTATCGACCAAGCACAAAGATTCAAACAACAGGCATCAGCACGAGAAGGAGGCGATGCAGAAGCACATCACTATGATGCAGACTACATCACCGCACTCGAACATGGACTCCCTCCAACCGTAGGCGTTGGCATCGGCATTGATCGACTGGTCATGCTTGTCACCAATACAACATCGATTAAAGACGTTATTTTATTCCCAACCTTAAAAGTCAAACACGATGAGTAACATGGTATCCACACTCTTATTTGTCACAGAAAAAGAAGCTATTTTTGACCAAGTCAATCACTTTTTTAAGATTCATGCACCACAAATAGAACTCGTATACAAAGCACCTCTGTGGCATGAATTACAAAGCCTTGAAGAAGAACGCGTCATCCAACACAAGGCAATGCGTGCCTGGAATCACTTCCGCCAACCATTGATCGTTGAAGATTCCGGTTTTTACTTCAAACGCTATCCAGAATTTCCTGGAACGCTTTCTGAATTTGCCCTCTCAGGGCTTGCTCGTGAAGGGATCAGCAAACTTTGCAGAGCCGACAACCAGGCAAATGCATTCAGCTGGATTGGCTACATTGGCCAAACAAACGCCGACTGTTATTTCAATGCACGCGTTGAAGGTTACATCATTGATGAATTCGCCCCAGAAACCCAAACCAACTTTGATATGACTCCGGTATTTCACCCAGAAGGCTCTACAAAAACCTTGCAGCAGCTCATTGGTTCTGAAAAAGAACAATTATTTTCTCCACGATTAAAAGCATGTAAGAAATTTATAAATTGGTACTTTGATCTTCCGGAGGACGTATAACCTCATGCAACAGAAGGTATATTACGTAACAAGTAACCGTGGCAAAGTTCGTGAAGCAAAGCGACTTACAAGCCACGAGTTTACCCTGATTAAAATTATTGATCGCAACGCGGAACTCGAAGAAATTCAAACATTTGACGAAAAAACCGTGATCGAACACAAAGCACAACAAGCTTGGCAAGCAGTGCAAGCTCCATGCCTTGTGGATGACGCTGGTTTCTACCTTAAAAAATATGGTTTTTATCCCGGCACCCTTGCAAAACCAACTGCCATCAGCCTTGGCTGGGAAGGCATTTACCGCCTGATTGATGACGACAATCGCGTCACAATCTACTGCCGTATTTGCTTCACCGAAGACGGGATCAATTTCCACCACTTTAGAGCTGATACAGACGGTGAAATCATTACACCACCATCACTCGAACTCTTAAATTCTCGCGGATTTGCATCTATCTTCAGACCGAATGGCAGCAGATTTACCTATCTGCAAATGGCTGGAAAACCAGAGGCAAATGAATACTATCACCGAACCAAAGCACTCAAGAAATTCTTTACGTGGTATGAAGACCAACTTCGTCAACGTGGAATCACTGCAGATGATGATGGATACGGTTCACACAACGATTCTGACGAATGAGCATCATCCAAGGATTAAAATTCCGTTGGCATGTTGCAAGCGTTCCGCCTGAAGCAGTTGCAACAATTGCAACAACCCATCTTTTGACAATGCCTATTGCCCACGCGCTTGTTGCGCGTGGGTATTCTTCTTCCGAGAAGCTACTTCAACTCCTGGCCTTTGATTCAAGCCAACACGTTGCCTCCCCACGCCTTTTAAAATCATGCGAAGTGGCCGTAGATCGGATTCTGCTTGCGATTGAACGCAAAGAGAAAATTCTCGTTTTTGGTGACTATGACGTTGATGGCATTACTTCTGTCTCTCTGATGCTGCTGGCCCTTTTGCCGCTTGAAGCAAAAATCAATTTCTTCCTCCCCGTACGCAAAAAGCACGGCTACGGTCTTTCTGTGTATGCCGTTGAACAAGCACACAAAAACGGCTACTCACTCATTATCACCGTAGATAACGGCATTAGCGCTTTTCCGGCAGCTGAGCGAGCAAAAGAACTGGGTGTCGAGCTGATCATCACCGACCACCACAAACCACACAAAGAGCTCCCACCGGCCCTATGCATCGTCAACCCACAACAAGAAGACTGCCCTTTCCCACACAAAAACCTGGCTGGCGTCGGTGTCATTTTTAAAGTCATTTCACTGCTCTATGAAAAAATGGGCAAGCCTTTACCATCAAAAATTTATGAACTTTTAATGCTTGGCACTATTGCCGACGTGGTTCCACTCATTCACGAAAACCGCCACTGGGTGCTGCACGGACTATCTCTCATCAACACCACCAAAAGCACGGCCATTCAAACGCTTGCAGACAATGCCGGTCTTACCAAGGCGCGCATTGGAGCGCGTGATGTAGGTTTTATGCTTACACCACAAATCAATGCGCTTGGACGACTTGACGATCCCCATGATGCGGTGAAATTCCTCATCAGCTCTGATACTGCGGCCGTGCAAGAGGTTGGCATCATCCTCAAAAAAATTAACGATGAACGCAAAACTATCGAGCGCGGGATCTTTGAAGAAATAGAAACAGCAATCAAAAAAAAGAGCATCAACTTAGCGCAAGAACACCTCATCATGGCAGGCCACACCAGCTGGCCAGCAGGCGTTATTGGCCTAGTTGCTGGACGCTGCAGCCACGCATACGGGAAACCAACTTTTTTGTTTCACCTAACTTCAGACGGCCTTGCAAAAGGATCATGCAGATCTGTCAAAGGATTAGACCTTTTTGGAGCGCTCGAAAAATGCAAGGACCTGCTCATCACATTTGGTGGTCACAGCGCTGCCGCTGGCCTTTCGCTCAAACAAGAAGACCTTCCAGAACTCAAAAGAAGACTCTCAGAGATCGTTGCCCAAACACACACACTTGAAGATTTGCAACCACAACTCATTGTTGATGCGCCACTCGAATTTGCCGATATCAATCAACTCCTGGTTAAAGACTTGCTACGCCTGGAGCCTTTTGGCATCGGGAATGAGGAG
>JACCDG010401607.1_pt1 | contig 10343 bp, 9 predicted proteins | sample 7442471 | NCBI WGS metagenome assembly JACCDG01 (sample SAMN15323444, study PRJNA562643) | freshwater metagenome | isolation source: river surface water | place: USA:Blue River Watershed | collected 2017-08-17 | reverse complement strand
AGCCAGTGGACTGCACATGGGGCGGCCGCCCGACTCCCAGGGAGCCAATCACACCGCATGGCAACGCGTGCGTGGCAGGCAAAGCACTCAGTGCCTGGGCTAACCACCACGCCGTGCTGGTCTTGCCGTTGGTACCTGTCACAGCCACCACGGGCAGAGCTGCAGATGGGTTGCCATAGAAAGCGGCGGCGATCAAGCCGGCGTCAGCCTTCAGGCCCGTATAGCTGCCCACACGCGTGGCATCCAGAGCGAAGGCGGACGCACCGTCGTATTCCACCAGCGCGGCCACGGCGCCGCTGTCCAACGCCTGGGCCACAAAAGAGCGACCATCCACAACCCCACCAGGCCAAGCGACGAAGGCTTCACCTGCAGCAATTTGCCGGCTATCGGTGCGCAAGGCCATGGCACCCCGCTCGCGGAGCCATTGCACAGCCTCTAGAAGTGACGTGAGGTGGCGCATCAGAAACTTTCCTCCACCGCTTCTGTCACGATCTGGGGGCGTACCGCCATATCAGGTTGCACGCCCAGCATGCGCAGGGTTTGCTGCACGGTTTCGCTGAATACGGGCGCAGCTACATCACCGCCGAAATATTTGCCATTGCTGGGTTCGTCAATCATCACGGCCACCACAATGCGCGGGTTATCAATAGGGGCTACGCCCACGAAGAAACCACGGTACTTTTTGTCCGCATACCCCTTGCCTTCTTGCTTGTGGGCCGTGCCGGTTTTTCCTCCTACGGAGTACCCCATGGTCTGGGCTTTGGGCGCAGTGCCTCCAGGGCCGGCGGCCATGTGCAACATGTTGAGCGCGGCCTTGGCGTGGCGCGCCTCAAACACACGCACACCGGCCACCTGCTCTGAGGTCTTCAGCAATGTCACCGGCACCAGCTCGCCATCACGCGCAAACACACTGTAGGCACGCGCCAACTGGAACAAGCTGGCCGAAAGGCCGTAGCCATAACTCATGGTGGCCTGCTCAATCGGGCGCCAAGTTTTGTAGGCGCGCAGACGACCACTCACCACACCAGGAAAAGGCACCTGGGGCTTTTGCCCCAGCCCCACCTGGCTGAACATGTCCCACATCTCGTGGGGCTCCATTTGCATGGCGAGTTTGACAGTGCCCACGTTGCTGGACTTCTGGATTACCTCGTTCACCGACAAAACCCCGTGGGGGTGTGAATCAGTGATGGTCGAACCCGTGATCGTGATGCGCCCGGGTGCGGTCTGAATCGGTGTCTCCGGCCGAACCATGCCCTGCTCCAGCGCCAAGGCCCCCACAAACGGCTTCATGGTGGAGCCTGGCTCGAAGGTGTCGGTGAGAGCCCGGTTCCGCAACTGTGCCCCGGTCAGATTGGCGCGTTTGGCAGGTGAATAGCTGGGGTAATTGGCAAGCGCTAGCACCTCTCCCGTCAACACACCCAGCACGACCACACTGCCTGCCTTGGCCTTGTTTTCCACCACGGCATCACGCAGCTTCTGGTAAGCGAAAAACTGCACCTTGCTGTCAATGCTGAGCTGCAAGTCCTTGCCTTCCAGGGGGGGGATCTGGTCGCCCACATCCTCCACCACCCGGCCCAAGCGATCCTTGATCACACGGCGGGAACCACTGCGTCCGGCCAGCTCTTTATTGAAAGTGAGCTCCACGCCCTCCTGGCCTTTGTCTTCCACATTTGTAAAGCCGACCACATGCACGGCCGACTCACCCTCCGGGTACTCGCGCTTGTATTCCTTGCGCTGGTAAATGCCTTTGATGTTGAGTTCGGCAATTTGCTTGGCCACCGCAGCGTCGACTTGGCGCTTGATCCAGACAAAAGTTTTGTCCTCATTCGCGAGCTTGCGCGAAATGTCAGCCGCCGGCATGTCCAGCAACTTGGCCAAACGCTGCAGCTGGGCCTTGTCCATTTCCACATCTTCCGGAATGGCCCAAATACTGGGTGCAGGCACGCTGGACGCCAGAATCAAACCATTGCGGTCCAAAATGCGACCACGGTTGGCTGGCAGATCCAGAGTTCGGGCAAAACGCACTTCGCCCTGGCGCTGGAAAAAATCGTTCGCCACCACCTGGATGTAGGCCGCACGCGCTGCCAAACCTACGAACCCCAACGCGATCACGCCCACGACAAACTTGCTGCGCCACACCGGTGTGCGACTGGCCAGCAAAGGGCTGGAGGTGTACAGCACGCTGCGGCTCACGGGGTAGCTCCTGGCGCGGTGTACGTCACATAAGTGGTGATGCCGGGCGTGGCCTGGCGCATTTGCAGCTGGTCTTTGGCCAAACGCTCCACGCGTGCAGGCGTCGCCTGGGCACGCTTTTCCACTTGCAAACGCTCAAACTCCGTCTCCAGCCGACGCGCTTCGGCGCGTGCTCGCTCCAGCTCGACAAACACGCGGCGTGACTCGTACTGCATGCCGACCAGATACAGGGCACTGGCAACCACCGCCAGAAGCAATACCAGATTCAAGCGGATCACGCTGCCATCCTTTGCGCCACGCGCAAAATGGCGCTGCGTGAGCGCGGGTTGCCCGCCACCTCCGCCGCACTGGGCTTTATGCGATCCAGCGCCTTGAGCTTCATGACCTTGGGGGCAGCAAACGGTGCGCGGCGGTCGTACTCGTCTTTGGAGTGTTTGGCGATGAACTGCTTGACGATGCGGTCTTCCAGCGAATGGAAGCTGATCACAGCCAAACGTCCGCCAGGCTGCAATACATCAAGGCTGGCTTCTAACGCTTGTTGCAACTCCTCAAGCTCGGCGTTGATGAAAATCCGAAGAGCCTGAAATGTGCGCGTTGCAGGGTTCTGGCCCTGCTCGCGGGTTTTGACCGTGTCAGCCACGAGTTGGGCCAACTCGGAGGTGGTTGAAATTGGCCCCCGTTCCTGTCGGCGAGCAACAATCGCCTTTGCAATTGCCCCAGCAAACCGTTCTTCACCGTATTCACGTATCACCTCCGTGATTTGATTGATTTCGGCCGTCGCCAGCCACTGGGCCACACTCTCGCCGCGCGTGGTGTCCATGCGCATATCCAGAGGACCTTCAAAGCGGAAGCTGAAGCCCCGCTGCGGGTTGTCGATTTGGGGAGAGCTCACGCCAAGGTCCATCAGCACGCCAGCCAGGCTGGCAGATGGCAACTCCCCCAAATGGGAGAAGCCCTCGTGGCGGATGGAGAAGCGGGGGTCGTTGATGCTGGCAGATTGCGCCACAGCATCAGGGTCGCGGTCAAAAGCAATCAAACGCCCAGCCGGGCTGAGCTGCTCCAATATGCGGCGCGAATGACCTCCACGCCCAAAGGTGGCATCCACGTATGTGCCATCAGCAGCATCCACGTAGGCCTGCCCGTCGTTGCTGAACAATGCGTCTACTGCTTCGTTCAACAAGACGGTGGTGTGGGTCCAAGGAGCTTCCACCGTCACACCTCAGAAAGAAAAGTCTTTGAAGACATCGGGCATCTCGCCCTGCATGGCCTTGGCCTCTTGGGCGTCGTAGGTGGCCTTGTCCCACAGCTCAAAGTGGTTGCCCATGCCCAGCAACATGGTGTCTTTGGCGATACCCGCGGCTTCGCGCAACTCGGGCGACACCAGCACGCGACCCGTGGCATCCATGTCCACATCCATGGCATTGCCAAGAAAGATGCGCTTCCACCACTGGGCAGACATGGGCAATGCCGCAATACGCTCGCGGAACTTCTCCCACTCAGGGCGGGGAAACACCATCAAGCATCCGTGCGGGTGCTTGGTGATCGTGAGTTGGCCAGCCGCCGTCGCACTCAGGACGTCACGATGCCGGGTTGGCACAGATAGCCGACCCTTTGCATCCAGACTGAGAGACGAGGCCCCTTGGAACACCGTGAAATACCTACTTTTGTTGCGACAGCGTGGAAACGGCAATTGCGCGGCACTTTTCACCACTAAATTGCACTTTTTTGCACTGTATCAGCAAAAGCCACGCTTGCAAGAGGGCTTGCGCGAAAATTTTCCAATGAAATCAAGGACTTAGACGCGTTTTTGCAGGCTAGCAGCGGGCAAAAATCGTTCTAAATTAAGCACTTAGCGCGCCTTATGAAAGTGATGCTTGAAACATCCACTTCCATGACCGTTCATCCGAACGGCTTACAGGATGTAACGGGAAAGATCTTCGTCTTGGCTCAGCTGGCCCAAACGCGCATCCACATAAGCCGCATCAATCGACACGGTTTGCCCAGCCAAAGACGCAGCATCAAAGCTGACTTCATCCAACAGGCGCTCCATCACAGTGGACAAACGACGCGCACCGATGTTCTCCGTACGCTCATTGACCTCAAAGGCAATCTGCGCAAGGCGCGTAATACCCTCAGGCGTAAAGGCGAGTGTCACCTGCTCGGTGGCCAGCAGCGCCTGGTACTGCTTGACGAGGGAGGCATGGGTCTGGGTCAGGATGGCTTCAAAGTCCTGCACTGACAGGGATTGCAGTTCAACTCGAATGGGAAAGCGCCCCTGCAGCTCGGGAATCAAATCACTGGGTTTGCTCAAGTGAAAAGCGCCGGAGGCAACAAACAGAATGTGGTCGGTCTTGACCATGCCGTATTTGGTAGACACCGTCGTACCCTCCACCAAGGGCAGCAAGTCACGCTGAACTCCCTGGCGCGACACCTCGGCCCCGCTGCTGCCTTCGCTGCGGGACGTCACCTTGTCAATTTCATCAATAAACACAATGCCGTTTTGTTCCAGCAGGTGCAAAGCTTGGGTCTTGATGTCATCTTCGTTGACGAGTTTTGCAGCTTCTTCGTCCACCAGCAATTTGTGCGCCTCGCTGATCTTGAGCTTGCGCGTCTGTCGCTTACTCTGGCCCAGCTGGCCAAACATGCCACGCAACTGCTCCGTCATTTCCTCCATGCCAGCGGGCCCCATGACTTCCAGCTGGGGCGCAGGTGCTGCCACATCGACCTCAATCTCGCGCTCAGCCAGCTGGCCTTCACGCAACTTCTTGCGAAAGGTCTGGCGCGCCGTGTTCTCTGGCGCATCGCTGGTGGCAGTCACGCCAAAATCGGTGCGCGGAGGCGGCACCAAGATATCCAGAATGCGTTCCTCTGCGGCGTCTTCGGCACGGGCACGCACTTTGGTTTTTTCTGCCTCACGCGTTTGTTTGACAGCAATGTCAGCCAAGTCGCGAATGATGGCATCCACATCCTTGCCCACGTAGCCCACTTCAGTGAACTTGGTGGCCTCTACCTTGATAAAAGGTGCATCGGCCAAACGCGCCAGACGGCGGGCGATCTCTGTCTTGCCCACGCCGGTGGGGCCAATCATCAGAATATTTTTGGGGGTGATTTCGCTGCGCAGCGCAGCGTCCACCATTTGCCGGCGCCACCGGTTGCGCAGGGCAATGGCTACTGCACGCTTGGCCTGGGCTTGTCCAACAATGTGCTTGTCGAGTTCGGCGACGATATCTTGGGGAGTCAGGGCTTGCATGAAATTCAGAGGGTCTCAATGGTGTGGTGCATATTGGTGTAAATGCACAGCTCGCCCGCGATCTCCAGCGAACGCTTCACGATGTCTGCCGCTGGCAGTTCGGTGTGGTTGAGCAGGGCGACGGCGGCCGCCTGGGCGTAAGCACCACCGGAACCGATGGTCACGATGCCGTTCTCGGGCTCCAGGACATCCCCATTACCGGTGATGATCAGGGAGGCATCTTTATCCGCCACGGCCAACATGGCTTCCAGCCGACGCAACACGCGGTCAGTGCGCCAGTCTTTGGTCAGTTCGATGGCAGCCCGAACCAAATGACCCTGGTGCTTCTCCAACTTGGCCTCAAAGCGCTCAAACAAGGTGAATGCATCAGCCGTAGCACCGGCAAAACCCGCCAAAACCTTGCCGTGATGCAGCTTGCGCACCTTGCGGGCGGAGCCTTTGACGACGATGTTGCCCAGGGTAACCTGACCGTCGCCGCCAATGGCGACTTGGTCGCCCTGGGGCGTCTTGCGCCGGACACTGATGATGGTGGTTCCGTGAAATTGTTCCATGGTGTACAGGTGGGGTGACTGGCACCCAAATCAAGCGGTTGCGCACAAGGTGCGCGCACTCACATGGCGCGAGGCACAACCTTGGCATGCTCATTGATGCCAATCACATTAAAAAAGGCAGCTACCAGACGGTGCACGTCTTGGAACTGCACCAGATGTCCTTCAGACTGGCGCATGGCCACCCAGTTAAGAATGCTACCTGCAGCGGAAAAGTCGACACGAATCAAGTTCCGGCACGACACCACGATGCGTCCCCCGTCTTCCCGGGCAGCATCCAGGCCCGCCAAAGCCTGGGTCGCATCCCCGAGCACATCGCCCCGCAACTCCAACCCCGAGACAGACACACTGTCCATCAAGCCCATGGGCACAGTCGCGGCGGATTCGTGGGCAGCTGGCGAGATGCCAACCTCTGTCGCAGCGACTTCTGCTGACTCATAGTGGCAACGCGCTGGCTCCCAGGCGGGCGGCGAGACCTCGTAGGTGACGCAATAGTCCAGCGCTGCCAACTCAAACTCGTCCAGCATTTGCATGGTGCGCAATGCATTCAAGCGCACAGCCCACCACGCGGGGTCCACGGTACGGTCTCCGGAGGGCGTGATCGCGCGCAGCGCCAACACCAAACTTTCAGCACCACCGAATTGCAGTGCCACCGCTTCGTCACACAAACTGCCAAACAGCCCCCCCAGCAAAGGCATTGCCTCGGCATCCAGGACTGCCGCTGCCGACCAATCGATCACCCAGGGCATGGGCTGGGTGGACATGGCCTCCCGCAAATCTTCCATGGCCAACGCCGTCAACCGGGGCGGGCAGCGCCAAATCGCCGGGGCTACGCCCAACATGCTACGGCCCGAGCCTGATGCTGCAAAAGGCGCGGCCGCCGTCGTATCCATACCTTGCGTAGCAAGGGAGAGTGACGACCAGACAGGGAGCGAAGGGCCCCACACGCGCGCCAACTCCACCAAGGCCCAATCAAAGCGTGCACGGTTGTTGGTGGCGCGGTACAGATCCATCAAGGCCGCAGCCCAGGAGGCGGAAGCCTCAGGCGTAGCGGCAATACTTTGCAGTGCATTGAGCAAGCCGGTTTCAGCGCCTACATCATCGCCATTGGCAAAGCGAATCGCCGCCTCTTCCAACTCCGGGTCCGTGGCCATGTCATCCACCTCGATGGCGAACAGCTCGGACGTGGAGAAACTCAGTCCAGAGGAATCCCCCGCCTTGGCGCTCCGCCCCTGCGGCGCGCGCGCAGGCAAAGGGACATGGCTGGACATGGGGGGAGGCATGCCATTGCCCATTTGTGTGGCTGCGTATTCCGAAGGAACGACACCCGACACGCTGGAATGCAGCTCCGACGACTCCGTCGCTTCAAAACGCGACGACAAGGCCGCGGGGACCGTGGGGGCCGAGGCCTGGGGTGACAGCGGCTCAGCCGCACTGCTGGCACTGCCGACTACGGGAAAGCCGCCCTGTGCGGCAGCAGCGTCCTGCTTGCCCTTCCACCATTGCTTGGACATCTGGGCTTCAATCTCGTCAATCTTTTTAAGAGTGACAGCACGGCCATCAGGGTCCGTCGGGATACTGGTCTGGAAGTAAGAGGGGCGTGCCAAGGCCGCAGTGGCCGAGGGGTCGCGGTTGCGCAGTTTGCGCAGCTGGTCGAATTCGCGCTTGCGGACAAAGTCATTCTGCCGCTTGCGCTCAATCATGGCTTTCAGGGCCTGTTTGTCATAACCGCTGTCCTGCTCGGGTTCCGCCCGGTCCAACTCCGACCAATCCTTGGTCGGGTTGCGCACAAACATCGCCACCTTGGACAATAAACCGGGTCGATCGTCTTTGGTCGCCATAAGTCAGTGGGGGTGCTCCGCAGGCCAGAAAATTACACTTAGTCGCCAAACATTTTCTGCTTGAGCTCACGACGCTGCTGCGCTTCAAGCGACAGGGTGGCCGTGGGGCGGGCCAGCAAACGGCCAACGCCGATGGGTTCGCCGGTTTCATCGCAGTAGCCGTAATCGCCCGCGTCAATGCGAACGATGGATTGCTCAATTTTTTTCAGCAGCTTGCGCTCACGATCGCGCGTACGCAGCTCCAGCGCATGCTCTTCCTCAATCGTGGCACGGTCGGCAGGATCCGGCACCACGGAGGTATCTTCGCGCAGGTGTTCGGTGGTTTCTCCCGCGCTATTGAGGATGTCTCGCTTGAGGATGGAGAGCTTCAGGCGAAACGCCGCCAGCTGCACATCGTTCATGTATTCCGAGTCAGGCATGGCCAGCAACTCGGCATCCGTCAGTTCCGCCACCGGCTTGGACTTCCAGTTGTTGGCAAGCTTGGCGTCTTTCTTGACGGCGGCGGGAATCACAGGGGCAATCACGGGGGAAGTCATGGTAGGGGTATAGCTGGCTTTGGCGGCTGTGGAGGCCACAGATTGCGCCATGGAAGGCACGGTAAGTTGGGCCAACCGGGATGACGGGCGTCCTGACTTGGCAGGCACCGCAGCCGCAGGAGCGGGTACGGGTGCCGTCACCGGGACTTTGGCTGCTACGGGGGCCGCGACCACTTTGGCGGGCGCAGTTTTCGCAGGGGCCACGACCTTCACGGTAGGCTTGGCGGCCGGTTTTTCGGCAACCGCCTTGATTTTAACTGCGGGCGCAGCCTTTGCGGGCGCCTTGGCGACGGGTTTGGCCGCCACTTTGGCCACTGGCTTGGCCGGGGCCTTGGCGGTTGCAGCCTTCGACGCAGCTTTCGCGACAGGCTTGGCCGGCGCCTTGGCAACCGGCTTGGTGGCGGCCTTGGCCTTGGGTGGCGGCGCTTTGGCCACGGGTTTGCTCACGGCTTTGGTGGCTGCCTTGGTGACGGCAGCTTTGGCTTGCACCTTCACTACTGGCTTGGCTGCTGCTTTGGCCGCAGGCTTGGCCTTGACGCTTTTGGCTTTCGCGTCTTTGGCCTTGGTGTCTTTCCCGGATGTCGCTTTCACTTCTTGTCTCCTGGCAGTACTCGCCTGCGCACGGTCCCTGGTGGCTGCTGGCGTCTTTTCCCTCTTTGCGGGGGAGTCAACGCGGGTTTCTTCGGCGCGCGAGTGTACAGGTTTCCCCATCGGTAAACCCATCAGTTGCAAAAGCGAGACAAACATTTGTTTCCCTGCGATTCGGTGGTGTGTTCCAGGTCAGACCAGGGACTGTTCCATACCCTGCAGGAAGATGTCCTTGGGCAGATCGATGCCAATGAAGACCATTTTGCTGCACTTCTGCTCGCCCTCTGCCCAAGCGGGCCCCAGATCACTGCCCATGAGCTGGTGCACGCCCTGGAAGATGACCTTGCGCTCGGTGCCTTTCATATAGAGCACACCCTTGTAGCGCAGCATGCGCGGGCCATAGATGTTGACCACCGCCCCCAGAAAGTCCTCCAGCTTGGCCGGATCGAAGGGGCGGTCAGACTTGAAGACAAAGCTCTTCACATCGTCATCGTGGTGATGGTGGTGCGCGTGCCCGTGGTCATGGTGGTGCGAGGGGTGGTCGCAATGCTCGCCATGTTCGTGGTCATGATCATGGTGGTGCTCGTGGTCGTCTTCCTTGAGAAAGTCGGGGTCGATGTCCAACTTGGCATTCAGGTTGAAACCCCGCAGGTCCAGCACGTCTTTGAGGGCTACGTCGCCAAAATGCACCGCCTTTTGCGGCGCGCGCGGGTTCATGTGCTTGATGCGGTGCATCAGGGCGTCCAACTCGTCCTTGGAAACCAAGTCGGACTTGCTGATGAAAATTTGGTCGGCAAAGCCGATCTGGCGGCGCACTTCCTGGCGGTCAGTCAACTGCTGCTCCGCGTGCTTGGCGTCCACCAGCGTGAGGATGGAGTCCAGCAGATAGGTCTCGGCCACCTCATCGTCCATGAAGAAGGTCTGCGCAACGGGGCCGGGGTCGGCCACGCCGGTGGTCTCAATAATCACGCGCTCAAAGTCCAGCTCGCCCTTGCGCTTTTTCTCGGCCAGGTCTTTCAGCGTGGTGCGCAGGTCTTCGCGAATGGTGCAGCAGACGCAGCCGTTGCTCATCTGGATGATCTGCTCCGTGGTCTCGCTGACCAGGATGTCGCTGTCGATGTTCTCTTCGCCGAACTCGTTCTCAATGACGGCGATCTTCTGGCCGTGCGCTTCGGCCAGCACGCGCTTGAGCAGCGTGGTTTTGCCGGAACCGAGAAAGCCGGTCAGGATGGTGGCGGGAATCAGGCTCATGGGAATCTTCCAGAAATGGTGCAGTGCAAAAAACGGTATTTGGGGAGTGTAGCGAGCCTGTCAAGCCCCCTCCCCCGTTGCGGCCAGCCGGCGGCTCAGCGGCGCATGACCACTAGGCCCTTGAGGTACTCGCCTT
>JACCDG010256921.1_pt1 | contig 10343 bp, 10 predicted proteins | sample 7442471 | NCBI WGS metagenome assembly JACCDG01 (sample SAMN15323444, study PRJNA562643) | freshwater metagenome | isolation source: river surface water | place: USA:Blue River Watershed | collected 2017-08-17 | reverse complement strand
GATCATGCCAGTCATGCTGAAAAGCAAAAAAGGCGAAGTGGCCTATGCCACCGACGAGCACTTCCGCCCCGGCTGCAAGCCCGAAGACATGGCCAAACTCAAACCCGTCTTCCTCAAGGAAAACGGCACGGTGACCGCGGGCAACGCTTCGGGCATCAACGACGCCGCCGCCGCCGTGGTGCTGATGGAAGCGGGCACCGCCAAAGCGCGTGGTGCCCAGCCCCTGGCCCGCCTGGTGGGCTATGCCCACACCGGCCTGGACCCCAAGATCATGGGGGTCGGACCGATCAGCGCCACGCAGGCCGTGCTCAAGCGCACCGGGCTGAGCGTGAACGATCTGGACGTGATCGAAGCCAATGAAGCTTTTGCCGCCCAGGCCTGCGCCGTCACCAAAGGGCTGGGTCTGGACCCGGCCAAGGTCAACCCCAATGGCTCGGGCATCTCGCTGGGCCACCCGATTGGCGCGACCGGCGCCCTCATCACCGTCAAGGCCCTGCACGAGCTGCAGCGCATCCAGGGCCGCTACGCCCTGGTGACCATGTGCATCGGCGGCGGCCAGGGCATTGCCGCGATTTTCGAGCGCATGTGAGCCCCTCCGGGCGTGACCCCAGGGGCATCCGCATGATCGATCTGTCTGGCCAAAGAATCCTGGTCACCCAGGCCAGGGACTTCATGGGTCCGGCCCTGTGCCACGAACTGCGGTCTTGCGGCGCCGAGGTGATCGCCGACGAGCGCCTGCTCACCGCCGCGCAGGACGCGCCAGCCGTGGTCGAGGCGGCCGGGTCGCTCGACGCGCTGGTGATCAACCTGGCGCTGCCTGCGCCATCCACACCGGTCACGCAGATCGACGAGGCCGAATGGCGGCAGGTGTTTGAGGTGATGGTCGACCCGCTGCCGCGCCTGGTGCGGGCGGTGGTGCCGGGCATGAAGGCCCGGGGCGGCGGCAAGATCGTGGTGATGGGCAGCGCCTCGGCCCTGCGCGGCATGAAGCGCGCGGCCAGTTACAGCGCGGCGCGCGGTGCGCAGCTGGCTTATGTGCAGGCGGCGGGCGTGGAACTGGCCCCCGACCATATCCAGCTCAATGCGGTGGCGCAAAACTTTGTCGACAACCCCACATACTTCCCGCCCGAGGTGCAGGCCAATCCACGCTTTCAGGAACGCCTGAAACGCGAAGTGCCGCTGGGCCGCCTGGTCAAGGCCGAAGAGGACGCGCGCTTTGTGGCCTACCAGTGCAGCGAGGCGGCCAGCTGCTTTGTCGGGCAGGTGTTCCCGATGTCGGGCGGCTGGGCGGTGCGCTGATCAGCGCGGCAGCTGGCGGGCGGCGCGGGCCAGGGCTTCGATGCGGGCCCAATCGCCTTGCGCCAGGGCATCGGCGGGCACCAGCCAAGACCCACCCACACAGGCCACATTGGGCAAGCTCAAAAACTCGGCGGCATTGCCCGGCGTGACGCCGCCCGTGGGGCAGAACTGCACATCCCAAAACGGACCGCTCCAGGCCTTGAGCATGGCGGGGCCACCCGCCTGCAGGGCCGGGAAGAACTTGAGCGCGGTGTAGCCGTCTTCCTGCGCCAGCATGATTTCGCTGCCGGTGGCCACACCGGGCAAGAGCGGCAAACCTTGGTCACGGCAAGCCTGCCCCACCGCGCGGGTGTAGCCGGGGCTCACAGCAAACTGCGCGCCCGCTTGGGCGGCAGCGGCCGCATCGGCGGCGCTGCGCACGGTGCCCGCCCCCACCACCGCCTGCGGCACCTCGCGGGTGATCGCCGCCATGCAGGCCAGCGCCTGCGGCGTGCGCAGCGTCACCTCCAGCATGCGGATGCCGCCGGCCACCAGGGCACGGGCCATGGGCACGGCGTGGGCCACATCGTTCAGAACGATCACGGGAATCACGGGGGCGTCCTGCATCACCTGCAGGGCGGTCCACTTCGGGGCATTCGTCACAGCCATGTGCAGGCTCCTTCTTCGGCTCTGCGCGCGTGGCGGCGCAGGTTGGCAAACAGTTCACGGCCCAGGCCCACCCCGTTGGCATCGCACTGGGCGGGCGGCATGGCGGGCGTGGGCCGGGCTTGCCACTCGGCCTCGCTGACCCGCACCTGCAGCGTGCCGGCCGCCGCATCGAGCCGGATGAGGTCGCCATCGCGCACCTTGGCCAAGGGGCCTCCAGCGGCGGCTTCGGGCGAGACATGGATGGCCGCGGGCACCTTGCCCGAGGCGCCGCTCATGCGGCCATCGGTGACCAGCGCCACCTTGAACCCCTTGTCCTGCAGCACGGCCAGGGAGGGCGTGAGTTTGTGCAATTCGGGCATGCCGTTGGCCTGCGGGCCCTGCCAGCGCACCACGCAGACCACATCGCGGTCCAGCTCGCCGGCCTGGAAGGCCGCCTGCAGCGCCTCCTGCGAATCGAACACGCGGGCCGGGGCCTCGAGGGTGTGGCGGTCCGCGGGCACCGCCGAGACCTTGATCACGCTGCGCCCGAGGTTGCCCTGCAGCAGCTTGAGCCCCCCCGAAGCGCTGAAGGGCCGCGAGGCCGGCCGCAGCACCGTCTCATCGCGGCTGGCCCCCGCATCACGCCAGACCAGCTGGCCCTGCTGCAGTTCGGGCACGCGGGTGAATGCGCGGATGCCGCCACCGGCCGGACCCGCACGCACCGTGAGCACGTCCTCGTGCATCAGGCCCGCATCGAGCAACTCGCGGATGACGAAACCCGGGCCGCCCGCGGCCTGGAACTGGTTCACGTCGGCGCTGCCGTTGGGATAGACCCGGGCCAGCAGCGGGACCACATCGGACAGGGCCGAGAAATCGTCCCAGTCGATGACGATGCCCGCGGCCCGGGCCACCGCCACCCAGTGGATCAGGTGGTTGGTCGAGCCCCCGGTGGCCAACAGCGCCACCAAGGCATTGACGATGCTGCGTTCGTCCACCACCCGGCCAATGGGGGGCGCGGGCTGGAGGACGGTGCGCACCGCCTCGCGGGTGAGCTCGGCGCGCAGCCCGTCTGCCGGGTGGACGAAGGCGGTGCCGGGCACATGCAGGCCCATGGCCTCGAGCAGCATCTGGTTGCTGTTGGCCGTGCCATAAAAGGTGCAGGTGCCTTCGCCATGGTAGGCGGCCGATTCGGCGGCCAGCAATTCCTCACGGCCCACCAAACCCTGCGCGGCCTTTTCCCGGACTTTGGCTTTTTCGCTGTTGGACAGGCCGCTGCCCATGGGCCCGGCGGGCACGAAGACCGTGGGCAGGTGCCCAAAATGCAGGGCCCCGATCAGCAGGCCCGGCACGATCTTGTCGCACACGCCCAGCATCAGGGCCACGTCAAACACGTCGTGGCTTAGCGAGACGGCCGTGGCCATGGCGATCACATCCCGCGAAAAAAGACTCAGCTCCATGCCCGGGGCGCCCTGCGTGACGCCATCGCACATGGCCGGCACGCCACCGGCCACCTGCGCGGTGGCGCCGCGCTGGCGGGCTTCGTCCTTGATCAGGTCGGGGTAGTGCTGCAGCGGCGCGTGGGCCGAGAGCATGTCGTTGTAGGCGTTGACGATGCCGATGTTCAGCGGGCGTGCGGCCACCACCGCGATGCTGCCCAGACCGCTGGCTTTTTGCTTGTCGGCGCCGGGCATGGCGGCAAAGGCGTGCGCGACATTGGCGCAGCCCAGCCGCTGGGCCCCGGGGGGACGGGCCGCGTAGGCCTCGAGCTGCTGCAGGTAGGCCGTGCGGGTGGGGCGGCTGCGCTCGGCGATGCGGGCCGTGACGGCAGCGACGGTGGGATGAAGGCGCATGGGCAGGGCATCCGTGATGTAACAAAATTACAAAACAGATGGTAACCGTGTTTCAGCCTGCGGGGGAGGTTCCGGGGTTACCGAAGGGGTACCAAATGCATGGGGCGTAAAAAAACCCGCCGAGGCGGGTTGCGCGCAGCGAGCGGCCCATCACTTGGCGGCAGACGCTTCGGAGGCCGCCGCGACAGGCTCGGAAGCGGCTTCAGAAGCCGCCTGGGTGGGCGCAGCGACGGTGGCCGCCGGGGCGGCAGCGGCCGGTTTTTTGCTTTTGGCCACGCCAAAACCCAGGGCCAGGCCCACGGCCAGAACGATCACCGCGACAAGCACCGCCCAGACCACGGCTTGGTCGTCGTTTTCATTGGACATGTCTTTATCTCCGAAAATGGACCTGGTGATTCTAAAGCGCCTGAACGCCCCTGGCCGTCACCCCTGACCGACCCCCCCGATCCGCATGCCCCACCGCCCTGCCCCGCCAGAGATCGCCCGCACGCTGGCCGAACTGTGCGCCCAGCACCCGCCGCAGCAGGACCTGTGGGTGTTCGGCTACGCCTCGCTGATCTGGCGCTCGGAATTTGACGTGGTCGAGACCCACAGGACCCGCGTGCACGGCTGGCACCGCGCGCTCAAGATGTGGAGCCGCATCAACCGGGGCAGTCCCGAATGCCCGGGGCTGGTGTTTGCGTTGCTGCGCGGCGGCAGTTGCCAGGGCGTGGTCTACAGGATTGCCGCCGATCAGGTGGGCGAGGTGCTGACGCGCCTGTGGGCACGCGAGATGCCGATGACGGTCTACGAACCGCGCTGGCTGCCCTGCCCGACGCCAGGGGGCACGGTGCGGGCACTGGCGTTCACCCTCTCGCACCGGCACCCCAGCTACACCGGCACCCTGAGCGAGGCGCAATACCGCCAGATCTTTGCCCAGGCCAGCGGGCGCTTTGGCCGGACCATCGACTACGCGGTGCAAACCCTGCACGCCCTGCGCGCGCAAGGCATTGAAGACCGTGCGCTGGCCCGCCTGGTCAACATGGCACAAGCCGATCCGGCGCAAGCGCCCGCCGGCCGGCCGAATACACTGGCACCATGAACATCGCCGACCTCCGCAAAAGCTACGAGAAAGCCGAACTCGACGAGCAGGCCTCGCACGCCGATCCGCTGCAGCAGTTTGGGCAATGGCTGAACGAAGCCCTGCAGGCCCAAGTGCCCGAACCCAACGCCATGACGCTGGCCACCGTGGGCAGCGACCTGCGCCCGAGCACCCGCGTGGTGCTGATCAAGGGCTACGACGCGCGCGGCATCGTCTGGTACACCAACTACGACAGCCGCAAGGGGCAGGAACTGGCCGGCAACCCGTTTGCCGCGCTGCAATTCCACTGGGTCGAGCTCGAGCGGGTGGTGCGCATCGAAGGCCGCGTCGAGAAAGTCAGCGAAGAAGAAAGCGACGCCTACTTCCACAGCCGGCCGCTGGACTCGCGCATCGGCGCCTGGGCTTCGCCCCAAAGCCAGGTGATCGAGGGCCGCACGGTGCTGGTGACCAATGCCGCGAAATACGGCGCGCAATTCCTTCTGCAACCCCCGCGGCCCCCCCACTGGGGTGGCTACCGGCTGGTGCCTGACCGCTGGGAGTTCTGGCAGGGCCGCAAGAGCCGCCTGCACGACCGACTGCGCTACCGGCTCGACGCTGGCCAGTGGCTGCGCGAACGGCTGGCGCCCTGATCAGGCCGGCAGCAAGGGCAGCAGGGCCAGCACCACGCTGATGGTCACCATCGCCAGCGCGGTGGACACGGCCACGGCGGCGGTGATCATCTCTTCCTCTTTGCGGTAACGCTGGGAAAACAGGAACACATTGGCGCCAATCGGTAAGGCGGCCGCCAGCACCATCACGCCCAGCGGCAAGCCGCGCAGGCCCAGCAGCCAGCCCACCGCGGCCATCAGGGCCGGGTGCAACACGGTCTTGACCAGCGACAGCCGCAAGGCCGCCTGCCATTGCTGGCCCACCGGTGTCTGCGAAAGCGTGATCCCCACCAGCACCAGCGCGACCGGCCCGAAGGCATTGCCCAGCAGCACCAGCGGTCTGTCGACCACCGGGTGCAGGCCCCAGCCGGTCAAGGACCAGGCGATGCCCGCCAGGATCGGCAGCGGCACCGGGTGGATGATGGCGTTCTTGATGGCCGAGCCGACCGTGCGCCAGACCGGGTGGGCCTGGCCCGCCTCTGCCGCCTGCTCGCGCGCAACCTGCAGCTCCAGCACCAGGGTGGCGATGCTCAGCAAGATCAAGGCGTGCAGCGAGATCAGCGCAAACAGCAGCACCTGACCGGCCTGCCCATAGGCCAGCCCGACCAGGGGCACGCCGATCATGAGGGTGTTGCTGAAGATGCCCGCCAGCGCCATGACTGAGGCCCGGCTGTTGCCGCCGTAGACCGCCAGCATGATGAAGAACAGGGCAGCGGCCACCGCGAAGTACTGCATCACGGGCCGGAAATCGAGCGCGGCGACCTGCGAAGTGGCCATGGTGCGAAACAGCAGCGCCTGCGTCAGCACCAGAAACACCAGATTGGACAAATCGCGCACCGATTCGCCCCGGACCAGGCCCGCGCGGCCGGCCACCCAGCCGATGAAAATGAGCAGCACCACCGGCAACAGGGCCGAAACAACAGGGTGATCGAGGGTCATGCCCGGGATTATCCTGGCGCCCCGCCAGCGGCCCCGACCAGCAGGTCACCAGCGGCACAGCCCTGCGCCCTGTGCGGGGTGGGTCAGAACTGCCAGCGCACGCCCAGGCGCAGCGAGCGACCCGGCAAGGGCGCACGACCGGGCGCGGTGGTGGTGAGGACCGAAGCCGCGTTGTAGGCCAGGGCGTCGCTGAGGTTCACCAGGGCCAGCGACCAGTGCAGCATGCCCACCGGCTGGCGCTGCTGGTAATGCCAACCGGCGTGCCAGAGCGTGTAGGCCGCGGTCGAGACGCTGCCCGCAGGCACCCGGCTCTGCGCTGCGGCGTGCTCGAAGCCCAAGCGCGCCGACCAGGCCCCCTGGCCGTGCACCAGCGTGGCGCCCACGCGCAACGGTGGCGTGCGCGGCATGGGCTGGCCACTGTCGAGGTTGCGCGCCTGCACCTGGTCCACGCGCCATTGCACATCCAGCGTCGAAGGCCGCTCGATCAGGCGCCAGTTGCCCTGCAGCTCCAGGCCATGCAAGCGGGCCGACACACCGCGGTATTCCTGCCGGATCAAGGTGTTCTGCGCTGGATCGTTGTCCACTACGCCAGCCGTGTTCACCAACACCGCAGAGCCGTTGCTCAGCGTGTCCATCAAGGCAATGAAATTCGAGAAGCGGTTCTGGAAAACGGTGGCGCTCCACCGGTGGGCCCCCGAGGCCCAGTTCAGCCCCAGGTCGAGCCCACGCGAACGCTCCAGATCCAAGGCAGCGTCGCCGATGCCGTAGCTGCCGGTGGCCAGATGCGGCCCGTAGGCAAAAAGCTCGTGATCCCGCGGCGCCCGTTCGTTGTAAGACCAATGGCCCTGCAATTGCCAGCCAGCCGGCAGGCGGTACTGCGCGCCCCATGAAAAGCTCTTGGGGTTGAAGCGGCGCTCCCCCTCGGTGAAATGCCCGGGGTCTTGCGGACTGCCCAGCGAACGCACCTGCACCTGTTCCAGGCGCCCCCCCAGGTGCCACAGCCCCCAGCCGGTGCGCCACTCCTCGTGCGCGAACACCGCCTGCGAACGGGTGCGGCTGTGCGGGGCAAACACCTCGCTGCCATGCCCATGGCCGACATCGACCGCATCGGCGGCGAATCGGCCGGATTCCAGCTGCAAGCCCCACACCCCTTCCCAGGGGCCCCAGCGCTCATGGCGGGCTTCCACACGCAAGGCTTGCCCCTTCTGGCTGAACCGGGTGTGGGGCTCGCCCGCCTCGTGTTCGGTGTGGCGGTAGTCGCTGCTGTCCAGCCGTGCCTTGAGGGTCGCCACACCGGGCCAGGGCTGGCGCCACTCGCCTTCCAGGTTCAAGCGGTCGGCCTGCATGCCGATGCGCACCTCGTCCTCGGCCACCGTGCCGTACTCGCGGCGGTCGGTGTTGACCGAGAGCCCGAGCCGGTGGCGTGCGCCGAAATGGCTCAGGCCGATCGCCCCACCCTGCGCTGTGGCAGACGAATTGCACAGGCGATGCGCCGGGCTGGGTGCGCCCGGGCGCGCACAGTCCAGCAGCCGGGGCACGCGCACATCGCCGTTGCGGCGGTCAAAGGCATCCAGATGCAGCGCCCAATCGCCCTGTCCGGTCTCCAGCAAGGCCGCGGCGCTGCGTTCGGCATCGCCCGTCGCGGCCTGCAGGCGCGCTTGACCCTGCACGCCCTGCACACGCTGGCGCGGAATGCGGTTGTCGATGACATTGACCACGCCGCCGATGGCGCTACCGCCGTACAGCAAGGCCGCCGGGCCGCGCAGCACCTCGATGCGGTCCACCGCCAGCACCTCGACCGGCACCGCATGGTCCGGGCTCAGGGCAGAAGCGTCGGTGGTGGCGCCACCGTTGTTCAGGATACGCACCCGGTGGCCATCGAGCCCCCGGATGACCGGACGGCTGGCGTTGGGGCCAAAGTAGCTGCTGCTGACGCCGGGCAGGCCGCTGAGCGTCTCGCCCAGGCTGCTGGCGCTGCGCTCCTGCAGGGCCTGGCGGCCCATGACGCTGACGGGGCTGAGCCCTTGCTCACGCCCCAAGGGGTTGCCGGTGATGACGACTTCGTTGGGCTCGGAAGGCTGGGCCAGCGCCGGCATGGCGAGCAGGCCGCCAGCCACCAGCCACAGGCTGCGGAAAGAAAAAAGGGAAGGCATGAAAATCTCGCGGGACAAAGACAGACGGCTGCCCGGTCAGCGGGCAGGAGCCATGCAAGGTCAGGCGAGCGGGGGCGGACCGCGGGCGTCGAAGGGCTTGGCGTGAACCGCCGCCAGCGACAGGTGGACTGGCTGGGGCGGGCAAGCCGAGGGCCTGCTGGGCAGGGGCAGGTGGGGGACCTGCAGCGTCGCGGTGCCGTCGGCCAGGTGGTCGAACAGCACACACAAGCCGCCCCCGGCGGCATGGCCGAGGGCGCCATGGGCGTCGTGCGGGTGCCCATGCCCATGGCCATGGCCATGGCTTGAGGAAGGCGCAGCGGGCAGCGCCGACACCTCCGCCGTCTGGGGATGCAGCACACGGTGCATCTGCCCCCAGCTGGCAAGCAGCAGCACCGCCAGCACCAGGGCCAGGGCCCAGGGACGGCGGGATCGACGCAGGAAATACAGGTTCACGGTGCGCGCAGTTTACCGAACCAGACGCGCAAAGGTCTGACGGAACTTGGCCACCTTGGGCGCCGCCACCGCCAAGCAATAGCCCTGCCAGGGGTTGCGGGCGAAGAAGTCCTGGTGCTCGTCCTCGGCCGGGTGGTAGTTGGACAGGGGCAGGATCTCGGTCACGATGGGGCGCGGGTAGGCGTGGTTGCGGGTCAGTTCCTCGACGATGGCGCGGGCCTGGGCCTCTTGCTCGGGATCGGTGAAGTAGATGCCGCTGCGGTATTGCGTGCCGACGTCATGGCCTTGCCGGTTCAGGGTGGTCGGGTCGTGGATCAGGAAAAAGACCTCGAGCAGCTCGCGCGTGCTGACCTGGGCCGGGTCGTACACGAGCTTAACCACCTCGTTGTGTCCGGTGGTGCCGGTACAGACCTGCGCGTAGCTGGGCTGGGGCGTGTGGCCGTTGCTGTAGCCGGACTCGACATCCAGCACGCCTTTGACCTCGACGTAAACGGCTTCGGTGCACCAGAAGCAGCCACCGCCGAGCACGATCGTTTGTGGGGTGGGCTGGGCTGTGTCCATGGACTGCATTATCCGGCCGGCGTCATTTCGGTGCGCACGGCGGTGACAAAGTCCTGCAAGGCGGTCTGCTCGCGCTGGCTGCGCCACAGGCAACGGGTGTCGTAGCGTAAAACGCTGCCCTGCAGAGGAACAAACACTGCGCCCGCCAGCGCCGACTGCGCCAGCGCTTGGGGCACCAGGGCCACCCCCTGGCCCTGCGCCACCAGCGCCACCACGCTCAGCCAGTGGCGCAGCTCGTGCACCACCGGCGGCAACCAGCCGGCCAGCTCGCACTCGGCCAGGATGCGTTCGTGGTAATCGGGCGACACGGTGCGCGAGACCACCACCAGCGCCTGCCCCTGCAAGTCCGACAAGGCCAGCGCAGGCCGGCCTGCCAAAGCGTGCCCCGCGGGCAGGCACACCACCATGGGCTGGCTGGCCACCAGCACCTGCTCGAATCCGGGCGGCACGCGCGGGGTGTGCACAAAGCCCACGTCCAGCCGGTCACGCACCAGCTCGGCCAGCTGCTCGCTGGAGCTGAGCTCGCGCAGCGCCAAGCGCAGGCGCGGGTGGCTGCCCTGAAACCGCTGCAAGACCTGCGGCAGGCCGCAGTAGAGCAAGGTGCCTGCAAAGCCGATCTGCAACTCGCCCGCCTGGCCTTGCGCCACTTCGCGCGCCTCGCGGGCGGCGGCACCCGCCTGCGCCAGCAGGGCACGCGCGGCCGGCACGAAGGCCTGCCCGGCCGCGGTGAGCT
>JACCDG011717510.1_pt1 | contig 10345 bp, 12 predicted proteins | sample 7442471 | NCBI WGS metagenome assembly JACCDG01 (sample SAMN15323444, study PRJNA562643) | freshwater metagenome | isolation source: river surface water | place: USA:Blue River Watershed | collected 2017-08-17 | reverse complement strand
TCTTCAACTCTCTTTCGTGGGGGTCACAGGGCAGCGGTGCCGGTCTCGCCGGTGCGGATGCGCACCACCTGCTGCAGGTCGTAGACGAAGATCTTGCCGTCGCCGATCTTGCCGGTGCGGGCACCGGCTTCGATGGCTTCGATCACGCGCTCGACGATGGCATCGTCCACCGCGGCCTCGATCTTCACCTTGGGCAGAAAGTCGACGACGTATTCGGCGCCGCGGTACAGCTCGGTGTGGCCTTTTTGGCGACCGAAGCCTTTGACTTCGGTCACCGTGATGCCTTGCACCCCGATGCCGGAGAGGGCTTCACGCACCTCGTCGAGCTTGAAGGGTTTGATGATGGCGGTCACCAGTTTCATGATGGCTCCTTGGAGGGTGTGGGGTCAGAAGCTGTACTTCAGGCCGACGACGACGCCGGTCTTGCCGAGGCCTTCAACGCCCTGTTTACCAGGCGTGTAGTAGAAGTTCTTGCTGGCATCTGTACCAACCACGGCACCCGTCAGCGCCAAGCCGTTACCCAGATCCTTGCTTAGGGTCAGCGAGTAATCGGTGTACGAGCCGTCGGTATTAGCCGCGCCTTTGAGCTTCTGGTAACCGACATGCGGCACCAGGCTGTAGCCATCGCCGAGGTCGAGGGTGGCGCTCAAATCGACGTAATAGCTGTTTTTGCTATCAAGGTTGCCAAACAAGTTAGAAAGCGCGTGCGAATACTTGGCCGTGAACACACCGTAAGTCAGAGCACCATAAACCTCATTGGTATTGGCGTTGCCATAGGAGCCGGTGCTGGCCAGCTTGTTGCGCACATATTCATAGCGGAGGAAGCCCACGTCATAGGCCAGATCGCCCACCGCGCCCTTGTAACCACCATAAATATCCAGTTCAAACGAGCCTTTCGGAGCGCCTGCGTCCTTGATCCATTTAATGGTCGAACCCCAGGCGCCGACATAGAAACCGCTCTTATCGGCGTAGTCGACACCGGCTTGCACGGCCGGGTCAAAACGGGACTGCGTCAGACCGCGGTAGCGGTACTCGGAGACCACACCGGCGTTGAAGGACAGGCTGCTTTCGGGCTCGGCGGCCTGGGCCACGGAGGCGAAAGAGGCGACGGCGGCGGCGATCAGGGTCGGAACGAGGATTTTTTGCATGAGGAACTCCTGTGAAGGGATGGATGACGACCAGGATTAGCAGGGAGCGTGCCAAGGCCTTTGGGCGCCCCCTGCGGGCAAATCCGGGTGTTTTCGTGTGCATGCCATGGTGCAATCGCCCTCACAAGCAGCGCGCATGCCCCAAATTGCGCGCCACAACACACACCATGCACCAGCATGGGGCAGGGAGGGTCGATGGGTCTCAGTTTGGTGCGCAGCCGCGCCCTGGCCGGCTTGCAGGCGCACGCGGTCAGCGTCGAGGTGCACATGGCCAATGGCCTGCCGAGCTTCACGCTGGTCGGCCTGGCCGATGTCGAGGTCAAGGAGGCGCGCGAGCGCGTGCGCTCGGCCATCCTCAACAGCGGCCTCACATTTCCCCACAACCAGCGCATCACGGTGAACCTGGCGCCGGCCGACCTGCCCAAGGATTCGGGCCGGCTCGACCTGCCGATCGCGCTCGGCGTGCTCGCCGCCAGCGGCCAGATCGATGGCGCGCGGCTCGCGGGCCACGAGTTCGCGGGCGAACTCTCGCTGTCGGGCGAGTTGCGCCCGGTGCGCGGCGCCCTGGCGATGGCGCTCGCGCTGCAGCAGCAGGCCGCCAGCGCGCGCCTGGTGTTGCCCCCGGGCAGCGCCGAAGAGGCCGCGCTCGTGCCGGGCGCCGAGGTCTACCGCGCGCGTCACCTGCTCGACGTGGTGCAGCAATTTGCACCGCCCCCGTCCGAGCCGGTGCCCGCCGAAGGCTGGGCGCGGCTGGCGGCGCCGCCTGCGCTGGCCCCGCCGCCCGTGGCCGACCTGGCCGAGGTGCGCGGCCAGCAGGCGGCCAAGCGCGCGCTCGAGATCGCGGCCGCAGGCGGGCATTCGCTGCTCATGGTCGGGCCGCCGGGCTCGGGCAAGTCCATGCTGGCGCAGCGCTTTGCGGGGCTGCTGCCACCGATGTCGCTGGACGAAGCGCTGCAAAGCGCCGCGGTCGCGAGCCTGGCCGGGCGGCTCGACCTCGCGCACTGGGGCCAGCGGCCCACCGTGGCGCCACACCACAGCGCCAGCGCGGTCGCGCTGGTGGGCGGCGGCTCGCCGCCGCGGCCCGGCGAGATTTCGCTGGCCCACCACGGCGTGCTGTTCCTCGACGAGTTGCCCGAGTTCGCGCGGCCCGCGCTCGAGGCGCTGCGCGAACCGCTGGAGACCGGCCAGATCACGATCGCCCGCGCCGCCCAGCGCGCCGAATTTCCCGCGCGCTTCCAACTCATCGCGGCCATGAACCCCTGCCCCTGCGGGCACCTGGGCAGCCGCTTGCGCAGCTGCCGCTGCACGCCCGACCAGGTCGCGCGCTACCAGGGCAAGCTCAGCGGCCCGCTGCTCGACCGCATCGACCTGCACCTCGAGGTGCCGCTGCTCGGCTCGCAGGAGCTGCTGGGTGCGCCGGCCGGTGAAAGCACGGCCGCCATCGCCGCGCGCAGCCGGGCGGCGCATGCGCGTGCGCTGGCACGCCAGGGCTGCAGCAACGCCGCGCTGCAGGGCCGCGCGCTCGACGCCCACACCGCGCCCGACGACGCCGCGCTCGCGCTCTTGCACCAGGCGGCCGCGCGGCTGGGCTGGAGCGGCCGGGGCACCCACCGCACGCTCAAGCTCGCACGCACCATCGCCGACCTGGCCGGCAGCGAACGTGTGCAGGCCCCGCACATCGCCGAGGCGGTCCAGTACCGCCGCGTGCTGCGGGAATAATCGGCGCATGAGCGCCCCCCGCACCGTCATCGTCTGCCCCGCCAACGCCCAGGCCAACAACGGCAACTGGCGCACCGCCGCGCGCTGGCAGCGCCTGTTGCGCCCGACCGGCACGGTGCGCATCGTGCAGCACTGGCCCGACGCGCTGGCCGCGCACGATGAGGTGATGCTCGCGCTGCATGCGCGCAAATCGGCCGACGCCATCGCCGCCTGGCACGCGCAGCGCGGCGCGCGCGGCCTGGGCGTGGTGCTGACCGGCACCGATCTGTACCCCGACATCGCACGCGACGCGCTGGCGTTGCGCTCGCTGGCACAGGCACACAGCCTGGTGGTGCTGCAAAGCCAGGGCCTGGCGGCACTGCCCGCCGAGCACCGTGCCCGCGCGCGCGTGATCGTGCAGTCCTGCAGCGCCCGCCAGACCCTGCCCAAAACGCCGCGGCATTTGCGTGTGCTGATGGTCGGCCACCTGCGTGAGGAAAAAAACCCGCGCATGCTGCTGCGCGCGGCGCGCCGGCTCGCCCCCAGCGAAGGCATTCGGATCGACCACATCGGCCTCGCGCTCGAGCCCGCGCTCGCCGATGAAGCGCAGGCCACGGCGGCCGCCTGCCCGCACTACCGCTGGCTGGGCGAGCGCACGCACGCCAAGGCGCTGCGGTGCATCCAGCGCGCGCACCTGCTGGTGCACACCAGCGCGCGCGAGGGCGGTCCGCTTGTGATCGCCGAGGCGCTGCGCAGCGGCACCCCGGTGCTGGCCACGCGCATCGCCGGCCATGTGGGCCTGCTGGGCGAGGGCTACAGCGGCCTGATCGAGGCCGACGACGACGTGGCCCTGGCCGAGCGCCTGCGGCAGTGCCGCGCCCAGCAAAGCGCGCCCGAGGGGCTGCTGGCGCGCTGGCGTCAGGAAGGCGCGCAGTTGGCGCCGCGTTTCGAGCCGGCCGCCGAGCAGGCGGCGCTGCGGCAATGGGTGCAGGACTTGCGCCTGGCCTGAGCGGGGTACAGGCCCGCCCAAGCCGGACACCGGCCCGCGCTTCAGAACAAGGTGGTCAGGCGCAGCCAGGACTCGGGCAAGCGCGCCACCAGCAACGCCTCCAACCATTTGTCCGCGCCCGTGAGGATGGCCAGGCCCAGCAGCGCGATCAGCGCGCCAAAGCCTTTCTTGAGCCGCTCGCCCTGCGCCAGCACGCGCTCGCGCAGGGCGCCAAAACCTGCGCGCGACACATAGGCCACCGCCACCAGCGGCGTGGCCGCGCCCAGGCCAAACAGCCCCAGGATCCAGCCGCCGCGCCAGGCGCCGCCCTCGCTGGCCGCCAGCGTCAGCGCCGAAGCCAGGAAGGGGCCCGAACACGGGCTCCAGACCAGGCCCAGCACCGCGCCGAGCAGGGCCGCGCTGGCCAGGCTCTGGCCCGACAGGCGCGCCGAAACCTGCTGGGCGCCGCTGGCCAGCGGCAGCATCGCGCGCGAAAAGCGCTCGCTGAGCGCCGGCACCCACAGCACGAGACCGAAGACCAAGAGCAGCACCGCGCCGACAGCGCGCACGTGCTCGCTGTCGAGCCCGAGCGCATCGCCCGCAGCGCCGAGCAACACGCCCACGCCCGCGAACGAAAGCGCCATGCCCAGGCCCATGGCCACCGGACCCCAGCGGTGGCCCTGCACCGAACTGCCCAGCACCATGGGCAAGATGGGGAACACGCAGGGCGAGAGCGTGGTCAGGCTGCCGGCCAGCCAGCTCAGGCCCCAGGTGCCAAACTCGCTCACCATGGGCCGCTCCTGAGGGCGCTGAGGGTCTTCATTGCGCCGAGGTCCAGGCCGCGCGCAGCGCCTGCGCTTCGGTCACGTTGCCCGAGCGGTGCTTTTCGGTGCGGCCCTTGAAAACGATCAGCGTCGCCTGAGAACGCACGCGCATTTCGCGGCGCAGTTCCCGCGCGTTGTCGTAGTCGACCTGCAGCAGGGTGCCCGGCACCGAGGCGTCGCCGCGGAAGGTCTCGAACACCTTGTCCTGCGCGCGGCAGGTGGGGCACCAGTCGGCGTGAAAGTGCAGGCCCACCACCTCGCCCGCGGCCTGCTTGGCCTGCAGGGCCTGGCGGGTGTAGGGCTGGATCTCGAGCGCGTGGGCGGGGGCCCAGGCGCCCAGCAGGCCCAGCAGCAGCGGTGACAGCAAACGCCATGTGTTCATGGTCATGTCCTCAGGTTTGGGGTTGGAGAAGGCGGGGCGTGGGCTGGCCCAGGCGCACCCGCCACAGCGCGTCGAGCGAGAGCCGGCCCGGGCCCATGAGCACCAGGGGCCAGAGCATGGCCAGGTAAATCACGGGCAGTTTGAAATTGCCATGGCCTTTGTCGGTGAAGGCATAGCCTCGCGCCAGTTCGGCCAGGCTCGACCAGGCATCGGGCCAGTGCACGCTGAGCATGGCGACCACGGTGAGCACCATCAGCGAGGCCGCGAAAAAGCGCGTGCCCAGCCCCATCAGCAGCGCCAGCGCACCCGCGAGTTCGAAGCCGGTGGCCAGCGCCCAGTTCCAGTCGGTCGGGATCAGGTGGAAGGGCCAGGGAAACTGGTCCTGGATCTCGGCGAACCAGTTGCTGCCCCGCCATTTTTCGAGCCCGGCTTCGCCGAACTCCCAGGCCAGGATCAGGCGCAGGCTCAGCAGGCCCAGCCACCCGCCGGCGGCATCCAGTTGGCCCAGCGCCTGGTTCAGAGTGTGACGGATCGTGTTCATGGTGTGGTTCCGAGCAAAAGACCTTGTGCGTGCAAGTGGGTGAAGAGTTCTTGGCCAAAGCGGTGCAAGGCCGCGGGATCGGGGTGGGCCATGTCCTGGACCAGGCGGTCCATGGCCTCGCGGCCCGTCAGGCCGCGCTCGAGCAGGGCCAGCACGCGCGCCGTGCCGGCGTTGATTTCGCAAAAGCGCACCTGCTGCTGCGCATCGCGCAAGACCACCAGCCAGGTCGCTTGCGGGCGGCGCGGCCGGTAAGCGGGGCCGATGCGGTGCACGGGCCAGTCGCAGGCCAGCACGATGCGGGCCGGGTTCAGGCACACGCGTTCGGCCATGAAGTCGCCCTGCGGCTTGCAAGCGGGCGGCGTGACGTCCATCACCTCGACCGCGAGTTCGGCCCACTCGTAGCGCGCCAGATCGGCGAGCCAGCGCGGCAGCGGCTGGGCCACACGGTGCTCGCTCAGGTAGCGCACGAATTCGCGCGGGATTTCGCGGAACCAGGGCGTGTACGAGGGCCAGTCGCGAAAGAAGCTGCGGCACAGCCGGCGCCAGCGCGCCTCGCCCAGCAGCGCGCGGCTCACGGGAAAGCAGCTGTCCAGAAAACCGCAAACGTTGTTGAACAGCAGCTCGCCATAAAGGGCCGTGGCGCGCTGGGGCAGGCCCGCAGGGCGGGGCGTGTGGTGCGGGTCGCGCAGGTGGCGCGCGAGCGCGTGCTGGAATGGCTGAAAGGCGAGCATCAGGCCACCTGCCGATCGGCTGTTTGGGCGGCGACGGCGTCCCGCTGCACCTGCGCGATCTGCGCGACCTCTTGGGCCAGCGTGGCCAGGCCGGGCAGGTGGAAGTCACGCTCCAGGCAGGTCGGCACCACGCGGCCGATCTGCGCATAGGCGCTGGCCAGCAGGTCCCAGACCGGGTCGATCACGGCGCTGCCGTGGGTGTCGACCACCAGGCCGTCGTCCTCGACGTGGTGGCCCGCCACGTGGATGTAGCAGGTGCGCTCGAGCGGCAAAGCGCGCAAGGCGGCCTGCGCGTCAAAGCCGAAGTTGCGGCTGTTGACATAGAGGTTGTTGACATCGAGGTGCAGCCAGCAGTCGGCACGCTCGACCACGGCGCGGATGAACTCGGGCTCGCTCAGGGTCGAGCCCGGCGGCACGAGGTAGGTCGAGGCGTTTTCGATGCCGATGCGCAGGCCCAGGATGTCCTGCGCACGCGCGATGCGATCGGCCGTCCAGCGCACGGCCTCTTCGGTCATGGGAATCGGCAGCAGGTCGTAGAGCTGGCTGTCGTCGGCGCACCACGAGAGGTGTTCGGTGTAGAGGCCCATGCCGTGCATGCGCATGAAATCGCGCGTGCGGCGCAGCAGGGCTTCGTCGAGCGGACCCGGGCCGCCCAGCGAGAGTGACAGGCCGTGGCAGACAAAGGGGTGGCGCTCGGTGAAGGCGCGCAGCCGCTGGGCCGCGGCGCCGCCCAGGCCGGCCCAGTTTTCGGGCGCGACTTCAAAAAAGCCGATCGCAGGGGGCACGCCTTCGCCGAGTTCGGCCATCAGCTCGCGGCGAAAGCCGAGACCGGCGCTGTGGGGGGAAAGCAGGGGCATGGGGGGTCCTCGGTTCGGGGAGAAGGAATGGGCGCCATGTCGGGGCAGGCGGGCCTGCGGGGCCCGACATGGCCTCGCGCCGGGTTTATTTCTTGTCGGCGCCGCACTTGCCCTCGCCGCACTTGCCCTCTTTGGCCTTGCCGCCCTTTTTGTCGGCACCGCACTTGGCTTCACCGCATTTGCCTTCCTTGGCTTTGGTGGCTTTGTCGGCGCCGCACTTGGCCTCGCCACACTTGCCCTCTTTGGCCTTGGTGTCGGCCTGCGCCAGCTGGTAGCCCTGGTCCAGGGTCTTGCTGGCAAAGGGGTTGCCGGCGGCGTGGGCGGGCAAGGCGGTGACGGCGGCAAAGGCGGAACCGAGGGCGAGGGTCAGAAGGTGTTGCTTGTTCATCGAAAACTCCAGGTGAAAAAAATGGAAGATCGACCGCTTTCGGAAGGGCCCGGATGGCCGGCTTCGATCGCTGTCATGCTCTAATTCGTTGGCTGCACCCAAAAGTTTCATAAAACGGGTGAAAAATAAATTTTTTCCGGGGTGTAACTTTTGTGCCCACCGTTCGAATTCATGCCATGAACCCCAGCTTGCAAGCGGTTGAAGCCGAGCTGCACGCCCTGTGGACACGCGCGCAGGCCGGTGAAGCGGCCAGTTACGAACAGGCGCTGACGCTGCTCAGCACCTGTCTGCGCCGTTTCCTGAGCAGGCGCTTGCCGGCGCAACCGAGCGATGTCGAGGACCTTGTGCAGGACACCCTGATGGCCATCCACCAAAAGCGCCACACCTACCAGAGCGATCAGCCGCTGACGGCCTGGGTGTATGCGATCGCGCGCTACAAATGGGTGGACCATCTGCGCACGCACGGCCGCCGCGCACAGCTGCACGACGACATCGACGACTGGGCCGAGGTGCTGACGGCCGAAGGCGGCGCCGAAGCCCATGAGACGCAGCGCGACCTCGCGCAGGTGCTCGCGGTGTTGCCGCCCAAGCAAAGGGCCGCCATTGAGCACACGCGCTTGCAGGGCTTGTCGATCGCCGAAACCGCCGTGCGGCTCGGGCAAAGCGAGGCCGCCGTCAAAGTCAACATCCATCGGGGGCTCAAAACCTTGATGGCCCAATGGAGCAGCAAAGCATGAAAACTCAAGAGCTGATTGGCCTGCTGGCCCAAGACCCGATGCCGGCGGCACCGGCCCCGCGCGAGCAACTCGCCAAACCCCTGCTGGGCGCGACGCTGGCTTGCGGCCTGCTCGTGCTGGCTTTCTGGGGCCTGCACCCCCAGTTGCGGCAACTGTTGCTGCACCCCGCTTTCATCACCAAGATGCTGTGGCTCGCGTCGGTGATCGGCTTCAGCTGCTACGGCCTGCTGCGCCTGTCGCGCCCGGGCGTGAGCGTGGGCCATGCCGTGTGGGGACTGGTGCTGTCGATGCTGGCCATGACCAGCCTGGGCCTGATCCAGTCGATGCAGGCCGAGCCCGGCAGCCGCCTGGCGCTGTGGATGGGCAGTTCCTGGCTGGCGTGCGCGGTGAGCATCCTGGTCTTGTCGCTGCCGGTGCTGGGGGCTCTGCTGTGGGCGCTACGCCAGCTGGCCCCGACCCAGCCGCGTCTGGCCGGCGCCGTGGCCGGCGCCATGGCGGGGGGTGTGGCCGCCAGCCTGTACTCGCTGCACTGCACCGAAACCACGTTTGCCTTCTTCGCGGCCTGGTACGGCGGCGGCCTGCTGCTGACCAGCGGGCTCGGCGCGCTGCTCGGCGCGCGCCTGCTGCGCTGGTGAGCGCGGCGCCGCGAGCTCAGAGGTTGGGCGCGAGCAGGCGCTGCAGCTCGGCCACACCCTGACCGCTGCGCGCCGCCAGGTCCTGCACCTGGTCTTCGCCGATCTTGCCCACGTTGAAGTACTGCGCCTGCGGGTGCGCGAGGTAGAAGCCGCTCACGCTGGCGGCCGGCGTCATGGCCAGGCTCTCGGTCAGGTCCATGCCGACGTCTTCGCACTGCAGGGTCTTGAACAGCGCACGCTTGGCGCTGTGGTCGGGGCAGGCGGGGTAGCCGGGCGCGGGGCGGATGCCCTGGTACTTCTCGGCGATCAGGTCTTCGTTGGACAGCGTTTCGCCTGCCGCATAGCCCCAGAGGTCGGTGCGCACGCGCTGGTGCAGGCACTCCGCAAAAGCCTCGGCCAGGCGGTCGGCCAGCGCCTTGAGCATGATGGCGTTGTAGTCGTCGTGCGCGGCCTCGAAGGCCGCGGCCCGCTTGTCGGCGCCAATGCCGGCCGTCACCGCGAACATGCCGGCGTAGTCGGGCACGCCCCGCGGGCCGACAAAGTCGGCCAGGCAGCGGCTTGGGCGCATGACGCCGTCGATGGCTTGTTTTTCAGTTTGCTGGCGCAGGCCGTGCCAGGTCATCGCGGTGCGCGTGCGCGCCGCGTCTTCGTAGAACACGATGTCGTCGCCCGCGCGGTTGGCCGGGTACAGGCCCAGCACCGCATTGGCCGTGAGCCATCGGCCCTCGATGATTTTGTGCAGCATGGCCTGCGCGTCGGCAAACACCTTGCGCGCCTGCTCGCCCACCACCTCGTCTTGCAGGATGGCGGGGTAGGGTCCGGCCAGGTCCCAGGTCTGGAAAAACGGACCCCAGTCGATGTATGGCGCCAGCTCGGCGAGGTCGAAGTTCTTGAAGACGCGGCGGCCGATGAATTTGGGCGCGGCGGGCGTGTAGCCGTTCCAGTCGATCGGCGTGGCGTTGGCGCGCGCCTTGTCCAGCGGCCACAGCGGGGTCTGCTTCTTGCCCGCGTGGAGCTGGCGCACTTTCTCGTAGTCGGCACCCAACTCGGCCAAGTAGGTATCACGGCCTTCGCCCAGCAGACCCTGGGCCACGCCCACGCTGCGCGAGGCGTCGGGCACATAGACCACCGGACCGCTGTAGTTCGGCGCGATCTTGACGGCGGTGTGCACACGGCTGCAGGTGGCGCCGCCGATCAAGAGCGGCGTCTGGCGCTCGCGGAAATACGGGTCTTTTTCCATCTCGCCGGCCACGTACTGCATCTCTTCGAGGCTGGGCGTGATCAGGCCCGACAGGCCGATGATGTCGGCGTTTTCTGCCTTGGCCTTGGCCAGGATCTCGTGGCAGGGCACCATCACGCCCATGTTGACCACGTCGAAGTTGTTGCACTGCAGGACCACGGTGACGATGTTCTTGC
>JACCDG011101793.1_pt1 | contig 10345 bp, 16 predicted proteins | sample 7442471 | NCBI WGS metagenome assembly JACCDG01 (sample SAMN15323444, study PRJNA562643) | freshwater metagenome | isolation source: river surface water | place: USA:Blue River Watershed | collected 2017-08-17 | reverse complement strand
TTGGAGACTTCCCAGATATAGCAGCCACCCGTCAATCTGAACTGACACCCGATTTGATAGAAGAATTGCTCCCCCGAAGTTTTGGGATTTGGCTTGGCAAGCAACTTAGCTATATGGTGTTCATGTCTCGGCGTCTCATGATGCGTTGGGGAGTCGGGAGTATAGCCTTTGAGCTTGAATTTTTCCTTTTTTCCATCCTGAAATACTGTGACCGTGGCTTGTGCAAATTGCTTTGCTACAGTATGCACCGCTACATAATTCCAACCCGTAAAATGCTGAGTTTCTTTGAAATGGTCGCTAATCCAATAGCCCGGCGTTGCACCGGCTAGATTTGCCCTGGCATCGCTACGTTCGCGTTCTTTGACATCATCTTTCCCCAAGATGTCTTTGAAGAAGTCCGCCGCTTTTCGTAGGAATGACTTGCCCATGAAACTATCATTACCATGAGCAAGTGCATATAGAAATTAACCTCACCAATCACTCAGAAGAACCGGCCAAATCATCGGCAAACTGTTCACGAAAACGACATCTTTTTAAGTCTTGGATCAACTCATCTTCATATGTCCAAGATTGGATTTGATCGGCTTTGTAACCAGGATTAGCCGAGCAAACCCATGTCCCGGAGTAGTCGTATTTGTGAAATACCGCAGTTCGCTCTAGAGTCCCAATTCGAACTACCGCAACAATTGCACGGTGTTTATCCGCCGTGACTAATTGTGCATAACTGTAAGCATTCACTTTGCTTGCTCCTCGAAAGACTGGAAGAATTCGTCTTTTGTACACCAATAACTAAAACTTCCTAAGCCATCGTAATTTATTCCCTGTCGCTCTTCTATCCACCTATGACCCTTGGCAAACAATTCCGATATGTCGTAATAAGGAAACATGCAAACGGCATAGATGTAAGCCCCAGGCATGTCGATCGGATTGGGGCTTTCAACGCCATCAGTACGCTCTATTTTCTTCCATATGTTAGGATTCATTCAGAATTCCTCTGAGAGATAGTAAACAAAAGCACAAACACACTAACCGACAACGCCATGAACGCCAAAATCTTGTCTTCCATTATTGAAAATTCCCGTTAAGCTTCTTCTCTTCCTCACGCCATTTTAGACCATCATGGTAGCCATTCCACCAATGCAGCCTATCTAAATCTGGTGCAATATGGCAAGGTCTGCCGTAGTCGCTATGCCAACCGTCATGCTTTCCGCACAAGAACCCCAAGTCGTATAAAACCTTCAATTCCTTCTGTCTGGGAGTCTCCGCCGATAAATTGATTTTGCCTTTCGTTCCGGAATCAAAAGCTATTCCCAAAACCGCTTGCACACCAAGAGTAGCAAACATTGTGCAGACAACAATTAAACCTATTACCAACGGTTCCATTTACTTAACCCCCTTTTCTTTCGCATCTTTACCATCGAAGTAACCTCGCAAGAAAGCATTCTGCGTGTAAGGGTAGAACTCTAGATCAACCATTTCACCGGCTACGGACTCACCTGTTTTGCCACACATAAAGCCTCTACTATAGCAAATGTCTAGCACTTCTTTTTTCCGCTTATCTGTCTTCTTTTGAATGATCCACGACACGAAAGAAGACACAAAGAAGGTAATGCAAAGAATAATTATTGCTGCGTAAAACCCTATGAAAATTTCCATTACTTCTTATCCTTCCATTTGTCATAGATCGATTGTAGTTGATGCTTACTAAACGGCTCCCGTCGATGCTTTGCGTCTAGCAATTCCCGATACTGGCGGAACCCTACAAAATTATTGCTTCGGATTGGTTCGGAACACGCCATCCCGCAATGCTCAAATGGGCTTGGATGAGGAGCTTCCCAAAGTTGATCGTGTAACCGCATATCACTTTCAACATCGACTTTCCCGTCGAAAGTCATATAGGACACCCTAGCTATCCGACCCGTAGCCACTCGAACTTTTTGAAATTCCTCCAGACCGTCTACATATCGATCACCGTAGGGGATATGCCATTCCCCGGCCTTTAGTGACCTTGGTTCGTTGTTGAGATACAAGCCTAGCATCTGACCTGCTAATTCTTGAATCTCATGCTGAGCGTCACAGTGGACACGCTGAGCAAAGAAGTTATCAAACTCCGTACCTGACAGGATCGTTGTAATATGAGAAAACGGGAGTAGGTATCGATTGGTCTGCTCCTTGTGAACCCCCAACTCCTCTAAGTGTTCCACACAGTTCACCGATTGGAGCATAAGGCTTTTGGCCAGCGAAGTAGCTAGTACAGCAGCCCCTTTGGGTAGATCCCCCTTGGGTTGCATCCCCTTTCCATTCTGTCCCCAACGCTCTGGAATCGCTGGATTCTCTAGGCATCGCTCTACCATCTTTGAGATAGGCATAGCTCTAGCCGACTGCGAATTCCGACTAAATACCCGATGGGTCAATAATTGCGGATGGATTGACCAAGGGTAAGTCAGAACATAGGTAGTCAACCGCTTCCCACATGGGGCAAGACTATCACAGATAACTTTGACATCGATCATTGTTCCGACTCCTTTTCTTTGGCCCAAACTTCATTAATAAAACCAATCAACCTTCTTTCCGGCTCATCTTGATTCCCAAGAAAATCCAATCGACTCAACCCCCCAAGAATCTTTCCGTCTCGCTCCCATCGGATATGGGCCTCTTCCCAATTGGGATGGATTCTTAGATCTATGATCGACAAGCCCAACCTAACGCGAACAAGTACCGTCAATGAATCTTCGTCGTCCTCATCCGTTTTGATATAGTCATAGTGAAAATAACTCTGTCCAAAATTATCAGTCAAAAATTCCGCAAGCCAAAGCATTTCCGACACGGAATGATAATTCTCGTTCGACATTGCAAGCTTATAGCATTGCTCAAAAATGTACTTGTGGTTGTTCCGCGTAGTTAATTCAATCACATCAACAATTCCTTATATGTTTATTTGACGATAGGTAGAGTCAATCCTGCTTGATCCTGGTACTTACCTTTTTTGTCCGCGTAGCTTGTCTTGCATTCCGCCTCAGCCCGAAAGAATAGCATCTGTGCGATACCTTCCCCCGCGTAAATCTTTGCGGTCAACTCCGTTGTGTTGTGGATCTCTAAAGTAACTTTCCCTCTCCACTCAGGCTCCAAAGGAGTTACGTTGATGATGATTCCACATCGGGCATAGGTAGACTTCCCAACGCAAATAGCAAGCATATCCCTTGGAATCTCAATCCATTCCACGGTTTCGGCCAACGCGAATCCATGAGCAGGAAGGTATAAAGCCTTTCCGTCTTCAACAACAACCTTTTCAGCAATCTTTGGATTAAAATTCTTTGGATCGACAAAAGCCCCTAGGAACTTGTCAAACAGCAGAAACTTATTGTCTACCCGCACATCATACCCGTAGCTTGTCGCCCCGTAGGAAATAACCCCGGGCCGATTCTGTTGCGGTTCAAACGGCACAATTTTGATGTCCCGCTTAATCATCCAATCCGGCAGCAATCCACTCATGCTAATGATCCTCCGAGATAAGTTTTCTAAGGTAAAATAAACCTTCGTTGAGTATCTGCCATACTCGCCCCTTACTGATTTTCAAACGCTTGGCAATGGCTAGATGGGTGTTTTCGCATTCTCCATTCAACCCATAGACCATCTCGATTACAGTCCTCATTCGTTCGGGAAACCGCTTAAGAACCCTGTGAATTTTCTCATTGTCTGCAAAGCTTTCGCGTTGCTTGAGATCGTACAATGCACTCCAATTCACATCTAGATCACCGACCAAATTATTCGCATTAGATAGCCTAGACTTGAGCAACCGCCGTTTGACTTGGACCGCTCCGAAGTATGCTAGGAATGCTCCTACAGGAACTCCTTTCGATTCGTCGAAGTGTCGGACCTTGAGTATCACCGAATCTAGTGCATGGTCGTAAGCGTCGTCGTAGTCGTATTGAGATCGGTAGACACGATTGGCTAGAGCTACTCCCTTTTTAGACAGCACCTCTATGGCCTGCAGACCCGCTTCACTGCCTAACAAATCCCGCTGCTTATCGGTCAGCGGGTCCGTTCTCCAATGTCCTCCCATATGTTCCTACTTTCGCTTTTTGAGTCTCTTGAAAACTGGTGTTTCCCCTGGAGGCAGAATTACAGTCTCCATCTTCTCTGGGATAAACTGGGCTTCCACGGCTAACAGGCCGATTTCATTCCTCGCGTGGAATAGCCATTTCCACCGGGTTTCTTCACCCCGTTTCCAGAGAGTCCAGTCTTTTGATTCTTCCTCTTTGTAGGTCATTTGATCCCTTTCAAAAAAATAACCGTATCACCTTGGTTGATGATACGGCTTACGGAGTTCAAGACAATAATCACTTAACTGGAAACATCCCATATTTTTTGAGCTTCGCGTACAACGTTGGCATACTGATTCCAAGGATGCCACACGCTACAAGTTTGTTATCACCAACTTTTTTCAATACCAAAAGGATATGCTCCTTCTCAACCTCTGCCAAAGTCTTCATGCTGCCCCCACCTTTCGTTTCATCCATCCGATGATACTCCTTACATCCCTCTTCATCTTTTCCAACTCACAGATATTGTCCGCCCGATCTTCTTTGATTGACCATTGTGCCCATGCCACTAGCCCCAGCATCACTACCACAAAAGCAACAAAGTAAATTGCGGTCCACATATTGACCTCCATTTGATGTTAAGTTTATCCCGACTATCCTGGGATCTACCTAGGATAGTTTCGGCCAAATCTCATGGCCTCATCAGGGGGTTATTCAGCAGGAACTAGCCGAATCTTTTGCCATCCGTCGGCAAACTTCTCATCGATGTACCACCAGTCATAACACTGACCATTTTCAAGGCTCCGAACGGTCCCACATTGCTCCCCCACGAAAACATGACTGTACTTGCCGATGGCTCGTTTGATCTGATTAGGCACATTGTTGTACAACGAACCCCGAAAGTTTCCGTCAATTTCAATGATAGCAGCCACGTTTACAATCTCCATTTGATGTTAAGCCAAATTCAGCCCCTCAACGCGAAGGGCTGAAAAGTCTACCGTTTTACTCAAGCAAAATCCAAAACACGATAGCGATAATTGCCAAAGCTTTCAGAGTTCCTAGAGTAAGCATTTTTGATTCCTTTGTGTTAGTCGTTCGTCACTTCTGTATAGACATCTTAGGGGACTCCGTTCCCCATGTCAAGATTATTTTTAAGAAAATTAAAAGATTTAGTCATTCACCCAAGCCGAGGAAACGAATCAAGCTCACTAAGTCCATTTTCTTTTTGGTCTTTTTGTTCTGCCAAATCCCTGGTTGGTAATCCGATTTAAACCATCCCTTGGCGTCGAGTTTAGCTCGCATTTCTCGCACAGGGGCTTCAGATTCCCAACGGGATTCAGTCGCGGCTAACTCTTCTTGGTAGACTGCGATTGCAGGAGAATCTTTGGTACAAAGACCGATCTTACTTTTAATCTGTTGGATAGCGTTGGGAAGAAGAATCTTAGTTTCGACCAGCTTTGCGATTTGTTCAGCGTTCATTTTGAATCTCCTTTTGTTTAACCGTCTCTCACTTCTGTAATAGTATCTTAGCAAACCCCAGATCGATGTCAAGATTATTTTTAAGAAAATTAAAAAGATTTAGTCTTCGTGTTCTTGCATAAACTCCGCATACCATTTGGTTGCGGATGGTGTCATAGCTACGCGATCTTTGAGAATTGGGCCATCTTCACGATAAGAATGGTACACGAAAGCAGATCCTTCACACAGTTCCCATTTTTTCCCGCGAATTTCCCAGACTTTAATTTCGCGTATGCCACGTTTCTTGATCTCGCAAACAACAGCAGCTTTTAACTCGGCTAGGCTTATCGGGCCACCAAGTTTATCCTGAATGGATTTGGCTTTTTCAACCCTTTGCTTTCGCAGGGCAGCTTTTGTTTTCCGTTGTGCCATTTCTCAGTCTCCTTTTGTTTAACCGTCTTTCACTTCTGTAATAGTATCTTAATAGACTCCCCGCAGATAGTCAATATCTTTTTTAAGAAAATTAAAAAGAAAATGGGAGCCGACAAGCTCCCATCGTCCAACTACCGAACCTCACACCCGCCGGCACCGCAAGCCCACTCCTGCTGTAGCTGGGTTTCGTCGGTCTCTTCGATCATGGTAGTGAAATCAACTGGCTTATGTTCCCGTTGAAGATCCTGCCATAGTTTCCAGTTATGCACTTCTTTCAAACAATGAGACATTTTTTTAATATCGCCGCCGAAATACCGCTCCGCGAATTGTTTAGCCCGTCGAATCCAATCGACTTTTGCTTCCCAGGATAAATAGTCTTCTGTCTCACGTTCTTCATTTTTGTACGATTCTAGATTCCATTCGGCACAATCTCCGCTTGGCTTCTCAGGCTCAATAATCGGCTCTCCTAGCCCGTTCACCGCATCGCAAGCCACCCACAAGTTATTGGCAAATGCTCGCAAGCCATCGACGATTAAACCGCTTGCGAACATACTTCCCTCGCCGTAGATCGAAGCAATCTCAGCAGCGTTGTGAACCTCACACATTGGAGCTTGCGGATAGTCCAAATCTCCGGCAGAGCCGAGTAGCGACACACCCGCGAAAGTAAACCGATTATCGTAGATATAGTCAATCACTGTGGGCCATTCGTGCGGTTCCACCGTAATCGTATTCGAGACGTTATGACATAGCCAAGGCTTGACACACGCTTCCTTTCGTGTCCCGTAAGTAACCCAATTTTCTTGAGTTAGCTTGACCTTGGAAAGAAAAGTTACTGCGTCTGTGTCCCCCTTCAATCCCGCATCTTCTGGAGGGACTACACAGAATGTAATTACCTCATCGGTTCCGTTCGCAGACCAAACCGACTTCTCTACCGCAAGAGGATTAGCTTGCTTGTAGTGTTGTAGACAGGCTTCCAAGCGATTACCTTGGATACGTCGGAAATATCGCTTTGCATGATGATTGTGAATTCCGCTTGCGGTTCCTAGGACGCAACTGGTAGTTCCTCCCGGCTTGACTAATGTTCCGCGTGCGGTTGGATTGATGCCAATCTTGGCTGCTATTTCCGCGTTGACTTCTAACACCAGCAAAGCCATACGCTTTTGAATTTCAGGATCAAAGATAATGCTAGGGCTATCTTGCATACCCGTAATGGAAACACCTAACAGAGCTTCCCGCTCAAAGATCTCTTCGGAAGTCTTCCCAAGGTAATCAAGCTTTGTATATCCCGCCTGCAATGTCCCAATGATGGTAGCCGCCCGAACTGCCTTTCGGAAATCATCTTCCGTCTTGCACATTTTCCCGTTGACTTCCGAAAGGTTGCATCCTTGCCACCCTGTCTCGCCTGTAATGTAATGCACTGGGTAGAAGTTTGCTTCAACGCAAGGATTGAATAAGCTTTCTGTACTGTCTGCCCAAATAAAACCAGGTTCCCCGTATTCCTTTACAAATTCCATTAACTTTTGGAATTCTTCTTTTGTCGTTGATCCACGCAGCAACAACGCACTATTATTAGATCTTCCACGTTGAGGATTATCGACAAACCAGTTCCCCGTCTTGGCTCGTGCCATTTCCTCGTCATCAGCAGAAAACAAACACAGCGTAGCACTACGGCGAACACCACCGCTCAATACGGCATCCGAAGCGTGCATCGCAATATCATAGGCATCGATGGGACGCAAGCGGGATTGACCCTTAGCGACTAAACTATCTAGTAACTCACGGATCTTGTCTAAAGCTTTCCGTAGTGGTCCAGGCCCAGGGGCTTTACCAACACCAGCAGCTAAATCCGATCCCTCTGGGCGGATTAAAGAATAGTCAAACTTCACATTGCAGGTCAGCCATTCACTAAACTTTGGATGGTAAAAATATGTGGCTAACAACACGCCTAAAGCATCTGCCCAACCTTCAATAGAGTCGTCAATGGAATAAACCTTATCGCGTCGAACTAAATGAGGATTGCGAGCAATATCAGGCAACTTGGCAATATGATGCCGTTGGACGCTAAACCCCGTTCCACATCCACACAAGAGCAGCCAGAAGCATTGCTGAAAGAATTCAATTCGATCGCAGTAAGAAGCAAGGCAATTGAAAATCTTAGCGTTTGTCTTCTCGATTGGCTTGCCACCGAATTGTAACGCACGTTGAGAGCCGAGGCACCGTTTCTCTAGCACTTGCTGAAATGCCCATTCAATCTCTTCGACCATGTGGGGGTACTTGCGAAGGTGCATTTGTTTAACACGATCAGTAGCTTCGGCCCACGTTTCTCGCCGTCGCTTGGATTTATCATAGCGAGCCGACTTCGATATAAACGTATAGTCCTGTAATGCCTCAATTGACATCTGAAAAGCCCTTTGATATTTGCGAGTTAATTTTGTGGAAGATTTGCGATTCTACCCGATGCGAGTTCACCGGGTAATTGTGGCTAGAAATGTCCTGTTATCACTAGATACCTAATGATTTTGTAATGCCTGCGAGCAAAGTTTATCGCGTCCTGTTGAGTATCAAAATCAGCACCGAGGCACAGAATAGGCTTGCCACTGTAGTTAGCGATTCTGTTGATCCGCCAATGCTCGCCACTCCACGTTATGTAGATTGTGAACCCGCTCTCCCTGAACCTGTATTCCTGCATTGTCTTGCTCCTGTGCTACCAACTCATTTAATCTCTGGATTGCCCACGCCTTAGCCTGCTCGAAATCCGCAAAGACTCCGAAACTTGGCCCCGGTATTTGGATCAAAGATCTCCTAGTTCGGTTGTGTATCGCCACCATCCAAAAACTAGTCGTATTGCATCTCCCAGACTCAGGTATCGGCCTCCCTGTATACCACTCATTTGGACGGCAGAACTTAGCTACATATCGCCCGCGTGAAATGCTCATTCTTCTCCCCAATGGTAGATCCCGCTAAACCCTTCAACATGCTCCTCTAGAACATCAATCAAAACTTCTTGCGGGTATGGCTCTAGAAAGTATTTGCGAACCGCTGCCAAACAATCAGACTCCAAACATCTGCCCAAGAATGAACAACCCCTTAGATTCGAAGTGATCTCCACCTTAACACATGGTTCTAGATGGTCCCCAAAAAATTCCAACTGAAGGTATATAGCTTTAAACTTTTCCTTTTGCTCTTCGGTTAATTTTAGTTTGCGAATCGATTGTCTTTTGTATTTAATCATCCAACACAACAACCCCGCTCGAAAGCTCGTAAACGTCGCATCTGGCCCGTAAAGATGGTAGGATTCCTTATCCAGCCAAGTAGAATCAGAAGGGTAAAACCACCTAACTTGATTGCCCACGTTGTCGAAATAGAAGATTGCACAAACCGAGTCACCGACCCGCAACCAGGAACCTTTAATCTCCACTCCGATTTCTTCCGCCGCTTTGGTCAGCCCCTCAAAAATCTCTTCGTTCGTCATCTAATTGACTCCTTTTATCTGTTCAATCGTTCAAGATAGCCATACTGAACACCCTGAACGATGTCAAGGCGATAATTGTTTGCAATACCATAAGCTGAGAACCTAGCTTCCTAGTCCGATGATCCCGAAATCTGTTTCGGGATCATGCCAGAATCCAACCTAAAATCGCCTACATTCTAACTATACTGAGAACGACGTTTCCCATTTTTGAGAATATGAGAATCTCTCATAAGTCTATAAATATCACCAGTTAAATATCATTTCCTTAGCGACCTAAATTTAGGTTTATTAATTAACTTTATACTTTTACCTCCATTCAAACGGTTATTGTACTAACATCCGTCAGAATAAATCGACCTTTCTCATTTTTGAGAATTGAGTATTTAATAGATATATTGTTAAATAATTTAACTTTAGGTGCGTAGTTATTGGGAAGCAAACTTCTCAACTTTGGGCGGTTTTCAGGATGATTTATTTTGAGTCAAATATGTGTAGATAATTCCCTAGTATTACAAAGTATAACCTGATTTTGTTTCGGTGTTTTACTGCCCAACAGGATACACAAACTCATTGATCTTGGGACATACCTCGCATAGGTACTCTAGCACTACCTCCGCTGGGGTATCGCCCAGGAGATAGCCGCGAGCCATTGCGATATGGTCGGGATTAAATGAGTAGACATTAATTGGATTCGCTTTAAAAGCGTCCCATAGTTGAAGCTTAAGTTTTTGCCGCAAGTCGTGCTGATGGAGGTATCCCGCTCGGATCAATACTCTAGCCCAGCTAGTAACGTCATTTGGAAAGCTAATCGTCTGAGAGAAAACGCTAAACAGACCTGTATCTTTCCAAGCCTTATTCATCATGTGGCAAAAGTCGTGCGGGCCATATTCTTTGACCACTGCCCCATGATGCCCGCAGACCGCTATCACGCCCGGCTTGA
>JACCDG010657016.1_pt1 | contig 10345 bp, 35 predicted proteins | sample 7442471 | NCBI WGS metagenome assembly JACCDG01 (sample SAMN15323444, study PRJNA562643) | freshwater metagenome | isolation source: river surface water | place: USA:Blue River Watershed | collected 2017-08-17 | reverse complement strand
CGCATCTTCTAAAAAGATATCCCAAGAGCTTTTATAATAAACAGTTTCGCTTCTGCCTGGTCGTGACATGCCACACAATTTACAATGTTCACTATAATCTGTAGTAATAAGCTTAATCTCAGATAAAGAAGGATATTTCTCTACAATATATTTACAGTAAGAATCAAATATTTGTTGATTCGTCTTATTTGGTATTTGTACTTTCCAATCATCAGACCAGTACATAATGTAATAAGCATCAGTGCCTGATGGCTGTTGGGGTAAATGCAAAGCATCTACAAATGTTAATTCTTTGTTAAACTTACTCGTAAAAACTTCTTTGTAAACACAATTTAAATCCATACTCATATTACTATTATACTCGAAAATCGTGAAAACTGGAAAAAATAAACACACAATCTGAGTGGACAGTGCCTGCGGTGAGGCGATTAGGTGGTTTATTCGCCTCAATTCCTGAGGCGATTGTGTTTTCGGGTTTCAGATTGTGTGGGGGCTGATGTCAGATGGTGTGGGGCTGATGTCAGATGGTATGGGGGCTGATGTCAGATGGTGTGGGGGCTGATGTCAGATGGTGTATCAGATTGTGTTTGGGGTGGAAGGACGGGGCCGACGATAAAACCAAAACACACAATCTCACATTATCTCACACCCGAAGGAACACAATCTCACAACAATCTCACAACAATCTCAAAAAAACAATCTTACTATTTCCTCGAAAAATTGCAATTTTGCCCACTTTTTATCCACGTTTACTCCACTAAATTCCCCTTTTATTTCCATTGATTTTTGATGAAAAAAACTTCAAAAAAACTTCAAAAAAACTTCAAATTACTGAGGAAAAAAGGAGAGAAAAATAGAAGATAATATCAAGGATTATTTCGATTGATAAAGACAAAATCTTGTTCACTCGAAAAACGATTTGACAACAAAATCATCATAAAGCTTCATAGAGTAAAAAAAAATCTCTTGATTCTTACACATTCACAATCTGATAATGACACACAATTTGAAGGTGGCACATCTTGATTTATCCCGCTGTATCAGTGGAATCTTTTTTGTCTTTATCTTTACCTTTAAGATTTACTTAATCGCCTCGAAAAAGTGCTTTCCCATGTTAATTCCAATACCAAGAAATGAATAGAAAAGCTTATAAACTTGTTTGTGTGAGAGATTGTTTTTGGTCTGGTGTTCAATACAAAAAAGGTGATGTAAAAGTGTTTTATTCCGCATTAAAAAGAAAACATTTTTTAGAGAAATGTCCCTCGAAATGTTTTGAAAAAATGCTATGAAAATAGCTATAAAAAAGTTTCTTTGATATAATATACTACTATTTCTTTTTTACAAAATGTGAATGAAAAGAAATAATTATGAACTCGCCACCACCACTCCCAATGATACATCTGTCCTTCCACCTGCGAATCCAAGTCACAGCTCACCACTTTCCCCACACAATCTGTATTAGTAAATGTCATTTGTTTAGTTCCTGTGTTATTTTGTATTTAATTGGATTAATTTGGTAATAGCATCGACCATGCACTTGGACATTCATTTGCCCATCCCAACGGTTCCACACATGGCAACGCAATTGGTCGCACACCTGCATAGCCACCTCCTTGCACACCACTTTCCCAACATTTTTTGTATTAGTGAATGTCATTTATAGATGTCCTGTCTGAGTTCAGTTCTTATTGAATTAATTTGAAGCACTTGGTTATACATTTGGACATTCACTTGCTCATGCACTTGAGATTTCACATGGTCAAGCAATTCCCATGTAAAATGACAAAACACCTTATGCCAACTCCAATTATGCCCCACACAATCTGTATTAGTTAATGTCATAATTATTATACGATTGTTTTGTGAAAGCTGGAAAATTGAATGAAGAGATTCGGGCGAAAAAATGTCATTTGTTTAGTTCCTGTTTGATTTTGTATTTGATAGGTTTGATTTGGACATAAACCTTCCATTCCACTTGGTCACACACAGCATCATCAATCACCTCGTCCTCTTGCCAAAATACAATATAATTCTTTACACAATCTGTATTAGTGAATTTCATTTGTTTAGTTCCTTTGAAATTGTGTTGCGGATTGGATAAAACTTTTGCTCGCTCACTTGGCTATCCACTTGCAATAACACCTGCAATCCCACTTGGCCTTCTGCTTGCAATGTAGTATCAACAAACACCTTATACCAAGTCCAATCTTTACCCACACAATCTGCATTAGTAAATGTCATTTGTTTAGTTCCTGCTTGATTTTGGTTTTGATTGAATTAATTTGAAGCACTTGCACTTGGTCATCCAATTGGTCATTCACTTGGTATTTCACTTGACGATTAGCCTCACCCCACACCTCATGCCAATACCAATCATTCTCCACACTTTTTGTATTAGTGAATGTCATTTTCTTATTTCCTTTGAGATTGTGTTTTGAATTGGATTAATTGGTTTATACACTTGGCTAGTCACTTGGCCACAAAAATGGACATTCACTTGGTATACAACCTCACGCCACACCACAAGTATTTGATGCGGACACCAATCATTCTCCACACAATCTGTATTAGTGAATGTCATTTGTTTTTTTCCTGATGGATTTTGTATTTGATTTGAGTGATTTGGTCATACACTTGGTAAAGCACTTGGACATACACTTGGTCATACACTTGGTTTTCCACTTGCTCATTCACTTGCTTCTTCACTGGCCATTTAGCCTCACCCCACACCTTGTACCAACTCCAATCTTTCCCTACACTTATTATATTAGTGAAATTCATTTGTTTATAATCTATTATACGATTGTTTTGTGAAAGCTGGAAAATTGAATGAAGAAATTCGGGCAAAAAATATCATTTGTCTATTTCCTCACAGATTTTGTTTTTCACAGCATATTGCAAAATATGATTCACCCAATGCACCTGCTGAAAAACCCTCTCTTCATCAAGGGTATCTACATTACACAAAGTTGCCCAATACCGAGACGTGGGATACCTCAAAACCGAACCCCACTCTATTCTGAGTTTTGACATAGAAGTGACCATATATAAAGTTGGCTTTTCCCCATGCACCTTAAAATTTACACAATCTGTATTAGTAAATGTCATTTGTTTATCTCCTGTTTGATTTTGTTGCGAATTGGGAAGATTTGGCCACTCAACTGTGTATAAGCCTGTTCTTTTACCTGCAAATTACCACGCGAATCAAGTAGCAAGCCCACCCAAAGAAAATCTAACATTATGGATTCTGCACAATCTGTATTAGTAAAATTCATTTTCTTATTTCCTTTAAGATTTTGTATTTAATTGGACTAATTTGGTCACCCACCTTACATTTTACCTCAATGCACAATGATAAGTGAGGAAGAAGGTGGTCGGAGATGGAAGTCTCCCAAACCTTGGGAACCATGCCCTTTACACAATCTGTATTAGTGAATTTCACAATCTATTATACGATTGTTTTGTGAAAGCTGGAAAATTGAATGAAGAGAATCGGGCGAAAAATGTTATTTGTTGATTTCCTGTTTGATTGTTTTTAAGATTGGGTAAATTTGGTTGAAAACCAAACGACACATCTGCCCAGAAACCTGTCTATACAAATACTTGTATTCAGGCCTAACCTCATTAAGCCACCTCTTCAACTTTGATTGTGCTTGCCTTTCCATCTGCGTATACACTTCTTTCCCCACACTATTTGTATTAGTGAATGTCATTTGTTTATCTCCTGTTTGATTTTGGTTTTGAATGGATTGGGTTGGGCATCCACCTCCCATTTCACTTGCAAATGTACCTGCTCATCCACCTCCCATTTCACATGTTTGTGCACTTTGTTTTCCACATGGACATACACTTGCGTTGTAGCCGTATCCCACAGTGACTCATACACACGCCAATTTTTCAACACACAATCTGTATTAGTTAATGTCATTTGTTGATTTCCTTTTTGGTTTTGTATTTAATTGGATTAATTTGGTCATCCACCTCCCATTTCACTTGCTTATCCACTTGGTTAGGCACTTGCCATTGAATGTACCCATGTACCCCAACCATCGACATATACAACGCCAGATTCAACCCAATATTTGGACTATCTGTATTAGTGTATTTCATAATTATTATACGATTGTTTTGTGGAATTTGATTACATCCTCTTTGATTTTGGTTTTGATAGGATTAATTTGGTAAAACACTTGACCATCCATTTGGTCATTCACTTGGAGATTCACTTGGAGATTCACTTGGAAATTCACTTGGAAATTCAGTTGGAAACTCACTTGGTCATCCACTTGAGATATAACCTTATACCTATCCCATTTATTCCCCACACTTTTTGTATTAGTGAATGTCATTTGTTTATCTCCTGTTTGATTTTGTATCGTATTGGGTAGATTTGGGCATCCACCTCCCATTTCACTTGCTCATCCACTTGCTCCTTCACTTGCCATGTAACATGACCCCACACATCATACCAATACCAATTATTCTCCACATAATCTGTATCAGTGAAATTCATTTTCTTAATTCCTGTTTGATTGTGTATGGAATTGGTGTGTTTTTGGTATTCACTCGCGTAATTAGCGATTGCCATTCCATTTGGTCAATCAAATCCAATTGCCAAGTCATCTGCCAATGCATCAGGAAATACAACTCAAATTTTAATCTCTTTGTATTAGTAAATTTCATTTTTGATTTCCTCGTAGATTGTGCTTGGTATTTGATAGATTCGGTAAAACACTTGGTCATTCACTTGGTTCCACACTTGGTCGATATCACGCTCTATCACATGGTCATCCAATTCCCATAAAACCGACCACATCCCCGTAGCCCCACCCCAACCTTTACCAAAACAATCTGTATTAGTAAAATTCATAATCTATTATACGATTGTTTTGTGAAAGCTGGAAAATTGAATGAAGAGAATCGGGCGAAAAATGTCATTTGTTGATTTCCCTTCTGATTTTGGATTTGATAAGGTTGATTTGGCCATACACTTTCCAATTTAATTGGTCATCCACTTGGTTCCATACTTGGTCATCCACTTGGACATACAATTCTTGCCAACAAAAATCATGCTCCACACAATCTGTATTAGTGAAAGTCATTTGTATATTTCCCGATGGATTAAGGTTCGGATTGATTTATACACTGGCAATCTCATTTGGTAATACACATGTTCTTGCATCCACCCAAACGAATACCAATTCGTATCACGCCCCACATCATCTGTATTAGTAAAATTCATAATCTATTATACGATTGTTTTGTGAAAGCTGGAAAATTGAATGAAGAGATTCTGGCGAAAAATGTCATTTGTTTAGTTCCTGTTTGATTATTAGATAGATTAAAAACACTTGGACATCCACTTCCTCATGCACTTGGCTACTCAATTCCCTTCTCACGTGGTTATCCACCTGCACATGCATCTGCAAATGCATCTTCAAATACACCCTATACCTCACACTATATGTATTAGTGAAATTCATTTGTTTATTTCCCTTCTGATTTTGTTTTTGATAAGGTTGATTTGGTCATACACTTGACTTTCAGTTTGCCAATACACCTGCTCCCAAACATTTGCATAGAATGGGCTAATTTCCTCTTCTACCTGATAAAACACCTCATCAGACATCTCTTCCCCCACACAATCTGTATTAGTGAAATTCATTTTTTTGTTTCCTGATGGATTTTATAAAAGGCTTGGTCAATTTGGCCACTCACCTGCCATTTCACTTGGTCTTTCACTTGGTCTTTCACCTGCAAACACACCACCTGCCAATTATTAACTGTAGTCCATTGCCAATAAACCTTATAACTCATAGTATTTGTATTAGTAAAATTCATTTGTAAAGCTCCTGTATGATTTTGGTTTTGATTGGATGAATTTGGGCATCCACCTTCCATTTCACGTGGTCATACATCTGCAATCTCAACTGATTATCCACATGTTCTTGTACCAGCACACTCATCTCCATCGAACAATACAACTGCCCAGCCAGCCGCCAACACCCTAGCTTCACCCATCTCTCAACATTATTGGTATTGGTGAATTTCATAATTATTATACGATTGTTTTGTGAAAGCTGGAAAATTGAATGAAGAGAATCGAGCGAAAAATGTCATCGTAATATCTCCTGTTTTATTTTGTTTCGAGTTGGATTAATTTGGCTTATTTCGATTTGTTTAGTCATCTGCATATGCACCTGCCATTCCACTCTGAGTTTCGCATGGTCTTCCACAAACAAACGCCAGTCCTTTTCATAAAAAACTCCTCTGCTCTCCTGCGTATATTCCTTTCCTACTCTTAAATATTGCCCCACACAATCTGTTTTAGTAAATTTCATTTGTTTAGCTCCTGTATGATTTTAATTTTCATAGGCTGGTGAAAACTTCGCACCACTTGCAAATACACCCGCTCATACACTTGCTTTTCCACCTGCTCACGCACTTCCCAATAACCCAAAATTTGGTTGATTTCCACCTCTTCCTTCACACAATCTGTATTAGCAAAATTCATTTTTTTGTTTGCTGTTCAATTTTGATTTGAATTTTTCTGGTTTGGTCTTCTAATAAATCTCCAATTTCTCTATCAACTTTCCAATACAAATGGTCACTTGCATGAAAATACAATTGGTTATCAACCTCAGAATCCATATCTCTCCACACCTCTTCCTTCACACAATCTGTATTAGTAAAATTCATTTTTTATTTCCTGTACGATTTTGATTCGGATTGGATTGATTTGGTCATCAACCTGCCATCTCGCTTGGTCATTCACTTGCCATCCAACCTGACTAAACATCTGCTCGTTTATCTCAAAATAAAAATCCCAATAAATCGTTTTAGGATTTACACTATCTGTATTAGTGAATGTCATTTTCTTATTTCCCTTGAGATTGTGGGGCGAATTGGCCTGACATGAGACGCTCCCACTTGCCTAAGTACATGATGATATACATCATGACACACATGATTATATATGTTCAACTGCACCTTAAAAACTCGTGTTTCGTGCCACATTACCTTATTCAACGCACAATCTGTATTGGTGAATGTCATTTGTTTATCTCCTGCGAGATTGTGGAGCGAATTGGCCTGACATGAGACCCACCCATTTCACTTTGCTCACTCAATTGCCTAGCTACATGACAATATACATGATGATGCACATGCTCACTAATGTCCCAGTGCAACTTCCATATTACCTTATTCTCCACACTATCTATATTGGTGAATGTCATTTTCTTATTTCCTTTGAGATTGTAGTTTTGATATGGCGAGTTTTGCTTGTCGTCTTATTTCGCACAATTATTTCCATTCTTTCATACTGCGGATATGTGAAATATCTACATAAGCTGAGAATTACCGCTCTTTCTATCCACCAATTTGGATTAATAATATATTTTATATTGCTTTGTGTATCAGTGAAATTCATAATTATTATACGATTGAATTGTGAAAGCTGGAAAATTGAATGAAGAGATTCGGGCAAAAAATGTCATTTGTTTATCTCCTGTGAGATTTTGATTTCTATAGACTTGTGATGGTCATACACTTGCACCTTCACCAGCAAGTAAATCGTATCTTCCACCTGTCCATGCACATGCCCTACTAACTCCCAACTCACATGATACCACACCTTTTTCTTGACACAATCTGTATTAGTGAATGTCATTTGTCTATATCCTGATAGATTGCTATTTGGATTGGAGCGATTATTGAGCCCACCTGCTCGCGTACATTCTTATAAACATCCATTTTTTTCGTTTTCATTTGATTATTCATTTGGCTGTATAACAAGTGAAATATTTTAAAAAAACTTTGCTGTTCAACATTATCTGTGTTGGTGAATTTCATTTTTTTATTTTTTGTATGCAATCGAAATCATTTCGTATTTTGTGCATTATTATGTTAACATCAGAAGAACAATACAAAATATTTTTATAACATTCAGATAATACCTTCACCTCTGATAAATGATATATTTTAGAAAAACATTTTTTACTTGGCTCACCCCAAATTGTGTTTTTTACACTTTCAGAGATTGTAAGTTGATTTTTTCTTTTAAATGAATTTAATATTTTTTTTATCATTTTTTTATTGCTTTATGTAAAATAAATTTGACAGAGAATAAATAATCTTTTCCGAAACTAATATACATGTTAGGCCCCACATGCTTATATAGCTGGCCACTAGAGTCATAATCGAAACTTGTGGGTTTTGTATTTGTAAACATCATAATTAGCTAGCCATTTTTTTTGGTCTGCCACGTTTTTTAGTTTCCACGCTCACAGATTGTTTTGGCTTTCTGCCTCTTTTGCCTTTGATTTCCATTTTCTTATTTACTTTAGGTTTGTTCAGTTTTTCCAATACCTTTTCTTTTAGGTCTGGATTCAATTCTACGTAGGCTTTAGCAAATAAACACTCCAAGTAGCCATTGTCTTGATAAACCATGCTCTGTGCCAATTCTAAGATGTTCTTGAACGGTTTTCGTGCGATTTGATTGGCTAATTCTAAAAGGTCTTTTGCGTTTGGAGACTCTACATCTCTAACACAACATCCCACCACTTTTTGTGGAAAGAACTTTTCAGAACGAGTGTCAAAGAGACACATAAGGCCGTTTTCATTTTGCTTAAAAATTACTTTCATATCTATTATACGCTCAGATTGTGAAATCTGGAAAAATCGGGGCGAATTATTGGTTGAAGAATTGTTTGAATTTTTTTCCACCATGTGCAGATTGTGTGAGATTGATTATTTCTCTGATTGTGATTTGCTCTGGAAAAGTTTTTCCAGACATCCATTGCCTGATTCCCTCTCGGCAAGCTCTTGTAATTGCTCTATAAACATTAATTGCTTCTTCATGAGACATTGGTTTGTCTAAATCTAAATCTTTGAGAACATCTGGATTAGCTTGCATTAGTTTGAAATTATAATCCTGAATAGCTTCTTCAATTGTCCTACCATGAGCCCAAGTATCACCTTTACCTACAATAAAATCGAAATGAGTTTTGATGACAGATAAATCCCCAATCTTTTTCCTTGACACAATCTCACGAACTATTCCATCAACACAACACCAATCTTTTTCGATTGTTTGATTCATTGAAGAAATGGTTGGTTTAGATGTGAGCTTGTTGCCCTCAGTCCACAAAACACCATAAATCTTCAAATTACCGAATGACTCTGGAAGAGATGTGAGCTTGTTATTTTCAAGACCCAAATTACCACCAATCTTCAAATTTCCAAATGACTCTGGAAGAGATACAAGCTTGTTGTAACCAAGATTCAAACCACCACCAATCTTCAGATTTCCAAATGACTCTGGCAAAGATGTGAGAATGTTGTCACGAAGCCACAATACACCACCAATCTTCAAATTACCAAATGACTCAGGTAGAGATGCGAGATTGTTGCTAGAAAGCAATAAACCACCACCAATCTTCAGGTTGCCAAATGACTCTGGAAGAAATGTAAGTTCGTTGTTTTCAAGATACAAACTGTAACCAATCTTCAGATTACCGAAAGATTCTGGCAGAGATGTGAGCTCATTGTGACAAAGCAACAATCTACCACCAATCTTGAGATTGCCAAATGACTCTGGCAAAGTTGTGAGCTTGTTGTAATTAAGAAACAAATCACGACCAATTTTCAGATTACCAAAAGATTCAGGAAGAGATGCGAGATTGTTAGATTCAAGCCGCAAATCACCCTTCACTTCTACACAATCTGAATGGATTGTATATTCTTTATTGTATTTATCTAAAAAGTCTGTGAGTTCTTGAAAGTTGTTCATAATTATTATACGCTCACATTGTGAAATCTGGAAAAATCGGGGCGAATTATTGGTTGAAGAATTCTTTGAATTTATCTCCGCCATATGCAGATTGTGTGAGATTGATTATTTCTCTAATTGTGATTTGCTCTGGAAAAGTTTTTCCAGACATCCATCCCCTAATTCCCTCTCGGCAAGCTCTGGTGATTGTTCTATATACATTAATAGCTTCTTCATGAGACATTGGTTTGTCAATATCTAAATCTTTAAGATTAGCTTTCATTAGTTTGAAATTATAATCCTGAATTGCCTCTTCGATTGTCCTACCATGAGCCCAAGTATCTTTAACTCCCACGATGTAATCAAAATGAGTTTTGATGACAGATAAATCTTTTAGTTTCTTCTTCGACACAATCTCACGAACAATTCCATCAATGTAACACCAATCTTTTTCAATTGTTTGATTCATTAATGGAATGGTAGGTACAGATGTGAGATTGTAAATATCAAGACCCAAATAACCACCAATCTTCAAATTACCGAATGAATCTGGTAGAGATGTGAGATTGTTAT
>JACCDG010321131.1_pt1 | contig 10346 bp, 6 predicted proteins | sample 7442471 | NCBI WGS metagenome assembly JACCDG01 (sample SAMN15323444, study PRJNA562643) | freshwater metagenome | isolation source: river surface water | place: USA:Blue River Watershed | collected 2017-08-17 | reverse complement strand
TAACGCGCAATAAATCAGCGTACACATCAACAGCTTTAATGATCGCGCATAATGTGGTTAAGAACTTCGCATTTTCATGTGGTGTTTTGCCCGGGTATAACCAATTTTTACCATCTGGCCCGACGATAGACCAGTTATTGTGTTTTCCAGAACCATTCACACCGGCAAATGGTTTTTCATGCAATAAGCAGACTAAACCATGTTTATCCGCTAATTGGCGCATGACATCCATGGCCACCATGTTATGATCCACCCCTGTATTTAAATCTTCATAAATAGGGGCGATTTCATATTGAGCAGGTGCAACTTCATTGTGACGTGTTTTAGCAGGAATTCCGAGTTTCCATAATTCACGGTCTAAATCTTCCATGAAAGCAATAACACGTGGCTTGATAGCCCCGAAATAATGATCTTCTTGTTGTTGATGTTTGGCTGGTTTACGGCCAAATAAGGTACGGCCTGTTTGGACTAAATCCATACGGGCTTCGTAATGCGCTTTATCAATTAAGAAATATTCTTGTTCCGGTCCCAATGTGCAATACGCACGTTTGCCTTTGGTATCAATACCAAATAATTCAGCAGTACGGCATACTTGCTTGGATAAAGCATTCATGGAGCGCAATAAAGGTGTTTTCTTATCTAATGCTTCACCATGATAACCGATGTAAAAGGTAGGAATGCATAATGTGGAACCTGCCACACCTTCTTTAATAAATGCAGGAGAGGTTGGGTCCCAACCTGTATAACCACGGGCTTCAAATGTTGCACGCAAGCCACCTGAAGGGAAAGATGATGCATCAGGTTCGCCCTGTACCAATTCTTTACCAGAGAAGCTTAAAATAATACCGCCATTATCATCCCAGCTGATGAAAGAATCATGCTTTTCAGCGGTTGTGCCGGTTAATGGTTGAAACCAATGCGTAAAGTGGGTAGCCCCCTTAGCAATAGCCCATTTCTTCATGCCTTCGGCTACTTCATCCGCAATAGCGGCGTCTAATTTGCCACCTTCTTTGATGGTCTTTTCAATAGAGACAAAGGCTTTTGGTGAAAGATATTCACGCATCGCCTTGAGATTAAACACGTTTTGACCGAAATATTCAGGTAATTGTGCGCTAAAATTCACATCGCAGCAGCCTTCATCGCTGCAGCAGGAATCCAACATTTCATCATTGCCATGACCCATAATACAATCCTCCTTAAATTAATGAAAGTTAACACTCACGATTAAATAAAAAAGTCCTTCTCGAAACAAACCGAATCATGGTTTTTCCAAGAAGGACTTCAACGCCCTTGTAAAAGCAATGGCTCAAATGATACTGAATTTCTTTTTGAGTGTCAAGGATTTTTCAAAGGCCAATATTTCTTAAATAGCCACATCAATCCACCCAATGCAACAATGTTCAAGCCTATGCCTATCCATATCCAGGGTGGGGTATAGGTCATTTCAACACGATGTTCTCCGGGTGTAACTTGAAAACCAATGAACAAATAATGTGCAGCAAAAAATGGAACTTCTTTGCCATCAACCTTCACCCGCCACCCTCGGTCAAAACGTTCAGGAACAATGACAAACACATTCTGAGTTGTTGTTAATTGAAATGATATTTTGCTATCATCTGTGACGACAAAATTGGTATATGTTGCATCAATGTGAGGAGCAGTGACATGGTTGACTACCTGTGCGGCCTTAGCATCTTCGTCGGATACATAGACAATCTCAGAACGAGGCCTGTCATAGTAGCCTATCACTTCAGCAAGAGATGCCACTTCTAATTGATTAGCAAAATAAACTCTATCAGTGGGTGTTTGACGGGCATAGACATCATAAACATCTCCCTTAACCACACGCTCAAAGCCAGGCCAAGAAAATGTGTGGTCCTGTCGCACGAGGGTAAAATCAATCGGGAAATACGTCGTCAATGTCGCGGGAACTTTTCCTTCTAAACTAATAAACCGTGCACTATTGCCTTTAAAAGAAGCGTCCTTATGCGCGCTGTTCTTATGATTATAATAAAAGGCAAACTTATCTAACCGTGTTGGCCCAAGCGCCATAAAACCACTTGTACCTTTCACCCCATGCAATAAATTATAATTATGAATAACCCATACCGGTTCCATCGACGTATAAGGCATGATAAATTTACCCTTAGCTTCTCAATAGTACGTGTGTTCCGGACTATTTAATTGATACTGGTCCACATGAGTACGGCATCCTTTGTCATACCATTTAAAACAATCAAGCGTCATCATAAAACCTAAACCAACCAATATGTAAATCAACAGGATGTGACGCACATAACGCCAAGGCCGAAACGCAAGCAATACAATTAATACGCCCATCGACAAAGCAAAATAATTCGCCTTCTTTAACGACGGAAGTTTGATGTATTGGCTAATGGGTTTAATCCACGCCATGTTGGTAATCGACGGCCATAACTCGATCATGGTGGGCAATAAGGCATACACCATGATGGCCACTAAACATACAGCTGCAATTATCTTCCTCAATGGAGAAGCATGTTTGGCTAATAAAACTAGCCTATCATCGTCGATCATTAAACACAGCGTTAAAATAATGCAGCAGTCAAGGATGTGCAGCCCATAACCAAAATTAAAATACGACATGAACGATAATAGCTTTGTTGTTGCGGGGAAAATATCCGTTATAAGGCCTGCGCAGGAAGGCAGTAGAAAATAAATAATAGTTGCCGTCCACAATTGATAAATAATCTTATGATGCTTCGCTTCAACAAAAATACGTCCCATATGAACAATGGCTAAGGCGATTAATATGCCGATAATAATCAACAACGCCTGACTTCTCATACCTGATTCAAAGAACGCTTTAAAGACAATGTCGTCAAAGTTTAAATTATTACTCGGTGGACGTTCGCCAAATAATTTAAAATTATTAATAATATAATAACCCATTGATCGAGATGATTCATAACGGAAATAATGCAAGGTAGGTAAAAATTGTACCGCAGCAGCAGTAATCGTCGATATGACGACGATGCCGCTCGCCATAATCCCCTGCACGGCATACCGTACAGGATGTTGATAATTGTGCTTCACCCACTGACCAATAATCCCAACAAGTAAGAATAATACCCACCAAATAACTAATTGAGGAATTTGCGTGACACCTTCACCGATAAATTGAACTGCGATCAAACATCCTACTGCGGCCGCAGTTAAATAAATGTGTTTGTGACGCAGCTTCATCATCACCAAAACCATAAGCGGAAAAAGACCACAGGCATATAAAAAATATGGTGATTCAGCCATGGTAGTTGCTTTGGATAATAAAAGCCCCATATAGGAAAGCCCACCAAATAACGCAATATACCAACGCGTCTTAAAGACATCCCACAATAAGACCATCATGAAGAAAATGCCCATCACATAAGGCTCGATGAGCTTGATGAGCATGAAGACATCGTCGTTGACAAACCATGCTAAGAAATTGGTAGGATTTAAAACAGGATATTGACCGGTAGAAAATAAACTGATGCCTGCGCCTAATTCGCGGTTCCATAAACTAACATCAAAAGACCGCCATCGATGCGCAATATCAACAATGACGCCCCAATAATTATCACTCAATTCATTGATCGGGGCCCCATAGGGAGGAAGATCAACACGGGAAAAAATATTAATCCCAATAATCAATGCGAGAATAAATGAGGCGAAGTATTTCCATACCGCATTGGTAGGCATTACTTATCTTTTCTTTAATAAATCACGGATTTCCGTCAACAACTCTTCTTCTTTGGTAGGCACAGAAGGAACGCTTGGTGCCGCAGCTTCTCTCATCTTTAAACTGTTAATACCTTTGATCAATAAAAATGTGGCAAATGCGACAATAGTAAATGAAATAGTAGCGTTTAGGAAAATACCGTATTTTAAGGTCACCGCAGGATGAGTCGCATCAGCGACTTTTAAGACCCACTCTAAATTGCTAAAATCAATACCACCGACGGCATACCCTAAGGGAGGCATGAGTACATCTTTGACAGCGGAATCTACGATCTTACCAAATGCAGCACCAATGATAATACCTACGGCCATGTCGACCACATTGCCTCTTAAAGCAAATTGTTTGAATTCGTCGATGATTTTCATGATGGTCTCCTCAATAGAATGACGGGATGATAAAGCGGGAGGACACCCGCCTTCGCTGAAAGGCTTTCGCGTTCAGCTTCGGCGGGCATACAAGATCCTCCCCTACACAAATAAAAAGCTCTGATCCGGATTATCTCAGATCAGAGCTTTTTATTCAACTACTACCTATGTCTTAGGCGATTAACCGATCGCTTTTGGACCTTCTTCGCCGGTGCGGATGCGAATCGCGCGGGGTAAATCTAAGACGAAGATTTTACCATCGCCGATTTTACCTGTGCGAGCACCTTTGATGATCGCCTTGATTGTTGGTTCAACATAATCTTCATTAACGGCAATTTCCAATTGGACTTTGCGTAATAAGTTACCTGTTTCTTTCACACCACGGTAAAACTCGTCGATACCAGCTTGACGGCCATGGCCTAATACTTCGCTAACCGTAATCAAATTTACGTCAGCAGCGTATAGCTCTTTCTTCACTTCTTCCAACCGATAAGGCTGGATGATAGCAATAACTAATTTCATGGTTTAATCTCCTTATGATATTTTTTAGACACCTTAAATTTCATTTAAGGTGCAGCTTTTATTAGTCGAGTATGGTGTATGCACGTTCATGATGCTGGGTAATATCCAAGCCCATGACTTCATCTTCTTGGCTAACACGTAAACCAACAATTTTGTCGACGACAAAACAGATGATCCATGTGACAACAGCTGTATAGGCGATGGTGATAGCGCAAGCCTTGACTTGAATCCAAACTTGGCCAACATTACCTAATAAAGCACCGTCTGCGCCAGCGGAGTTAACAGCCTTGGTACAGAAAATACCTGTTGCGATTGCACCCCATAAACCACCGATACCATGAACACCAAAAGCGTCCAATGTATCATCATAACCTAATTTTGGCTTAACAACAGCCACCATGAAGTAGCAGAATAAGCTAACGAGTAAACCGATCCAGATAGCGCCACTGACTTCAACGAAACCTGCGGCTGGTGTGATCGCGACTAAACCAGCAACAGCACCAGAAGCAACACCGAACATGGTTGGTTTACCAGAGAACACCCACTCTAAGAGAGCCCAGCTTAATGCAGCAGCGGCCGCAGCGGTGTTGGTTGTAACGAATGCTTGAGCAGCTAAACCACCAGAACCTAATGCAGAACCAGCATTAAACCCAAACCATCCGAACCAGAGTAAAGCTGTACCTAAGATAACAAATGGTAAATTGTGTAATGTTGGTTTATCTGTACCTAAACGTTTACCTAAAAATAATGCAGTAACTAAACCAGCAACCCCTGCGTTGATGTGAACGACAGTACCACCGGCGAAGTCTAAGGCGCCCATGCCGCGTACCCATCCGCCAACACCCCAAACCATGTGGCAAACAGGCGCATACACGAATGTCACCCATAAAACTGTGAAGAATAAAAATCCGGAAAACTTAACACGTTCGGCAAAAGAACCGATGATAAGTGCCGGAGTAATGATCGCGAACATCCCTTGGAACATCATAAACAACAGATGTGGGATAGTGCCTGCGTAATCAGCATTCACATCTTGACCAACACCCTTTAACATGAACCAATCCAAACCTCCAATAAAGGCATTGCCTTTTCCGAAAGCTAAACTATACCCATAAACCACCCAGATAAGGCTGATGACAGCCAAACACATAAAACATTGCATTAAAATGCCCAAAATGTTCTTACGACGGACCATCCCGCCATAAAAGAACGCTAACCCTGGTGTCATGAGCATGACCAAGGCAGTTGATACGAGAATCCACGCTGTATCTCCGCTATTGATTGGATTTACTGCTTGTTCCATTATGTTAACCCTCCCGTTTCATTAAGTTGACAAAGTACCCCTTGGTACTTTGCAGTTAATTGCCTTTAGTTGACCTTAGACGGCGTGGCTTTGTACGGCCCAAAACAAACCGACAGCGAGCAGAACTTCTGCTAACGCAAAGGTTAATGCTAAGGCTTGCACGGGAGACATGTTGATCTTTTGCATGTGATACTCCTTGGTAAATTAAATGTTGTTCGTTTACCCTATCTTGGAGTCCTGTTTTTATACATCCCCGTATAAAAACAAAAAACTCAACCCCTTGCAACATTGCAAAAAGTTGAGCTCCCGTGCTCATAGCCAGCCTTCGTTTGGCCAACCCCTACATGATTCATAAAAAAAGCCCCAAGTCAATTTAACTTGGGGCATCAATGCCTTCGAAGAACACTCAAAACATCTATGCTTTGAATGGTTTAATGAATATTTAACCAAAGTATAAACTATTTTTAAGTGATGTCAAGTTTTTTTCATGACCCACTGATGATACCACTTAAAGCAGTTACTCAACCCGTCGACCACTGGCTAATAATTCGCTGTTGCGCGGTGCTTCTAAACCAAGCAATGGCCACACATTGTTAGTCGAAAGTGGTGTGACATTAAAAATAACAGGCTTTAAAAAATCAATACCATCACGTTTGATGCGTTCAATCATGGCAGGGTCAACTGTCATGGTAACACCTTGACCTTCCTTATTAATCTGCCAATTCATGCCCTTGGATGTATCCAAATCAATACCCCCATGCGTCTGTTGAACAGACTTTAATACGTCTATACGCATCGCTAAATCATGACCGGGCAAACCCGCGTCACCCGCTGGAACTCCATCATGATCAAGTTTTGGCTCCTCCCACATGTATCGATACCGTTCTACTGGATTTTCTCTAACAGCTGTTAAATGGCCAGGTCTTATATCCAATGTTTCTATAGTTAGCGGTGAATTACTATCTAAAGGAACAATGGCAATATCAAATCCAGCAAAAATAATTTGGCGTATGGCGGGCAATAACTTTTTTCTCCACTCTTCATCTCTGTTTATCAATGACGTTTTACCAGGCCATTGAGCTGCAATGGTGCGAGAAAAAATATCCCACAACTTGTCTTCACTTAAATCTGTCTTTGGTGTCCGTTTCACTATTTCAACACGACTGAAGGAATACATCTCAACTATATATTGATTTTCATAAAGCGCTTGTAAATATTGTCTCATGAATTCTTGATATTCATCATCAGACAGTTGTTTGTTCCCTCTCTTGAGGACTTCGTCAATAATCACAGATATATCGATAAAAACTTGCTCAAAAAACTCAAACCCATTGCCTACTTTCTTTTTCTTTTCTAATACTTGTACCTGATTCTTAGCGTCATCAATTAATGCATTAACTTGCTTAAAAGTTCTTAAATCAATCACCATAGCCTCATTCTTCCCTGCGGCGTCATTTGAAGTTGATGGTATCGCAGGACTAGAGAAGGGGTTCTTGTGTCGAATAGTAAACGTAATTGGGCTAGTCCCTTCTATCGGCGACACACCAACATTGTTGTTATTTAGATATAGTCTAAAAATTTCTTTTCCACCTCGCTTATGTTTAATAGGGAACATATACCCTTCTTTAGACAACTTTCGCCACTGTTTAGAAGGACCAAGAAATTCTAAAAAACCTGCTGCGTCTCTTCTAAATTGTAAAGTGCCCGTATGTGGGCTTCCTTCAATGTCTAACGTAAATTCAAATTCTGCCGCATTGACATTTGTTATAACAAACCCATAAGAAACTTCTTTTCCTGGTGCATCCGTGTCAGACCTAAAAACTGTAGAATCAAGTATGGCCGTAATGACTCCCCCTGTATCTGGGGAAGAATGGGCCCATTGTTGAAACAGATAGTGAATCGCGGCTAATATTTTTAAATTATCCGCCACTACGTGTATTGCATTTTCTAGGCTTTCTTTCTCTGGATGTCGCATATAAGCATGAGATTTTCTAATTTTAAGACGTGATTGACTGGCAGCAATTTCCACGGCAATTTTCTTCAATAACGCATAAAATTCGGCAGGACTATGGGTATATAAATCCAATAAATAAACAATTTCTGATTTACCGGATATTCTCACACGACGCTGAAAAGAGCCTTCTGTTTTATAATAATCTATCGGATTTAAAGTTGCATGACGAGAATCAAACAATCTTCTCAGATGCGCATTTAAATCATTAATTGTTTGGTGCTTTTGAACTTCACTAAGATATGTGGGCCAAGTCTCACTAAGCTTCCTAACACCTAGGCCTCTCATATCCTCTGTCCAGCTTCCTTCTAAAAGCCCTATACGCTCAGCCGTCCAATCCGCAGGTTTTAAAAGCCATGAATAGCGTGGATCATTGATGCGTGAAATAAACGCCTCAACATCCTTCACATCAACAGCTTCTGTAAAGGTTTGATTGGCGCTATTTCTAACTATCATGGATCTATCAGGCACAGCGTTCATCGCGGCATCTTTTAATTTAAAACCCCATATCTTGAGCTCGTGTTGAATCGTTGCAATTGATGTATCATTAATTTTCTGTCGACGTGGTCTTAATTTCATTTGTTGAATTTCTTTGGCGGATTGAGTAGCTAATTGGCCAATGGTACGGATATTATTATCCTGTAACAAAAGATAAACAGGATTTGGTATATTTAACAAGCCGATACTCCAGCGCGCCGTTTTAATTCCTTGCTTTTGAGCATATGTAGTTAATTGGGAAACTATTTCTGTCGTGCTGCCTGTGCCTAGATTCTTGATGACATGCAGTCTCATTGACGATGGCTGTGTTAATTGGCTAAGCCCAATAATTCCTATTTTATTTAATCCATTGATTGATCTGGGTGATAAATGAAGAACGCTTAAATCAATATCAAAACCTAGTACATTGTGATCATTGTCTCTAATAATACTTAATCCTATCCTGTTCTCATCTGTAATTCTTTTAACATTCAATGCAAAAAGAACTAATGTGTGTGAGCGTTGAGCAAATGTATTTTTTCCTAACCCCCTATTCACTTTGGCCCCTACCTCGCTCAATATATAATCTTCAAATAATTCCTCAAGCTCAGCAATAACGTTGGGCTTATCTTTCAACACCTCCCGCACGACTTGTGTTAATCCTCGATTAAAGAGGCTCTTCGTAAACTCTTCACTAATTATCATGGCCGAATCATCATATCGACGATAATCCATCCCAGCATTCATCACTACAAGCTCGCTTGATATTAAAGCACGGTCTAATTTACGTGGATCTGAGGTTAATGCAAAATCTTTTGGCGCTGCTGCACCTTTTCCAATACCGCCCGAGAAATATTTTTTGGGTGTTGGGACATGTGTCTGTTGATTAATATCTTCTTTAATATAATTAAACACACCTTTTTTATAAGCCTTAAGGTATTGCTCATAAATTTGTTGTTTGATAGTCGGATCATCAAGATTGATCCCGTTGACTTTTGATTGGCCAGCATAGACTTGATTAAGTAGTGCTTGTTTTAGATTCTTTTTATACCAACTCGAGAGAATAATTGAATTAAAAATCTGACGCAAATTAGCAAAGTTCTTACCCGTGTTAATTTCTTTTTCTAATTCAGGCAAAATAATCTCTTTAATAATTTGAGAAGCCACATTAGATGATGTTGCGACAGCAACGGGTGGCCCGAAGGCGGGTGCCCTCTCAACCGGAAGAGCGAGCTTTCCCAGCTCTGAGGATTGAGAGGGTGCCGCAGGGACAGGACCCGTTGGGGTCTGCGCAACAACTGGATCCCCGATAGAAGCATTCGGGGATGACATGTTTTTTTCTTGAGCTAAGTAATCACTCTCAAGCATTACTTTCAAATGACTATCGACGACAAACGCTGTTTGATTACGCTCAAAAACCTCAGCACGATCTGCCATGATCCAAACTTTATTAAATGTATTCATTGGAATTTCTGTTGTGCCAAATTGAGCTTGGGCCTTGGCATAAACCTTATCCCAAAAACTTTGACCTAACTTCGTTTCTGGATAAATAAGCGAAGCTGTGATTTGTTTAAGAATATAATCTTGAGCGAGCAAATCACGTCCTAAATCCGTTTGCCCTAAAGCATCCGGAACAATCTTATCTTTTTCATAAGGAGATAAATTAACCCAGAAGTCTTTTTCCGGAATAGCCAAACTCGCTAAAAAATACTTAATAAGCTTTTCACCTTCAGCCTTTAAGGGCTCACCGGTCATTTTATCCTGCCCAACATCCACAATAAAATCAAACAAAAACGGATTATCTTGATGAACAGTCAACCCCTTAATCATGACAGGATTATAAGCAGGACTTAAATTAACAATGGTACCTGGTTCAGGAAGTAAGATTCCCGCTTTCGCGGGAATGAC
>JACCDG010064731.1_pt1 | contig 10346 bp, 7 predicted proteins | sample 7442471 | NCBI WGS metagenome assembly JACCDG01 (sample SAMN15323444, study PRJNA562643) | freshwater metagenome | isolation source: river surface water | place: USA:Blue River Watershed | collected 2017-08-17 | reverse complement strand
GGAGATATAAACACCGGGCGGAAGCATTTGCACGAAGGCGAGAGCACTTCCGAGGTTAAACATTCCATCGGATGACCCAAATTTATAGGGAATCATGGCTCCTGTTAAGACGATGGTTTTCGTAGAAATCTGTTGGGCCAAATATTCGGCCGTTTGCGTCATCGTGTCGGTGCCATGAGTGATTAAGATACGAGATGCATCTGTTTTTTGGCAGGCATCGCCTATTCGCTGCCGCTCGGTATCGGTGAACTCCAAACTGTCTTTCATGAATAGCGTTTCGATTTGCAAATCGAGTCGGCTACGACCCTTCACGAGCATTTCATGGAGATGTGTTTCTTTGAAGAAAAGGGTTCCGTTTAATTCGTTGTATTCTTTATCAAATGTTCCTCCGGTAACATATATCTGAATCATATTTTATTAATTTGTCGATGAATAGTTAAAACTACATGGTCCAAATACAATTAGCAACAACGACCCAGGAATTAATGGGGATTTTAGCGCTGCAGCAAGCCAACTTACGAAAAAACATCGCGGAGGACGAGGCCTTTAGTCAGGGTTTTTTGATGGCGGAATATAATTTGCCGTTTTTAGAAAAGCTTCATGCCAAAAGTCCGAGCATCATCGCAAAGTCCGCGGACAAGATCGTGGGATATAGCATCGTTGCTCTAGTTGAAGAGGCTAGACAACATGATTTATTGGCGGATTTGGTTAGGAACATTGAACGATGCACCTACATGGGGCGGCCGATTGACAATTATGCCATCGTAGGGCAATTATGTGTAGATAAACAATTTCGCGGACAGGATTTGGTCCAACGCTTATACGGCGCTTTTCGGGATCATTACGCGGACCAATATATGTATTGCGTTACTGATGTTGCGCAGGCGAATAACCGATCATTGAAGGCACATCAAAAACGAGGGTTCCAGGTCATTGATACGCTTGAATATGGGGGTATCGGCTGGGATATCGTCTTGTGGGATTGGAATAAATAATCAGTTTTTTGGCGGAGAAAAAGGCTTTATAGGCTATTTTATCAGTATTATGATTAAAAAAATGCCTAACTCGAGTAGACGCTGCCGGGGTTAGAAACCCCGGCAGCGTCAGCGCGACGGCAACATTTATGGTTACAACAAAAATGGCCCAATCCGTCAAATAAGCTATGATTTTGGCCAAAAACTGATAAACTGCCTGCTCCTATTTATCTGAAAGTAAGCGATGATATATCATAATACTTAGGATGCTACGGTCGTAATAATTTAAGTTAGGCCGTTGTTGAAAGGAATGTAAATACCCTACATCAGCTGTTAAATTTGAACGTATTGGGATGCTAATTCCTAAAAATAACCGATGTTGGTCCAAATAATTCTGGGGGTTTTCCTGGCCAGCATTCAATAAAATTTCTGTATTAACTTTTCCGGTCAATGACAAGATCAATGGAAATTGCACCTGAATACGATAACGAAATCGATAATTAGTCAATGCAATTTGATCCCTCAATTCAGACCTTGTTGCATCCGTCCCTTGATTAAATCGCATTTCAGAACGTAATCGATGGTCAATGCGCAATCGAGATCCTCGATGTTTATAGGCGAAATCGAGATGAGGACGATATTCAGGAACTGCGAGTCGGGTGACTGCCTTTGAATCGTTTGGCGTATTTAAAAACAAGGCTCCCCCGATTGATACATCCCAATGGTCACCCCAAGTTTTATGCAAATGTGCTCGAAACGCCGATTGATGATGTAAAACGGGATTGAGAAAATGCCGTTCATGAACTTCAGCCTGCATGTAAACCTTTTTTGAGACAGGTACAGAAAGATAATATCCGTACCAAATTTGACTTTGATGCTCAATAAGCTGTTGGCCAAATAACGGTCCAGAAAAGAGTAAAAAAAGTAATATTCCTTTCAAATTTTTATCAATATTTTGCAAAGATAAAATTTATTCTATTAAAACGATAGACTTAGTATATTTTAATCTTTCACACAGCGAAAACCGGTGTGTTGTAGGCCCGAATCGGGGCTCGACTTCATTCGTGCCGAGCTTCGGTAGCTTGAACAATAGCCATCATTGCAGAGAAAGGAACCACCTCGCATCACTCGTTTAGCAATGCTAGGTTCATCCGGATCATAACTTGTAGACGGTCCTTTGGGGTTAATCCTTGGGCTATTTTTATAGTAATCAGGCCGATACCAATCCGCGCACCATTCCCAGACATTCCCTGCCATATCATACAAACCATAGCCATTCGCGGGATAGGATTTCACCGGCGCAGTCGTGGTCTTATATCCATCCAAGGCTTGATCTTCATAGGGAAAATGCCCTTGAAAACTATTCGCTTTGTAGGGAGCCGTGTTTACCGACTCATCTCCCCATGGGTATATTTTTCCTTGCAAACCTCCCCGAGTCGCCCACTCCCATTCGGCTTCCGTAGGTAAGCGTTTACCCGCCCAGCGCGCATATGCCGCCGCATCATCCCAAGAAACATGCACGACCGGGTGTTTTTCTAGACCAATAATCGATGAGCCAGGCCCCTCCGGATGACGCCAGTTGGCCCCGCGCTTAAACGCCCACCATTGTGAATAATCATTCAAATCCACTGGGCCAGTCGTTGGCACGAAAACCAATGAACTAGGCGCCAGCAATGAATCAGCCGGTTTGGATGTTCCCACGGGAACTTGTTTCGCTAACTCCGCCCAATCGATCGCCTTTTCAGCCGTCGTCACATAACCTGTAGCCTTGACAAATGCGGCAAATGCCTCATTGGTCACCTCCGTTTCATCCATCCAAAAACCTTTTACCTGAACTTGATGCACGGGGAATTCATCCGCACGTCCTTGTGCATCATGCGAACCCATAGAGAAGGTTCCAGCAGGAATGCGTTTCATTCCTAGATGGGATGATCTTATCGGCTTGATTTTCGTGCTTTTTGAGCGAAGCTGCACCGACCTGGTCGGCAGGGTGGTATGACAAACAAGCGGTTTTGATTGCCCAAAAGCCCCCCAAAATGCAATAAAGACCAATATAATAGCAAATTTCATGCACTAGACTTTGAGAAGATGGTGGGGGTGACGCTGCCGGGGTCTGCGACCCCGGCAGCGTCTAAGTTCCCACTTTTCCTGATAAGTTTCCCGATATTTTTACAAAGCCGGCGTAATTACCATATTCCGATACTCCACTGGACCATGGTCTCCCTGAATCATAATCGGCCCAGGCGCAGCCTCATCGCTATCCATCGCCCCTCCTGTTACACCTGGAATATTTTGATCCACAATCACCTTTTGACCATTTAAAGTCACCGAAACCTTCCTCCCCGCCAGCGTGATATCATAAGACTGCCACTCACCGGAAGGCTTCGCCGCTTGAATCAATGGATCGATAAACCCATATATTCCTCCTAAGTAAATGCTATACGGCTCTTTCCCATAACTATCCTCCACCTGCACCTCATATCGTCCACGTAAATAAACCCCACTATTACTCCCCGGAGGCAAACGAAACTCGAAATGCAATTTGAAATCCGTAAACTTTTGGTCCGTACAAATATTCGCACCCGATGCCGGACTCTTCATCACGCCATTTTCTACCACCCATTGATTAGGCTTTGAACCCAAGGCATGCCAACCGGTTAAATCTTTTCCATTAAGCAAATTCACCGGTTTCCCCCATGAAGGTTCCGAACCACGCCATAACGAAGGAGCACGAACTCCTGTAAATGACAATGCTTTCCCATTTGGTTTGACCAAAGTCCCCATCAATTTCCCATCTTTCAAATCCCCCTCAAAAGACAAATATGCCTCCTCCTTCTCCCACTGCGGTGGTATCTTAAACGACACATGTCCATCCTTGTAAAACACCTCCGAAATCGGACGCGCCGAACCACCATCCCCCACAAATCGACCCGTCAAAGTCCGCAATCCCGAATGACGAACCTCTAACCAAGAAGGAGCCGCTGAAACACCCCCATTCCGGTTCTCCATCGCAAGCGTTAAGTCCCAAGCACCCTCCAAGGGATGATGTTCCTGCGCAAACACACTTCCTGAAATAGCCAATAAAACAATCAATATTTTTTTCATCGTCCTAATTTTTAACCGCCTCCATGTTGGGCGAAATGAAATGAATCAACAACCATGCGAATAAATACGCACAGCCACAGGCCGTAAAGATAACATTATATCCGGCCGACAAAGCCTGATCTGCCTTGTAGGCATCCAACACCACCCCTATAATGTAAGGAAAAATCACACCTCCCAGCGAGCCTGCTAAACCCCCAATGCCCACAACGGAGGAAACCGCATGCTTCGGGAACATGTCGGAAACCGTTGTAAATATATTCGCCGACCATGCTTGATGCGCCGAAGCCGCTATGCTAATCAAGAATACGGCCTGCCAAATGTCGGTCGCCCACCGCGCACCGATAATGGGTACCGCAAGCAAGGCAAAAAAGAACATCGAATATTTTCGTGCCTTATACACCGGCCAACCCTTCTTAATGAAATAGCCGGAAATATAGCCTCCGCCTATACTCCCAATCGATGTACACGTAAACAATATCGCCAAATGCAAACTTGGCTTCTTTAAATCCAAGGCAAAGGTCGTCGAGAAATACGACGGCAACCAAAACAAGAAAAACCACCAAATCGGATCCGTAAAGAATTTTCCCACAATGAAAACCCATGTTTGGCGATAGCCAAACAATTTTCCCCATGCAATCGGCGCCACTTCCGAAACCTCTTCCTCCGATTGAATATGTGTTAATTCTTCCGGTGTTACCGAGGCATGCTTCGCAGGCACTTCATAAAACCACCACCACAAGGCTAACCATACAAAACCAATTGCCCCCGTAATGATAAATGCCTCTTGCCAGCCGTAAGCTCCCAATATCCAGGGTACCATAATCGGCGCGACCATCGCCCCAATATTCGCCCCTGAATTAAATATCCCCGTCGCCAAAGCTCGCTCCCGCTTCGGAAACCATTCAGCCACCGACTTAATCGCAGCCGGAAAATTCCCGGCCTCTCCAGCTCCCAAAGCCGCGCGCGCCGCACCAAAACCAAAAGAGGTCTTCGCCAAGGCATGGGCCATCGCCGCCAATGACCAAATAATAATCGATATCACGTAACCCATTTTGGAACCAATCTTGTCGATGATCTTTCCGAAGGCCAACAAACCAATCGCATACGATGCCGTAAAACACATCACGATAAAACTGTAATCCGTCTCCGTCCAATTCAACTCTTTTTCCAAGGTGGGCTTCAACAAACCGATTACCTGACGATCCAAATAATTAATCGTCGTGGCAAAAAATAAAAGGGCCACAACGACCCAGCGGTAATTTCCTTTCATTAGAATCCGATTGAATTCCCGCCGTCAACCGGGATTGAGACACCTGTTACATAATTGGATGCATCCGATGCCAAATACACCGCCGCCCAGCCGATATCCTCCGGCTTCCCGAAATAGCCCATCGGCGTGCGATCCATCGCCTTGTGCTTCCGATCCGGGTCTGAATTCATGGCCGTCCGACTCATCGCCGTCTCAATAAAACCTGGCGCAATTGCATTCACACGAACACCCTTGCCAGACCACTCCGATGCCAACACCCGAACCAAGCCATATATACCCGTTTTAGAAGACGCATAAGCCGCCACGCGGTCAATGCCATAATAGGCCGCCATCGACGAAATCATAATAATGGAGCCCTTCCCGCGCTCCAGCATATGTTTACCCACCTCACGCGTCAACGCAAAAACGGCATTCAAATTGACATTGATGATGTTCGAAAAATCCGTATCTGAAACTTCCACCGCCGGACGCTTCATATTGATTCCCGCATTATTAACCAAAATATCAATTCCCCCATGTTTCGAAATAAGCTCCGAAACCAGTGAAGATGTCAAACTCAAATCCGCTACATCGTTGACCGCATAATGCGCACCAGTCCCAAGGCTAGCTACCGCTTCTTTCAGCACATCCTCCCGCCGACCCGTGATGACAACCGTCGCGCCGGAAGCTAAAAAACATTTGGCGATATCGAATCCGATTCCGGTTCCGCCACCCGTAATAAGCGCCACGCGCCCCTGTAATGAAAATGGTGTCTGCATCTTATTTTAACTGATAAATTCGTACAATTTCTTTTAGTTCGGCCAAAGTCCGTGTAGGCGTACCATAGCTAATCGGCAATTTTGAATAGGTTTGGAAGTATAATAAATTGGCATCCCGCCATAAAACCGACTCGCGTTGTTGAGCCGCTAAACGACCGCGAACATCTTCAAAAATCTCAGGATCTACTTTTCCTTTCACCGATTCCCAATCCTTTTGCAAATCCTTCACTTCTTGTAATCCGGTATTATACCGGTAGCAGAATTCATCCCAAAGCGTACGGCCTGTCGATAATTTTTCCTGCCAGCCCACATGGTGGAACCAGAGTAAATAATTCAAATCCGTCTTCGCAGGATCAAGCCATTGTTTTGCGACCTCCGGATGATATAAACTTAGCGCATTGCTGCCTGTTACTTTTCGGTCAAAACCTAAGCCAAGCGAATCCGCCCGGTGGTAATAAATAGATGTCCAGTCGGGACGCTGACTGCGCTCCAACCACGGTTCAGGCCCCCAGTGAATACCTTGGCCCATCACATGATGCAAACCTAAAGGTGTTGTGAACTTCACATAGGTTTCACGGGATTTCAGCAAGATCTCCGAAGCCGTTTTTGATGCCTTTTCATCACGAGTCAAGGTCTGCCTCACCCACTCATCCGCAATTTTTGCCGAGCTCAGCGTATGATCCCAAGCTAAGCGTCCAAAGGCATACCAGTTGGCCTGCGACAACAAATGCCCCGTCCAATTCCGATCTGAACCCGTATTCGCCACGCCGGCCATCATCGTAATTTGATCGTTTCCTAAACTCCCATCAATCACCTTCGCAACCGTTGAACCTTTTCCATTTTGGTAGGTATCAGAATCCAAACACTCCTTAAACAGAATCGATTGGTAAAAAACATTTGTGCTGAAACCGGTGTATTCCTGTGTAATCTGGAATTCTAATGCCAAAGGTGTCTTCGGCATGGCGCCAAAAAGCGGATGAAAAGGCTCCCGCGGTTGGAAATCAATCGGGCCATTTTTCACCTGCACAATCACGTTTTTCGCGAAAGTCCCGTCCAAGGGTTTGAAATCATTGTAGGCCTCTTTGTAACGATCCCCCTTTGGATTTGGGGCATAGACGAAAGCGCGCCAAATAACAATGCCATTAAAAGGCTTGACCGCCTCCGCCAACATGTTTGCGCCATCCGCATGCGTCCGACCGAATTCCTGGGGTCCAGGCTCACCTTCCGAATTCGCCTTCACGAGAAATCCTCCAAAATCAGGAATCTGTGCATAAACCTCTTTCGTTTTCGCTTGCCACCAATCCCGCACCTCCGGGTCCAATGGGTCCGACGTTTTTAAGCGCCCTAGGATTTTGGGCGAGGCGAAATTGACCGATAAAAATAACTTGATTCCATAAGGTCGAAAGACATCTGCAAGCGCTTTGACCTTCGCCAAATATTCCGGCGTCAAAAAGCGCGCTGAGGCATTTACATTATTGATGGCAACCGCATTGATCCCAATGGATGCATTGGCACGGGCATAATCTGTATATCGCGGATCGACCGTCTCCGGCAATTCATACCATTTCCAGAGTGAGGCACCGGCATAACCCCGCTCAATCGTCCCCATGACGTTGTCCCAGTGGTTCAACATGCGGAATTTGACTTTGGGGGATGAGGTAATATTCCCCAATGTTTTCTCCTGCTGAATCGTACGAAGGAATTCAAAAACCCCATACAAGATTCCTCGGTCAGAACGCGCTTTAATGCGAATATATTTCCGACCTACGACACTTAGGCCTTCCACTTTGACCTGCACTTTTTTATCCACTTGAATTTCAAAGCCTTCTTCCGGAATCGTGGCATCCTTTACAAATTGTATGCTGCCATTCGCCGACTTTGAAACGGGGGTAATGCCTGTTAATCCCTTCAACCCATTCGTTAATTCTTTCGTCGCCGTTTCCAAAATAGGCGTCGACGGAAACTCCGAAGAGACCGAAGCCGCATAGGGTGCATAGCGCGCCGAGCTGGCTACCTTGTCAAATTTCAACCACAAACGATAACCGTCATCTGCTTTCAAGGCAAAACTGCCAACGACAAAAAATATGGCTAAAAAGGATCGGATCGCTAATTCCATCCCGCGGATTTCCGCCAAACCCCGCAATCGCCCGATGGCCGAATAACCCGGATAGGTTTTCTTAGTTAAGTCATCCAACATCTGATGTCCATGATCCGGGCGCATCGGAATGCCCTCCCCGCCACGGCGCTTTTCTTCCTCGACAACGGCTTTGACCACTTCGAACATGTTCACATCACCCGCCAAATGTGGGGCCTCATGAAAAATCAACGGGTCCATTTGCTCCCGGAAAGTCGCGCGCAAATGCAAGAAATGTATACGATCTGCGAAGCGACGAAGCATTCCCGGCAAATCATTATCCGCTCTAACTCCCAAAGAGCCGGTGCAGAACGTAATGCCATTCGCGCGCTCCGGTGACGCCTCCATCAAAGCCGCCAAATCATCCTCCGTACTCACGACCCGAGGTAAGCCCAATAATGGAAACGGAGGATCATCCGGATGGATGCAGAGGTTAATTCCCAACTCCTGAGCCAGCGGAGCAATGGAACGAATGAAAAAATGCAAATTTTCCCGCAGTTGCTCGGCAGAAATAGCCTTGTATTCATCTAATAAACTTTGGAAGTTTTCTAAATGAAAAGCCTCCTCTGAACCCGGAAGGCCTAATAAAGCGGTGTTTTTCAACTCCTCTTTTTCTTCGACCGACATGCCAGCAAATCGAACTGCGGCAGCCTTTTGTACTTCCTGGGTGTAATCACGCTCAGCACCAGGACGCTGTAAAATATGTAAATCGAACACGGCAAAATCTGTCCATACGAAACGCAAAGCGCGCGCACCATCCGGCATTTCGAAAGTCAATTTGGTCCGCGACCAGTCGAGCACCGGCATGAAATTATAACACACCGTCTTGATGCCACAAGCTGCTAAATTTCGTAAGGAGGTTTGATAATTTTCAATGAGCCCTTCGCGCGATGGCAAGGCTTTCTTTATTCCCTCATGCACGGGTAAAGATTCTACCACCGACCAGTGTAATGGAGACCAAGTTTGGTTCCCCGCTTCAATCAACGAAATGCGTTCTTGTATGGCTTCGATAGACCAAACCTCACCTACGGGGATTTGGTGCAATGCGGTTACGACTCCGGTGCATCCAGCTTGCCGAATATCCATCAAAGAAACCGGATCGTTAGGACCGAACCAGCGCATCGTGTGTATCATGTAATTTTGTTTAGAGGCTTACGCGTTGTAAAGCGCAAAATGCACAAAATTTACTAGAAAAACATGCCGATTTACACCGCCTGACTGAATGTCTTTTTCTGAACTTCTGCAGAAAGCAATTTTAGGTCAAAGGCCTTGCAGATATTACGAATAAAATGTTTTCCCAAATCGGTCACAATCAACCCATGTTCACCCCAAGTGACCAAATCATCCAAGGCCAATTCGTCGAGTTCATGAAAGGTATATTGGCGCAATAGTTCGAGGTCTTCGTGTGCAAAATGCGTTTTGCCCCGACAAGCCACATCGAGGATGTATTGCCGCATTTTTTGATCTACTTCATCGAGGAAATAGCCTTTGAAAACAGCTAATTCACCCCGATTAATGTGTTCATAATATTCCTGTATGGTTTTCTTGTTTTGGGCAAAACCATAATAGACATCGCTAATGCTGGATACCCCTAGGCCAAGAAGCATACCTGTCTGCTGAACCGTGTAACCCATAAAATTACGATGCAAGTTGCCCGCTTCGTGAGCTTTCACCATCAGATCCCCTGGCAAGGCAAAATGGTCCATCCCAATGTCCGTATAGCCCGCTTCCATAAAACGCTTCTTCCCCAATTGATACAATTCCATTTTTTCATGGGCTGAAGGCAAATCGTTTTCATCAAATAGCCGTTGGGCCTTACTCGTCCAAGGCACATGCGCATAGGAATAAAACGCAATCCGGTCGGGCTTCATTTCCAAGGCATCTTGAATCGTTTTCTCCAAACGTGGCAAGGTCTGCAAAGGCAATCCATAGACCAAATCCAAATTCACGGATTCATAGCCAATTTCCCTCGCCCACTGGACCACTTGTAATACATGGTCATGCGGCTGGATTCGGTTGATGACTTTTTGAACTTCGGGATTACTGTCTTGCATGCCAAAACTCACCCGGTTAAATCCTAGTTCGAAGAGCGTTTTCAGGTGTTC
>JACCDG011429493.1_pt1 | contig 10348 bp, 8 predicted proteins | sample 7442471 | NCBI WGS metagenome assembly JACCDG01 (sample SAMN15323444, study PRJNA562643) | freshwater metagenome | isolation source: river surface water | place: USA:Blue River Watershed | collected 2017-08-17 | reverse complement strand
TTTGTTCGATTTGATTTTGACTAAGGCGGGTTTCCAAATGGCTTTTTTCGATCGCAATTTTGTTTTTACCCCAATCATAAATGGTTTGGCTAGCAACAAAATTGGTATTGTAATTCAGGTTGGGTTGAAATTGCAATACAGCCGGAGCTCCCCCCATCGCAAAAGTTACCTTGGATACGGGATCGATACGCGTAATTCCGGCCTCGTACGCAATGACGGGCTTGTCCAGGGATTGTTGAATCTGTGTTTTTGTTTCTCCCACGCGAATTTGCGTTTTCTGGGCTTTTATACTCGGAGCATATTCCAATGCCTTGGCAACCAATGCTGATAAATCTGCATTCGTTTGTGCGTTTAAACTGAATGTTGTTAGTACGAATAGGGCAATTTTCTTCATAGCATTAATGTGCCTCTTCACTGGCTTTTAATATTTTTTCAATCTCTTTTTTATCTTTCTTGGGCGTCTTGATCAAGAAAACGAATGGGAATATCAAAATGAATATGATGGAAACGAGCCGGAATGTATCTAGATCAGCTAGAAAATAGGCCTGCTTAGTCACTATCAAGTCAATTTGTTTGTAGGCCATTTCACTCGCCTTTTGTATTTCCCCCGTTTTCTGAGCCAATGTTTGGGATATTCCCTGAAAACGCTGTTGGAACATCGGATTCTCTGCCGTCACATTGGTCAATAAATCCGAACGATGCTGCGCCGCTCGGGTCGTCGCGTAATTGTTAGCAACTGCAATTCCAAACGCTCCTCCTAGTTGGCGAATCATATTTGTCAACGAAATTCCAGACGCATATTCATTCGGTTTCAATCCCGCAACAGCTTGATTTATTAATGGCATCTGCAAACATGAAACTCCTACGACGCGAAGCATTTGCATGGGGAAAAAGTCCCAGCGCCCCATGTCACTCGTTGATTCTCCTCCAATGAAACCAAATAAAATATAGATCAAGATTCCGAAAACCATGAAGGGTAGTGGTTTAGCACCCTTGGATAAAGCCCGACCGATCACTGGAAATAAGAAAACCCCTAAAAAGGTTGGAATCATCAAGGATAAGCCCGTCTCTGTAGGTGTCAGGCCATTGATTCGTTGGACCATAATTGGATAAACGAATACGGACGTAAATAAGCCAAATCCGCCCACTAAGGTGAAAATGGAACTCATTGCAAAGGTTTGATTTTGGAAAATACGAAGGTTGACAACTGGATGTTGTGTTTTTAACTCCCGAATGATAAAGGCTGTAAGTCCTCCTACAAACAAAATAGCACAGGTATTGATTAATTGCGAGTTGAACCAATCTTCCGATTCTCCTTTTTCCAACATGAATTGAAGGCTACCTACGGCAACCATCAGCAATAAAATACCTGGGTAGTCGATGCGCATATTGGCACGATGGGCACCTTCTCCTTCTTTTCGATCAATGTATACAATCGTTAAAATAACCGCAATGACACAAATGGGAATGTTGACCAAGAATATATCAGACCAATGAAAGTTGTCGACTAAATAACCGCCCAAAACAGGACCCAATGAAGGTCCTAATATAATTCCCATCCCGAAAAATCCAGATGCCATTGGTCGTTCCTCAGGCTCAAAAGCATCAAATAGAATAGCTTGTGAGGTAGATAATAAGGCGCCACCTCCGATACCTTGGATAAAACGCCAAAAGACTAATTCCCAAAGTCCATCACTCATTCCACAGAAATAGGAGGCGATGCCGAAGAGAATCATGGAACCGAGGTAATAGTTTTTCCGACCAAAATATTCGCCCAAAAATCCGGTCATCGGGATAATAACGACATTGGCGATCGCGTAACTCGTAATGACCCAGGCAATATCTTCAATCGTTGCCCCTAAGGCACCTGATATTTGATTCAAGGCCACATTGACGATGGTCGTATCTAACAACTCCATCACGGCAGCCGTAATCGTCGTTAGTACAATAATAAATTTGGCAAATCCTTTCGGGCGCTCCATCATATTAGTTCAATGGGATAGAAACCTCCAATGACATGCCAGCTCGCAACATGGATTTGTATTTAGCTAAATCCTTGATTTCAATTTTGACAGGAATGCGTTGCGTAACCTTTACGAAGTTTCCTGATGAGTTATCAGGAGGCAATAAGGATGTTTTCGCGCCTGTCGACTCGGAAATGGATACCACTTTTCCCTGTAAAGTTTCATTTGGAAAGGCATCAATCTTGATTTCAGCTGTCATGCCCGCATGTAAACGTTGTACCTGCGTTTCTTTGAAATTGGCAACTACCCAGAATGTATTATTATCTACAATCGTCATCAAGGGTTGAGAAACTTGAATGAATTGTCCCGGCTCAATCGCTTTTTTGCCAATCTTCCCAGTTACAGGTGCTTTAATTTGATAATAACTCAACTTAAGTTTCTGCTGAGCTATCTTTACCTCCTTGTTTTTAACCAAATTTTCAGCACGTTTTACAGCTGATTCTTGAATCGCTAATTTCGATTTGGTACTACTCATTTCATCCAATGCACCAAAATATTTGATATTGGCTAATTCCACTTGATCCTGTGAATCTATGAATTGTTGATGTGTAATCGCTTTCGCTTTTTCTAGCTCACCATTGCGCTGGAAATCGCGTTCTGCTTTCGATTTAAGATAATCTGCCGTTTTTACTTGAGCTTGTTGGGCCACAATCGCTTTTTGAATACTTGTCAAATTGGCCTTTGAACTTGCCACCTCAATACGCGCTTGCTCCAAATCTACCTCCATTTCGGAAAGGGCTAATTTGGCTTCTTCTGAATCAATTTCGACCAAGATAGCCCCTTGTTGAACTTGTTCGTAATCATGCACATTGACCGACTTGACAAATCCAGCCACTCGTGGGAGGATGGGCACAAAATAGGTTTCAATTTGCGCGTTGTCTGTCTCTTCGTGGGTAGTGGCATAACGGTATTTGTTGTAGCCATAAATACCACCAAGGATAACAATTGCTGCTAAAATGATTTTAGGAGCATTTTTTTTAGGTTTTGGAGTGTCGGTCATCGTTTTAAATTTGATGCAAAGCTACCATAAATTTCAATAAAGTCAATTTGGTTGACTAAATTTAATCTTATAAATTTGCGTTATGATGGAAGCGCGCGAAGATTCGCAATTATTCTTGTCCCGACTGTTTGCTAAGTCTTACCGACTGATTAAATCATTAAATGCCAAATATTTAAATGAATTGGGCTATCATGATTTTAAGGTGGGGCATGTGATGGTTATGATGAATCTGAAACCAAGCGGAACGACCGCGGCAGAAATTGCTAAAAAAGTGCGTGTGAGTAAGCAGGCTATGAGTAAGTTGGTCCAAGAGTTGATCGAAAAAGGCTATTTGAAAAGCATCAAACATCCCACGGATCAGCGGGCGACTTTAATTCAAGTTACAGCGAGTGGAAATGAGTTTTTGAGTGCCCTCCAAAAATGCCGTGTACAAGTGGAGGAAGAAATTGCACGCGTGATTGGTGTTGACAAACTCAATCAATTGCACGGAATATTGGGTGAATTAATGACGTTTTTCGATTCGGATGTTTGTTTGGATGAAGAAAATGATGCCTTGGCAAGCTCCAAACTCAATTGAAGAAACGTTCATGAAAGTTTACAAGAAATAATTCATGCGTCGCCCGCGTGATGGCCGTGTATAGCCAGCGGATGTATTCTGAGTCTATTTGTTCTTCCTTTAGAAATCCCTGATCGACAAAAACAGCCTTCCATTGTCCGCCTTGGGATTTATGCGTAGTCAGTGCATAGGCAAATTTGACTTGTAAGGCATTTAAATAAGGATCTTTTCGAATAGCTTCCATTCGTTCTTTCTTCTTTGTCAGATGTGCATAATCCTCGCAAACGGAATCATACAGTTTTTTATTGGCCTCTTTTCCTAATGCCGATTCAGCTGAATGCAGTGTGTCCAATAAGATTTTTGCCTCGATTTCAGGATGATCTTCGTAATCACATAGTCGAAGTATGACGTTCATGAATCGAAAACCGTGCATTTCTTCTTCCTTTTTAATTTTCAATATTTCGACGAAATCACCATTCGCCAAAAATCCAGCGGGCGAATCTTCATCCAACCAATGGTAATTGTTTCGAACAATCATTAATAGATCACCCGAAGATATTTCATCCTCTTGGTATAGGATCGTTCGGCGAACAAATTCATTGAACTGAACCGCACTTTTGTTGGACCGCGTCAAAACGATGGTATCCTCTTTGCCAAATTTCCGATAGGCATAATGCATCCCATCTTCCATTTTTTCGCCTGTCATTCGGTAAAAATCCTTGAATGCTGCGGTATTGAAATGAATGGCTGTTGATTGATTGGCCAACAAACCACGCAAATTGGTGGCATTGTAGAGTATTCCCGAATGGCTATCTTGGCGCATGACATCGATCAACTCATGATCCATCACATCCATGTGGAATTCTTGAGAGATGTAATCTTTGGAGAGGGCAGGTGAGGAGCTTTTACCCACAGGTGGTAATTGAGCTGTATCGCCGACAAATATCAATTTATTGCCTGTATGTCCATTTTCAGGATTCGTAAAGACGTATTCAATGAGGTCGGTCAATAAACTATTTTGGCCAAATTCAGATTCATCCGTGATCATGGAGGCTTCATCCACAATGAAAACGGTATTTGTCGCATAATTATTCATCCGTTGAAAAGCCAATGCCCCCGAATTGGGATTAGCAACCTGACGGTAAATCTTTTTATGAATCGTTGAGGCCTTCTTTTTGGAATAATTGGCCATGACTTTGGCTGCCCGACCGGTGGGAGCGAGCAGTTGGGTCTTATAGGAAAAACTACCTAAAATTTTGATGATTGTCGAAATGACGGTCGTTTTACCAGTTCCAGCATATCCGCGAATAATGAATGTGAGTGGAGCCCATTCGTCTTCATTGAGGATAAATGTGCTCAATTTATTGAATAGTTCCGCCTGCGAAGGGGTCGGTTCAAAGGGGAATTTTTGATGCAATAAAAAAGCCGGGCTCTTGGTGCTACTCATAAGTGAAAATTACACAATTGCGTCTTTGATGGCAATGGAGTATTCGAAGGATAAGGGGCGAAAGACGTTAATTAAGCAAATTCGTTCGTATTGATCTAATTCCGAAACCAAAATATCAGTTTCTTCTACTTGATCTTCTACAAGTAAACGCGCGCGGGTAGTTCCCCAATGTAGTGGTGCTTCGGGCGTATACCAAATTCCGTCTTTTAGGAAGGCTAGATTCGCAATTGTACAATCTTGAATGATTCCATCTTTGTGAAAGATGACTTCATCAGCCTCCGGATGAGCTTCCAATATGCTTTGAAAAAAGCCTCTTTCGGCCCATTTAAAACCATAGTCGATTTCGCCGCTAGCTACGAGCGCGAAGGTTTTGACGTTTTTCGGTTCGTAGGGCAAGACTTCCATTTTTTGTGGATCTTCCGTATAGGTAATGCGCAAGCGGTGCATACCTTCCTGTGGGAGAATTACTTTCGCAACTTCCTCGCTCACATCGAAGGGTTCCCATTCCGGGAAAAACGCATCAAAAGTCTCATTAACGCGCATTTGATGATAGTCAAGATGCTGAGCTTTTCCATTGTTGATACAAATCGTTTCTAAAAATGAAAACATAACTAAAAAGGTAGATAGACTTTTTGAATTAATTCATGGTATTCTTTTTTCGGGTCCGAATATACGGTTATTCCCCCGCCACTTTTAAATAGCTTTTGGTTAGCTCGTTGTTCGATGTAGCGAATCATCACACCGGTATCGAGGTTTTGACCGTCAAATTCACCCATGATTCCCGTGTAAAATCCACGGTCATAGTCTTCTGCTTCGCGGATAATCCGCATCGTTGCAGGTTTGGGCGCACCCGTGATCGAGCCGGCAGGCAAAAGAGCTCCTAAGATTTGTCCGATTCGGCCCTGCAGATGCGGCAACAAAGTGCCTGAAATCTCGGAGGACATCTGCCAAAGATTTCCTTCGTTGTTCTTCACCTGATTGATGCATTTATATTGGTCGACGTGAACCGGGAATGCCACTTGACTCAAATCATTTCGAATCAGATCCACGATGGTCGCATGTTCAGCCTGTTCTTTTGGGTTATTTCGTAACGAGTCAGGTCCTTGTTTATTAGCGGCTGCCGTGCCCTTCATCGGATAGGAATATAGCTGATTGCCACGAATTTGGACAAAACATTCGGGAGAAAAGACGACAAAATGTTCTTGTACTTTTAATTTATAGGCCGCCTGCGCATGTTCGAACAATTTCAATAGGCTTGCATCCGTTTCTATGGGTGTTTCAGCTGTTAAGTTAAGCAAGAAACTATCCCCATAACGCAATCCTTTTTGAACTAATTCGAATTTCGAATAATACGATTCGTAGGAAATCGGATATTTGACTAGCGTGTATTTTTGCTTAGGTGCCTCACATGCTTGTTGAACAGCGATTTGAATGCCCAATCGGGCAGCGTCTTCTCTTGAGCCTGCCCAAGCTTGGCTTTGGTCGTAATTGACAAAAAAGACAAAGGGTACACCTGATGTTCCCCATGTATCCAGTTGGTCTGATAATTCCGAAAAGGACACATAGGGAATGCTTGACATCCTATAAATAGTTATGCGCTAATTCAATGACTTTGCTTAATCCAGCAGGGTTTTGTCCTCCTGCTGTGGCTAAGAAGGCTTGTCCACCTCCACCGCCTTGCACTTCTTTCGCTAATTCACGAACGATGGTTCCTGCATTTAATGATTTGGCGTCCACTAAATCCTTCGAAATGGCTAAAGCAAGACTTGCCTTGCCTTCGATCTCTGCAACCAACAAACAAAATAAGCTACCCATTTCGGTCTGTAAATCGAAAGCCAAATTCTTTAACGCATCTGCATTCGGAACTGAAACCTGCTGAATGATGGCAGGAACATTTGTTTTCGTGCTTACTTGCTTCATTAATTCCGATTTCAATCCAGCCATTTCTTTGGCTTGATAAGCTTGAACCGTTTTTTGTAAACTAGTACTTTGCTCGATTAGTTGGCTTACCGCTTTCACCAAATCCTTCGGAGCCTTCAATAAATTGTTTAATTCAGCTAGAATAGCTTCTTGTTCGCTTAAGAGGGCATAGGCTTGTTGGGATGTAATCGCTTCGATCCGACGAACACCTGTTGCAACCGATGTTTCCGTAATGATTTTACATAATCCAATTTCACCTGTTGCAGGTACGTGCGTCCCACCACATAATTCCACCGAGTAATTTTTGTCAAATGTAATCACACGAACAAAATCGCCGTATTTCTCTCCAAATAGAGCCATCGCACCTTTTTCTTTGGCTTGAGCAATAGGTACATTGCGTTCTTCCAAAAGCGGAATGTTCTCTACAATTTTCGCATTGACGATTTGTTCAATTTTAACGATCTCTTCGTCTGTTACTTTTGGGAAGTGTGAGAAGTCGAAACGTAAGAGCGATTCATTTACCAACGATCCCTTTTGGGCAACGTGCTTGCCCAATACCTCCTGCAATGCTGCTTGCAATAAGTGAGTGGCACTGTGGTTTTGTGTGATTGTCCGACGGCGGTTTGTATCGATTGACGCGATGACTTCTTGGTCAGCAGCGACATCTTCAATGCGTGCGTCGCTCAAGAAGTGTACAATCAAGTCGTTTTCCTTTTTCGTATCCAATACCTTTAAGGAGATTCCTGCTTGTTTAAAGGTTAATTCACCTGTATCACCCACTTGGCCACCTGACTCCGCATAGAAGGGTGTCGTTTCTAATACAACTTTGTATTGAATGCCCCCTTTATTTTGAATCTTTTGGTATTTAAGTACTTGGGTGCTGACTTGTGTTTCATCATATCCAACGAAGGAAACCTCGTCGCCTTCACGAACGATCACCCAGTCTTCTGCACTGGCTCCTGCATCTTTACGAGAACGCTCCTTTTGTTCCTGTAAGGCCTTATTGAAACCGGGTTCGTCAATCTCCAATCCTTTTTCGCGCGCAATTAAAGCGGTTAAATCAATTGGGAAGCCATACGTATCATTCAATTCGAACACATCATCTCCTGATAGAACCTTGCTAGTGCAATCTTCCATCAATTTGTCCAAACGAATCAAACCAGTTGATAGCGTACGAAGAAAAGAAACCTCTTCCTCGAAAATCACTTTGGCAACAAATGCTTCTTGGGCAATTAATTCATCGAACACGCCCGTGAATTGCTTGGCCAAAAGCGGCACCAATTCGTGCATAAACGGCTCTTTGAATCCTAAATAGGTATAGCCATAGCGAACGGCCCGTCGTAAGATACGGCGAATTACATAACCTGCTTTTGCATTGGATGGCAATTGTCCGTCGGCAATACAAAAGGCAATCGCCCGAATGTGGTCGGCAATCACGCGCATCGCAATATCCGCCCATGGCTCTTGACCGTATTTTTTACCTGCTTTTTGAGCTAAATATTGGATAGTTCCTTGGAAAACATCGGTGTCGTAATTGGATTGCTTGCCTTGAATGGCCATGCAAAGACGCTCGAATCCCATTCCCGTATCCACATGCTTATTTGGCAAAGGAACCAATGAACCATCCGCCATTCGCTCGAATTGCATGAATACATTATTCCATATCTCGACCACCTGCGGGTGATCGGCATTCACTAAGGACTTTCCTGAAACTTTCGCTACCTCATCAGCATCACGCAAGTCGATGTGAATTTCCGAACAAGGACCACATGGTCCCGTTTCACCCATTTCCCAGAAATTATCTTTTTTATTTCCGTAGATGATGCGGTCTTCGCCAACAATGGCTTTCCAAATGTCAAAAGCTTCTTGATCAAAGGGAACACCATCTTTTTTATCTCCTTCGAATACAGATACATAGATGCGGTCCTTTGGTAATTTAAAAACCTCTGTTAATAGCTCCCATGACCAGGTTAAGGCTTCTTGTTTGAAATAATCGCCAAAAGACCAGTTGCCCAACATCTCAAACATGGTGTGATGGTAGGTGTCGAATCCGACATCTTCCAAATCATTGTGTTTACCTGACACACGAAGACATTTCTGAGTATCCGCGATTCGTTTCGATGGGGGAGTTCCATTACCAAGGAAAAAGTCCTTAAACTGCGCCATTCCCGAATTGTTGAACAAAAGGGTCGGGTCATTTTTCGCAACCAAAGGAGCTGAGGGTACAATTAAATGCCCTTTGGATTGAAAGAAATCTAAAAACTGTTGGCGGATCTCCGTTGAAGTCATTTTCGCTAATTTTGAGAATGGGTTGGTTTAATTGACTCGCTTGTTTATTTTTGTTTAAACAAGAATCGCAAAATTAGTTTTTTTTGGCGAATTTTTGAACCAAATAAGGGCTTTTATGAATTTAGACAAGCAATATTATTCGATTTCGGAAGTTGCCGACTTGTTTAAGGTCAATACGTCTAAATTACGCTATTGGGAAACCCAATTTCCGCATTTATTGCCAAAGCGTACTGGAAAAGGCATTCGGAAATATACCCCAGTTGATATTGAGAAGATATCCATCCTCGTTGATCTCATCGACAAACAAGGTTTGACCATTGAAGGTGCAAAATTAGCCCTGAAGAAAAATGGTTCGCCCAAAAATCCGAATCAAGCGGTCATTGATCAGTTACTTGATATTCGAGAATTTTTACAAGTTATTTCGGATGATTTAGCCTAAATCAGTACTAGATTGGTTTTGAAATATAAACCAAGATGTATCCTGAAAAAGTCTATCAAATTGCGCTTTCGCGCATACCTCAAATCGGTGTAGTTAATGCGCGGCGTTTAATTGCCTACACGAATTCCGCAGCGGAAATCTTTCGTTCAAGCTCATTGGTCCTTCAAAAAATTCCACACATTGGTCCGGTTTTGGCGCAGGCTATTTCACAAAATAGCATATTGGAGGAAGCTGAGAAAATTTGGATGGCATGTGAGAAGGCTCAGATACAAACCTTGTTTTACACGGATGTAAATTATCCCAAACGATTGAAGCATATGTATGATGCGCCCATACTATTGTATTACCAGGGGAATGTTGATTTAAATGAAGAGCGATTTCTTGCTGTGGTCGGTACTCGAAAAGCAACCGATTATGGTAAAAGAACAACGCAAACACTGGTTGAACAATCCCAAGGCTCTCAAACGATTTTTGTTTCGGGACTCGCTTATGGAATCGATATTGAAGTGCATAAACGTTGCCTTCAATTGGGTATTCCCAATATCGCGGTGTTAGCAGGTGGCTTTCAACATATTTATCCGGCCAAACATCGAAAATATCTCGAGGAACTTGTTTCGATTGGGGGAATGCTTTCCGAACACCCCTTGCATCAAAAGCCTGATCCGCGTTTTTT
>JACCDG011220478.1_pt1 | contig 10349 bp, 9 predicted proteins | sample 7442471 | NCBI WGS metagenome assembly JACCDG01 (sample SAMN15323444, study PRJNA562643) | freshwater metagenome | isolation source: river surface water | place: USA:Blue River Watershed | collected 2017-08-17 | reverse complement strand
GGGGCCGGAGCAGCTTCTTCTTTCTTGCCGCAAGCAGCCAGAGCCAGAGCCAGCAGGGAAGCGATCAGCAACGATTTTTTCATGATTATCCTTCGGGTTGAGAATGAAATTAACGCTTGAGTTTGTTAAATAACTACCGGTAGTTATCGCACATTCAGGTCGCCTTTTCGACTAGGCACTGCGATTTGACGCACTGCCACATCGACAAAACTTCCTAACCGGAAATTATACCGGCTCCATTGAAATGCTGGCAAGCCGTTTTGCACCAAATTGCGGTGATTTATGTTCATTTTCCTGAAAGAAAATGTATCGATGCCGACATCCATGAGGCGATGGGGCGGGGACGCCCGGGCTTTTCATTCATGAAACGAATCTCCCGGGCGACTACGTCGTTCAACAGCGTCAAATTGCACTGAATTTCGCGTTCACCCTGTCAGCACCCAGCCGTCCGAATGCCATTGGTGCAGGCTGGCCCGCAGGTCATCCGATGCCGCTTCCCAGGCATGGCCAGCCAGCCAGCGGTGGTCGGCCAACTCCTGTAGCAGCTTGCGGTCAGCACTATCCGGCATCACCGAATCGCCATTGATAAATACGAATTTGCCGCGGTACAGCATGCGCGTCTTTCGATGCAGCCGAACACCCTGGCGCGCCGCTGACTTCGCGAATTGCGAGGATGTCATTGCGCGCGCCGGCGCGTCAAAATAGACGCTGGGCTTGGGTTCGGACAAATATTCGCCGAGGAAGATGGCGATGTCCTCGCGGGTGCTGCGCAGCTTTTCCAGCTGCGTGGCCATGCGCTCTAACATGTCATCGGCGATCTGCGCCGGACGCCTGGTGGGCGCGAGCCCGGGGTCTGCGTAACGCCCCTCCAGCGAGACATTGTCGGCCATGAAGTTCAGGAAGGATTCGCCCAGTTCCTGCCAGGAGGGCGCACGGAATCCGATCGAGTAGGTCATGCATTCGCCGATGGCAACGCCTTCATGCGCGTAGTGCGGTGGCAGGTAGAGCATGTCGCCCGGGTCGAGCACGAATTCCTGCTCGGGCACGAAGTCGCGCAAGATTTTCAGTGGCAAACCTTCCTTCAAACTCAGGTCTTTCTGCGCGCTGATGCGCCAGCGCCGCTGGCCATGGGCCTGCAGCAGGAACACATCGTACGAATCGAAATGCGCGCCGACCCCGCCGCCGTCGGTGGCATAGCTGATCATCAGGTCGTCGAGACGCGCGTCCGGCAAGAAGCGGAACTGATGCAGCAGTCGGTCTGCCTGATCGTCATGCAGGTTCACGCCCTGGACCAGCAAGGTCCACAGCTTCTTCGAGACCGGCGGCATTTCCTGCAGCGGCCCGTGTTCCAGTTTCCACTGCTGCCGGAAATTGGTGAGCAGCCGCGACTCGACGTCGTCGCGCGCGGCCATCGCAAACAGCTCGTCGCGCGACAGCAGCGGCTGCATGCAGGGGATCGCCTGCCGGATCAGCAGCGGCTTTTTTTGCCAGTATTTGGCGAGGAATTCCTTGGGCGTCACCGCGCCCAGCACAGCATGTTTTTTCATCCGGCCATTATATCGGCGGCGGACCGGCTTCCAGAGGGAAAGGGGCAAGGGTCGAAGGTTATAATGCGCCGACTTATCGAAAGGATCCATCATGAACATCGCCAAGGACACCGTCGTGTCCCTGCAGTACAAACTCTCCGATGCTCAGGGCAACCTGATCGAAGAAAGCAGCGAACCCATGGTCTACCTGCACGGCGGCTATGGCAATACGCTGCCCAAGATCGAGGCTGCGCTGGACGGACAGCCCGTCGGCTACCAGACCCAACTCCAGGTCGAGCCGGAAGATGCCTTTGGCGAATATGAGGCCGAGCTCGTGAAGGTCGAGCCGCGCAATCTGTTCCCGGCCGAGCTCGAGGTCGGCATGCAGTTCGAAGGTTCGCCGGACGATGCACCGCACGCTGAAGTGCGCATCTTTACCGTGACTGACATTGCCGATGGCAAGGTTGTCCTGGACGGCAATCACCCGCTGGCCGGCATGGCGCTGCGCTTCGCGCTGAACGTGGTGGAAGTCCGCAAGGCCAGCGCCGAAGAAGTCGCACATGGCCATGTGCACGGCCCGGGCGGCCATCACCATCATGGCCACGACGATGACGACGACGACCAGTTCCGCAGCATCCAGCTGCAGTAATTTTTGCAAAAGACGCTGGATACCGGCCGTCGCCTGGATGACGCTGCAACATTAAACCATCGCCCAAACGGCACCGTGGAAATCGATAGTTACTGAATCGGCCTCCCGGCGAAGGCCGGGATCCATAGGCTTCAACTTGATTAGCCACGACTGGTGGCGTTAATCGCCGGCCAGCCGTTTAAGCCGATAGAGCGCGTCCAGCGCTTCGCGCGGGCTCAGGTTGTCGGGGTCGATGTCGTGCAAGGCATCGAGCGCCGGTGACGGCGCCTCTTTGTGCGCGACCGCTTCCCCATACGGTTCATCATTGGCCTGCGCCACCAGCGACTCGACCGAGAACAGGTCGAACTGTCCCGATGAGGCGGACGATTGCGCTTCCAGCAGCGCGAGGTGCTTGCGCGCCGCACGTATCACTGGTTGCGGCACGCCGGCCAGCTGCGCGACCTGCAAGCCGTAGCTCTGTGATGCCGGGCCTTCCTGCACCGCATGCAGGAACACGATGCTGTCCTTGTGCTCAACCGCCGACAGGTGCACGTTGGCGCAGCCCGGATGCTTTTGCGGCAGCTGGGTCAGCTCGAAATAATGGGTCGCGAACAGCGTGTAGCAGCGGTTCTGTTGCAGCAGGCCGGTGGCGATCGCCCACGCCAGCGCGAGGCCGTCGAAGGTCGAGGTGCCACGGCCCACTTCATCCATCAGCACCAGCGACTGGCCGGTGGCGCCGTGCAGGATCGCGGCCGACTCCATCATCTCGACCATGAAGGTCGAATATCCACCAGCCAGGTCGTCGGCGGCGCCGATGCGGGTGAAGATGCGATCGACCGGACCGATGCTGGCCGAGGTCGCCGGCACATAGCTGCCGACGTAGGCCAGCAGCGTGATCAGCGCCAACTGGCGCATGTAGGTTGATTTGCCGCCCATGTTGGGGCCGGTGATCAGCAGCAGCCGGCGGTCCGGCGTCAGGCGGCAGTCGTTAGCGATGAAGCGCTCGATCGCGTTCTCGACTACCGGATGCCGACCCTGAACAATGTCCAGGCCTTCGGTGGCCACCAGTGCCGGCTTGCACCATTGGTTGCGCGCCGCGTGCGCGGCCAGCGACACCAGCACGTCAAGGCGCGCGACCGCGCGGGCGATGCGCTGCAGTTCATCAATGTGCGCGCCCAGTTGCTGCAGCACGGCTTCATACAGCATCTTCTCGCGCGACAGCGCGCGGTCTTGCGCGGACAGGGCTTTGTCCTCAAACGCCTTCAGCTCCGGCGTGATGTAGCGCTCGGCATTCTTCAGCGTTTGCCGGCGCCGGTAGTCTTCCGGCACCTTGGCCGTCTGGCCGTGCGTGACCTCGATATAGAAGCCATGCACCTTGTTGTATTCCACGCGCAGGTTGGCGATGCCGGTGCGCTCGCGCTCGCGCAGCTCGAGATCGACCAGGAACTGTCCGGCGTTCTCGGACAGGCCGCGCAATTCATCCAGTTCTGCGTCATACCCATTCGCAATCACGCCGCCGTCACGCACCATCGCGGCCGGCTCGGTGGCGATCGCCTTTTCCAGCAGGGACAGGCAATCGTCCGGCGTGGCCAGCTCGGTATGCGTGAGTTCCAGCAGCGGTGCTGACAGCAGTCCGACGCCGGACTGTCCGGCAGCGGGTGCCAGCACGGCACGCAGCTCGGGCAAACGCTGCAGGCCGGCGCGCAATGCAGACAGGTCGCGCGGGCGCGCCGACAGCAATGCCACCCGCGCCGCAATGCGTTCGATATCGGGGACGGCAGACAGCAAGCCTGTGACCTGCTCGCACACCGAGGCTTCAAGCAAGGCTTCGATGGCGGCATGGCGCGAACGGGCGATGTCCTGGCTACGCGGCGCGTGGTGCAGCCAGTTGCGCAGCAGGCGTGAACCCATCGCGGTGCGGCAATGGTCGAGCAGGGAGAACAGCGTCGGCGCCTGACCTTCGGCGCCGCGCAGCGGCTCGGTCAGCTCGAGGTTGCGGCGCGTGGCCGCATCCATGCCGATGAATTCGTCTTCCTTTTCCACCTGCAGCGTGCGCACGTGCTGCAGGTTCTTGCCTTGCGTGTGGCGTGCGTACAGCAGCAGTGCACCGGCTGCGCCGATGGCGGCCGACAGTCCCTCCGCGCCAAAGCCGGCCAGGCTGGCTGCAGCCAGTTGTTCCAGTAGTGATTTCTCTGCGGCAGCCACTTCGAAATGCCAGTCGGCGACGGTCGTCGCCCGCAGGCCAGCGCCGTCTTGCAATAGCGACGCGGTCGCATAGTCGGCCAGTACCTCGGCCGGCGCGATGCGCTCGAACTCCTGTTTCAGGCGCAGCACCAGCTGGCCTTCGTCGGTCGGTATCTCGGTCACGCGCAACAGGCCGCTGGCCAGCGACAGCCAGGCCAGGCCCAGCGTGATCCCTTTGCGCTGGCGAACGATGTTCAGCGCGAGCAGCGGTCGCTCCGATTTCTCGGGCAGCAGTTCGGCTTCGGTCAGCGTGCCCGGCGTGACGATGCGCTGCACCTTGCGCTCGACGGGGCCCTTGCTGGTCGCCGGATCGCCGATCTGTTCGCAAATGGCGACCGACTCGCCGAGCTTGACCAGCTTGGCCAGGTACTGATCCACCGAATGGAAGGGCACGCCCGCCATCTTGATCGGGGTGCCGTTTGAACTGCCGCGTTGAGTCAGCGTGATGCCAAGCAGGCGCGCCGCCTTTTCGGCATCGTCGAAGAACAGCTCATAGAAATCGCCCATCCGGTAGAACAGCAGCAGGTCCGGATGCTCGGCCTTGATGCCCAGGTACTGGCGCATCATCGGCGTGTGATTTTCGACGCTGATTTTCTCCGGTGAATTCATGAATGCAGACGGCTGGGTGATGGACTGCCGGATGGTGGCTGGCAAAGCGCTTGCCCGCAGTGACAGCAGACGGCAGCGGAATGTAGCACAGCCGGCGCGGGGCCGGCTGTGCAAGTGGAGAGGGCGCTACAGGATCACTCCTCGCCGCTGCGCACTTTCCCCTGTGTGTTGGCGGCAGTACGGCTTAGCAGGGCGCCGCCTTGCTGCGCGCGCTGGACCGGTCGCGGCATTGGACGACCAGCGGCGGCTTGTTGCTGGCTGCCTTGTGCCGGACGACTGCCACCCTGGCCCGGACGCGGCTGCGAGGTGCGCGGCTGGCCCGGACGGGATGTCGCCGGTCGTTGTCCGTCTCGAACCGGCGTGGCACGGCTTTGCGCATCGCGCGGCTGTGCCGGCCGCTGCTGGCCATCGGTGCGGGCGCCGGCCGGCGCCGCAGCGCGGTTGCCGTGACGGTCCTGATGGCGATTGCCGTTGCCGCCGCGACTGCCCTGGCTAGTGCGGTTGCTGTCGCGGTTTCCGCCACGCTCGCCGCCGCGCTGCTGGCGATGTTCTGTGCTGCGCAGCTGGATCGGCTGGGCCTTCGCTGTCGGGTCAGGTTCGAAACCGGCGATCACTTCAACCGGCACTTCGCGCTTGATGAAGCGCTCGATGTCGCGCAGCAGGCCGTGCTCGTCGACGCAGACCAGCGACACCGCTTCGCCGGTGGCGCCGGCACGACCGGTGCGACCGATACGGTGCACGTAATCTTCCGGCACGTTCGGCAAGTCATAGTTGACGACATGAGGCAGCTGGTCGATGTCGATGCCGCGTGCGGCGATATCGGTGGCGACCAGCACTTGCAATTCGGCGCTCTTGAACTCGGACAGCGCGCGCGTACGCGCGGCCTGGCTCTTGTTGCCATGGATGGCCAGCGCGCTGATGCCGCTCTTGCCCAGTTGTTCGACCAGCTTGTTGGCGCCGTGCTTGGTGCGCGTGAACACCAGCACCTGGAACCAGTTGCGTTCCTTGATCAGGTGGGACAGCAGCTGGTGCTTTTTGTCACGGTCGACCGGGTGGATCTTCTGGGCGATCACTTCCACGGTCGAATTGCGACGCGCGACTTCGATCATGGCCGGGTTGTTCAGCAGGCCATCGGCCAGTGCCTTGATCTCGTCGGAGAAGGTGGCCGAGAACAGCAGGTTCTGGCGCTTTGGCGGCAATGCGGCCAGCACTTTACGGATGTCGCGGATGAAGCCCATGTCGAGCATGCGGTCGGCTTCGTCCAGCACCAGGATTTCGACATCCTTCAGGCTGACGGCGTTCTGTTGCATCAGGTCGAGCAGGCGGCCGGGCGTCGCGACCAGGATGTCGAGGCCGCGGTCAAGCAAACGGATCTGCGGGTTGATATTGACGCCGCCAAAGATCACGGCCGATGACAGCTTCAGGTACTTGCCGTAGTTGCGCACGCTTTCTTCGACCTGCGCCGCGAGTTCGCGCGTCGGCGTCAGTACCAGCGCGCGCACGGATTTGGGCGCGGGGCGCTTGCCACCGTTGAGCAGTTGCAGCACGGGCAGCGTGAATCCGGCGGTCTTGCCGGTACCGGTCTGGGCGCCGGCCAGCAGGTCGCCGCCTTTCAGCACGGCGGGGATCGCCTGTGCCTGTATGGGGGTGGGTTGGGTATAGCCGCTTTCCGTGACGGCACGCACGATGGGTTCGGCCAGGCCGAGTTCAGCAAATGACATGAATGAGAGAAATAAGCGAACCGTCGCCTTGCTAGAGGCGCCAGTCAGAAGGTTCGGGGGGATGAATCGGGCAGGGCGGCAAGGGGACTGGAGCAATGGCCGCGCCCAGATTATAGCAAGGCGAGCAGTGAAGCGCTTGATGCCGCGCTACCGTTGTCGCGTTGTACAGCGATGGGCCTCAGTTCGCCGGCCGTCATGCAAACCCAGCCGGCGACCTGAAAGTGCGTCGTGGTCAGCCTTGCGCGAGCGATTGTTTGCCTTTGTACAGCGGCGTCAGCACGCCCAGCATTTGTGCAAAGATCTTCGGCGAGCCTGCAATGATGTCACCGTGATTCAGGTAGCCGTTCTCGCCCTTGAAGTCGGACACGATGCCGCCCGCTTCGCTGACCAGCAGTGCGCCGGCTGCCAGGTCCCAGGGCTTGAGGCGCAATTCGAAGAAACCATCCAGACGGCCGGCAGCCACATAGGCAAGGTCGAGCGCGGCTGAGCCGGGACGACGCAGGCCGGCCGATTTTTCGGACATGGCGCGGAACATGGCCAGATATTCGTCCATGTACGACAGGTCGCTGTACGGGAAGCCGGTGCCGATCAGGCCATTGGCCAGCTTGTCGCGTTTGGAGACGCGAATGCGCTTGTCGTTCAGGAAGGCGCCCACGCCTTTGGTGGCGGTGAACAGTTCGTTGCGGGTCGGGTCGTAAATCACGGCTTGCGTGATCTGGCCGCGCTGCTTGAGCGCGATCGATACCGCATATTGCGGGAAGCCGTGGATGAAATTGGTCGTGCCATCGAGCGGGTCAATGATCCACACATTCTCGTTCTCGTCGTGCAGATTGCTCGACGCCCCCGACTCTTCAGCGAGAATCGCATGGTCGGGATAGGCGGTTTTCAGTACATCGATGATCGCTTCTTCGGCGGCCTTGTCGACTTCGGTGACGAAGTCATTGTGTTCCTTGCGCGTGACGCGGACCTGGTCGAGGTCGAACGTGGCACGGTTGATAATGGTGGCGGCACGACGCGCGGCTTTCACCGCGGTGTTGATCATGGGATGCATGGTGGTTCCGTTAGAATGGCGGCGGCAATGACAAGGAGCGAACAGGCCGGCGGTTGCACCACGTTGTGTGGCTGCCCGCATGTGTCGGCCGGCAATTGCCGCCTATTTTAAATGAACCAGCCCAACCCGTCTTCCGTCAATCGTCCTGCAGAGCGCAACGTGTTCCGTCGCCTGCGCTTCGTGCTGGTCGAAACCAGCCGGCCGGGCAATATCGGTTCGGCTGCGCGCGCGATGAAAACCATGGGATTTTCGGAGCTGGTGCTGGTCAATCCGCGCTCCCCGAACCCGCTGCAGGACGAGGAAGCCATCGCGCTGGCCAGCGGCGCGACTGACGTGCTGGCCGGGGCTCGCATTGTCGGCTCGCTGGACGAGGCGCTGAGCGGCTGCAACTTCAGCGTGGCTTTGTCGGCGCGCTTGCGCGAATTCTCGCCCCCCTTGTACGAGCCGCGCGCGCTGGCCACCGAACTGGCGATGAACGACGGGCTGCAGGCGGCCCTGGTGTTTGGCAATGAGCGCTTCGGACTGTCGAATGAGCAAGTCGAAAAGTGCAATGCGCTGGTCAGTGTGCCGGCCAACCCCGATTATTCCTCATTGAACCTGTCGCAGGCAGTGCAGGTGCTGGCTTACGAGTGCCGTATGGCGGCGCTGGGCGATGCGCGTGAGGAGGCCGTGATCGGATTCAAGGGCGCATTGGCGTCGGCCGAGCAGGTGGAGGGCATGTTCCGTCACCTGGAGCAGGCGCTCGTCGAGATCGAATTTCTCGATCCGGACAATCCGCGCAAGCTGATGCCGCGGCTGCGGCGGCTGTTCTCGCGCACGCAGCTGGAAACGGAAGAGGTGAATATCCTGCGCGGGATTGCCACACAGCTGATCGAGCGACGGCAGAAGATCAGGAAGTAGGGTTTATCCCCAGGCCCTCAACAGGCCGACGGCCAGACCTTCCAGCGCAAATTCATGCTTGCCCGGCTCGACGCGTATTGTTTCGAAATCCGGGTTCTCGGGCAGCAGCTCGATGATGCCGCCATTGCGGCGGAAGCGCTTGACTGTAACATCGTCATCCAGTCGCGCTACGACAATCTGGCCGTCACGCGCAGAGTCAGCCTTCTTCACCGCCAGCAGGTCGCCATCCATGATGCCTGCATCGCGCATCGACATGCCGCGTACCTTCAGCAGGTAATCGGGACGGGCCGTAAACAGCGCCGGGTCGACCTGATAGGTTGCCGAGATATGTTCTTCCGCCAGAATGGGCGAGCCGGCAGCGACGCGACCGATCAGCGGCAACGAGAATTGCATCAGCCCCGGATGGGGGAGCGCCATCTGCTCGGCGCCGAATCGGCGCGACCTTGCGCTATCCCGCCCACCATCGGCCGGGCGGTCCAGCAACCGGATGCCGCGCGAGGTACCCGGGGAAATCTCGATCGCCCCCTTGCGCGCCAGCGCTTGCAGGTGCTCTTCAGCAGCGTTGGCAGAACGGAAACCGAGTTCGCCGGCGATCTCCGCCCGGGTCGGCGGAAAGCCGGTGGTCTCGATCGCATCGCGGATCAGCGCGAGGATTTGCTCTTGCCGGGCGGTCAGTTTGATCATGCGGTTCCCCGTGGCTTGCGAACGAACATCGAGCGCAGGCCTGTTTTTATGAACAGCCTGTATTCTTATACAGTATTTCGGTCTATGCAAGAGTTTTGTTCAGGCTTTTCTTGAACCTTCGCCCGCTAAGCCGCTGAACGGATTGAGAAAACGCCAAATTCAGGCTACAATCGCGGGCTTTCCCTTCCCACACCCGTACTGACGCCGGGGTGGGCATTCAGCAATCCGACCACAAGGAGCAATGATGCGTCACTATGAAATCGTCTTTATCGTCCACCCGGACCAGAGCGAGCAAGTGCCCGCGATGATCGAGCGTTACAAGACGCTGGTCACTGGCCGCGCTGGCAAAATCCACCGCGTTGAAGACTGGGGCCGTCGCCAGATGGCTTACATGATCCAGAAGCTCGCGAAGGCTCACTACGTCTGCATGAACATCGAGTGCGACGGCGAGACCCTGGCCGAACTCGAAACCGGCTTCAAGTTCAACGATGCCGTGCTGCGTCACCTGACCGTTCGCATGAAGAAGGCCGAAACCGCGCCTTCGCCGATCATGAAGAGCGTGCAGAAGGAAGACGCTGCTAAGAGCGCACGTGCCGAGGCATCGGCTGCCTGATAAGGCGCCGTGTCATTGAACGAGAGAGGTGAAAACCAGTTTCAGTGCGTAGCGACCCTGTCAGCGCGTGAAGCCTTGCGCTACACGCCGGCCGGCATACCGATCGTCGCAGCGACGCTGCAGCATGAATCGGTGCTGGATGAAGCAGGGATACGCAGGCAGGTAGCGTTCGAAATTCAGGCGATAGCCGCCGGACAGATCGCTGCACTGCTGGAACGCACTGAGATGGGCCAGCCGTACCGGTTCAAGGGCTTCATGGCCCGCAAGAACCGCAACAGCAAATCCCTGGTGTTCCACCTCACGGATATCGAAACAATTTCGCAGATTTAGGAGCCGACAAATGGCATTCGGTAAAAAATTCGACAAGAGCAAG
>JACCDG010430832.1_pt1 | contig 10349 bp, 9 predicted proteins | sample 7442471 | NCBI WGS metagenome assembly JACCDG01 (sample SAMN15323444, study PRJNA562643) | freshwater metagenome | isolation source: river surface water | place: USA:Blue River Watershed | collected 2017-08-17 | reverse complement strand
TGGCATTGAAATAATCACAAGCGCCATCATAATAACCGGATTGAATCAGCACATGCAGATAAGGATTTTCAGCCATCGCCTTTCTTAAATTTTCTCCTGTCTGGTCTCCACTCCTGTCCCATGGTTGCACGGGTCCGAAAACATAATACTTTAAATCCGTTTTGAATTTAAGCTCTTCGCGCAAATACATATTGATGGCAGGGGTAAATGAATGCTCCCACGAAATCAATTCTGCATTGAAATCGGGTTGTTCTCCTCCGTCTTTTTTATCAATCCCTTTATAGCGGGAATCCAGTCTTCCGACAGTATATCCTTTATCCCTTAATAATTCTTTCCAAAACAATGAGGGAACCACATCCAAATTATTTTGTACAACTACTTTTTCATTGATGCCGCTGTACCTGGAAATTTTAGCTGCTATTTCTTTTCTTTTGTTTTCTTCCAGGAATCCGCCCTTGGTGAATGCAGGAATCAACTCATCGACCGTAAATTTCTCCACCTCTGGCAACATGGCAGTCAAATCTTTTTGCTGCAAGTCGGATGGCAACGCCTTGTGATACCATGCTGTTGCTGCATAATATGGCAAACGAAGTGCGGCTGCTACCGGTCCATCGCGCTCGATGCCCAATGTAGTAGGTGAAACCAGGATGACCCCATTGAAAAACATCCAATGATTGTTTTGTAATTCCAATGCGAGTCCGGATACTCTTCCTGTCCCATAGCTTTCACCAATTAAATATTTTGGTGAAGCCCAACGGTTCATGCGTGAAACAAATGTATTGATCCACTCTGCGAGGTATTTGATATCGGCATTGACGCCAAAAAATCTTGAGGTTGGAATGTCTTTGCTGACAGCTCTTGAAAATCCTGTATTGACTGGATCTACATATACAATGTCTGCAACATCCAACAATGAATAGGGATTGTCTCTCAAGCCATAGGGTTGAACAGGATACCCCTCATCATCGATATTTAATATACGAGGACCGGTATATCCAAGTTCCATCCACAATGAAGCGGTACCTGGACCTCCATTGAATGATATCATCAAAGGCCTTGCTGCGCGGTCTTTGACATCGGATCTTTCATAATAAGTATAAAAAACGCCTGCCTGCACTTTTCCTTCGGGGTCCCATACCGGCATCATACCCGTGGTTGTTTTATAAGGAACCTTTACTCCCTTGATGATAATCTCATGATCTGCAATAACAGATTGATCAGGATTGAATGGGATATTGGCAGGATTGGGTCTAGCCTCCGGAACAGGCGCAGAAGGTGCAGCAGCTGGAGGTGCAGTTGGACGTTGTTGTGCAATTGAAACAAGCGCGTTTAAAAGGAAAATGCCAACGAGATATTTTTTCATAATCTACTTTTTATTGTACTTACAATCAGATGGATTTGACTTGATATAATAAGATTTGTAATTGGATGCTTTTGGATCCATGCAACCTTCTAGGTTGAGTATTTCAATATTTTTAAATTCAACAGGATGGCTCTCGCTCTGCAGTGATATGGTACCGCCCTTGAGCAACTGACCGGATGTACCAAATACAATTTCCTGTCCATCGACATTGCCTCCGCCAATTTGCGGCTTCATGTATACCAGCACTTCTTGTCCGTTTGCATAATGTTTCACAACAGAATCACCCAATACAAGTACCTCTGCCTTCACCCACTGATCACCGTGATAGGTTTCTGATGTAGAGTTGATGCAATGTGCTTTTTCAAGTTTGCCGTTTATTTCAACATGTGTGCCGGGTGTACATAGATTACAAGTTGTTCTTTTATTTTTTCCATCTCCACCCAACAATTGCACCTCTATGGAAACAGGAAAGTCCTGTTTGAGTCCCATGCTCTCCGGGGTCTGTCCATGTACCATGATTCCACTGTTTCGGGTAGCCCATCCTGGTCCATCTTTGGCCTGATCACCGACAAATCTGTATTCCAAACGAATCCTGTAATAATGGTAAGGCTTTTCATAAAACAGGTGACCAAATCTTTCATCAAATTTGTCATACGCATCATACCTCACAACCAGTTTACCATCTTCTACCCTGAATGTATTTCCGAAATTTTCACCTACAGGATAGTTGCGGATCTTGGGTGTCCACCCCTTCAGATCTTTGCCATTGAACATAGACTCCCATTTTTCAGTTGTTTTTTTCTGTCCGTAGACTTGAACAGAAAAACAAAAAATGGTAATGGCAATAAGTTGGATTGTTTTTTTCATATTGTTTCTTTGAACTTGGTCGATGAAATTATCGAATTTTATTGAGTTCAAATTAGCGAACTTGATTAACTTCAAATCAATAATTATACATGAAGCAACTACTCTTAATAGGGCTCTTGATCAGCCAAATCTCCTTTGCACAAAAGAAGTCAACTCCCCCCAACATCTATTTCCCCCCCAAGGGAACATGGGAGCAAAGAAGTCCCGCTGCAATGGGCATAGACGAAACCAAATTGAATGATGCCATCTCATTTGCCATCGCGCACGAAAACGCAATGCCCAAAAACCAGGAACTGGCCCAGATTTATAATTTTTACAAAGAGCCTTTCAGTGATGCACTGGGACCATTTGCCGATCGGAAAGCGACCAGTGGCGTGGTGATTTACAAAGGGTACATGGTTGCTTCCTGGGGTGATGTTCATTTTACAGAACAAACCAACAGCGTAACCAAAAGTTTTGTTTCAACTGCAGTGGGACTCGCAGTGGACAAAGGTTTGATAAGATCCATCCATGATAAAGTAGTCGATTATGTACCCATCATTGAACCCTTTGACCCCAATCCATACAGAGGGGGTGATGAAATCGGACGTCCGCAGTTTTTGAGACCGTTTGAATCTGAACACAACAGAAAAATCACATGGAATCATATGCTTCGACAAACAAGTGATTGGGAAGGTGTGCTCTGGGGCAAACCAGATTGGGCTGATCGTCCGAACGACAAACCACTTGAATGGATCAACCGCAAACTCAATGAACCTGGCACGGTGTATAAATACAACGACACGCGTGTAAATGCATTGGCACTCGCTGCAACAGCTGTATGGCACAAATCACTTCCTGAAGTATTGAGAGAAAAGATCATGGAACCCATTGGCGCCAGCAATCAGTGGCATTGGACGGGATACAGGAACTCTTGGATTGTCATGGATGGGAAATTGATGCAGTCTGTCAGTGGCGGCGGACATTTTGGTGGTGGATTATTTATCAGTGCAATGGACATGGCCAGATTTGGATGGCTTACTTACAACAAGGGCAAATGGAACGATCAACAATTGATCTCAGAAAAATGGATTGATTTATCTACTACTCCTACTCCTGCCAATCCGGGCTACGGATTCATGAACTTCTTTTTAAATACTTCAAAGAAAGAATTTCCTTCTGCACCCGAATCTGCCTATGCACATATTGGAAATGGCACCAATATGATTTATGTTGATCGCGAAAACGAATTGGTCATCGTTGCAAGATGGATTGAAAACAAACATGTGAACGAACTGATTGGAAAATTTTTATCTGCAATCAATCACTGATCGATGTCAAACAGTTCATTTATACGAGATGAAAAAAATTGCCTGAATTGTGGCGCAGAGGTAAAAGGTAAATACTGCAGTGATTGTGGACAATTGAACAGGGTACCTCAAATGAAATTGGTAGATCTCATGCATGATGCCATTCATGCTACCCTTCACTTTGATGGTTCATTTTTTAATACAATAAAATTACTAGTCCGATATCCAGGTGAACTTACCAAGGAATATTTAGCAGGAAGAAGATCTAGGTATCTCCCGCCGATTCAATTATATCTATTTACATCGGCAATTTTCTTCTTCTTTTTAAATAGCTTTTTCATTGAAAATAATACATCGGACATATCACTAACATTTGGTTCACAAAAGAATTCAAAAGATTCAATTGCTTTTGATTTAGGAAACAATAGCCTAAGATACTCCTCGATTGAGTCGTATGAGAAAAAACAACAAGAACTTGAACTAGAAAAAAGAGATGGCAAGATCAGTCAATATTTTACAAAACAAGAAATCAGACTGAATAAAAAATTTAGAGAAAATCCAAGAAAAGCATTTTTTGAGCTAATAGATAATTTTATTCATAGCTTTTCCAGTCTGTTTTTTATTTCAATGCCATTGATTGCCCTATGGCTGAATTTGATTTTCTACCAGAAAAAGTCAATCAATTTTGTGGGTCATTTTATCTTCATCGCCCACAACTACATATTTGATTACATCGCAATTTTTATTCAGCTCACATTGGATAAGTTAGGTTCCATCAAAGGATTAGGATTATTAAGCTCCCTTTCGCCATTGATATTTATTTGGATATTTTATTATGGATATAAATCGACAAAAAGCTTTTATGAATTAACCAGAGGGAAATCCCTGATCTATTTTTCATTTGCACTTTTTGGCTCCCTGATGATTTTTAGCACACTATTTCTTTTTTATCTCATTATATCTTTGATTAAAATTCAATAATATGGAGGTCCATCACAAACACCACGCCCCCAAAAACTGGAAAGAGTACATCACTGAATTTTTAATGCTTTTTGCTGCAGTCAGCATCGGATTCCTGGCAGAGAACTTCAGAGAAAGACAAATAGAGCAACACAGAGCAGAGGAATTCATAGAAATGTTTAAAATAGAAATAGGGAAAAATGAATATTTAATTGACTCAGTGATTAAGCAGGACATGCCATTGCTGAATTACTATGATTCATTGATGTATGCTTTGAGGGATAAGAAACAAAAGATTTCACTGTATGACATCAGCAAGAACATGAGTTTGTGGATTTACCGATTTGCAAATGATAAACGGATATTCGATCAGATGAAAAATTCCGGATCATTGCGCTACATCAAAGATCCTGTTTTGATTGATAAAATAACAGAATATGAAATGGAAGCGGATGTGGCTGAATTTAGAAGTTTCACTCAAGAACAAGACCAGTGGCTTAACTACTGGGATAAACTTAAAAATCATTTCCCGGCAGATTTCTTTATCAGTTCAAATCCGCCTGTTTACGCTAAGATATTTTCGATTGGAGATGTGGGCAAAGTCTTACAGAAAAAATACCAACAGGAAATGGAAGATGGTCTAAAAACGAAATATATAACAGATGAGGCCAGAGAGATTTTTGCAAGCGAACTTTTCCAACGAACAACATTTATACGGATCAGCATTGCCAATCTGTCAAGGGTTAAAAACAAAGGCCAGCAGTTGATTGAGGCATTGAACGAATACCAACACTGATCAATCTTCTAATTCTTTGTTCAGCAGCTTAACCAAGTTTTCGGCCTCCAGCAAAAATGGTTTGCTGGAAATACGAATGGTATTTGTCAGATTAACACTAAATGATCTGAAGGCGTTTAACACTTTAAATCTTGTTTCAGGACTGTTATCAAACAATACCAGGTCTTTCGTTCTTATATTTATATGTCCTGAGTCTATTTTATAGAAAAAATCTTTGGGAGTTATATTCCCTGTAAAATGTACCGTATCCATGGGTGATAAATTTAAATAATTGACCACAATGGGTTGCATTACATCATAGAAATATTGCTTCTCTCTTTCATTTCTTGATTCAACTACATTGATCAGATTTCTGTAATTGGAAACTGCTCTGATCAAATCTTTGTTTTTAAAATACCTCAAAGATCCTGAGTTGATGATCTGGTCTAAATTTGCGGTAGTAGGCTCGAAATATGACCAATAATAAGCGGTACGCAATAAATTACGATACTGAACCACATCCGATCTCTTGAAGCCGTTTTTCTCAACGTCGTTTACAGCGCGCTTCGCAGATACCAATACTTCCTCTCGATTAATAATCAAGGCCTTGATCTTTTCTATGTCCTGCTCAACATCTGTCTTCAGGGCAATGGCCAATTCATGTGATCGATGCCTTTCAATAAAGCCCTCACGGATGTTTTCAGCTAAAAATCCCAAACTTACCGCAGCAAACAGCATTAAAAATTCAGTGATATGCTCTTTCCAGTTTTTAGGCCCATGGTGCCCGTGGGGATGATGAACTTCCATTATTTTACTTTTTATGAAAGTAAGAATTTCTTAACTTACTGTATTGTAAACAATCGATTGCGATAAAACAGATTGCCATGAAAAAAATTTTTATTGTTCTGTCTTTGCTGATTGCAGCCTATTCTAACACTGCCCAAGAAAAAAGCAGGATCATCGTTATTGGTGCTCATCCGGATGACTGTGACAGTGATGCCGGTGGACTCGCAGCCCTGCTCGCTGAAATGGGCCATGCTGTAAAATTTGTTGCGGTTACCAACGGCGATGCGGGTCACCATAAAATACAAGGTAAGGCACTGGCTGAAAGAAGGTACGCAGAAACACAGGAAGTTGCCAAAAGATTAGGTGTTGCTTATGATGTACTGGACAATCATGATGGCATGCTGCTGCCGAATTTGGAAGTAAGACTGCAAATCATAAGAAAAATAAGAGAGTGGAATGCAGATGTAGTCATTGCCCCCAGGCCAAATGATTACCATCCAGATCACAGATACACCGGTGTACTCGTGCAGGATGCAGCATACATGGTTGCAGTGCCCAACATTGCCTACGATGTGCCCGCACTCAGAAAAAATCCGGTCTTTCTGTACACAAGAGATAATTTTCAAAGACCCAACCCTTTCCGACCGGACATTGCTGTAGACATTACTTCTGTTTACAAAAAGAAAATCTCTGGATTGGATGCACACGTTTCTCAGTTTTATGAGTGGATGCCCTGGATTGGACATTATGAAAAAGAAGTCCCGGCAGGCAAAGAAGAAAGATTTCAATGGCTGATGAAACGATACGAAGAAACCATCAAACCTGAATTCAGAGCCTCACTTGTCAAATGGTATGGTGAAGAAAAGGCAAAACAGGTCAAATATGTTGAAGCATTTGAAATATGTGAATACGGTGCACAGCCAACAGAAGAAGACATCAGAAGACTTTTCCCGATGCTCCGCAAATAAATGAACATGAAAATATCATCACTGCTTTTCACCCTGCTCCTTTTCAGTATATGTGTGCAGGCGCAAATACCTTCTCAAGATGCAGGCATATTAAGCGTCAAGAAAACAAAGGATTTTGAAGTGAGCGGAAAAGGAGATGCTGCCAATTGGAAAGAAACTTCATTTGTAGCACTGACCCACCGAAAAGGAAACAAACACTATTCAAGCCAATTCAAAATTCTGTATTCCGAAAAAGGTATTTATTGTCTCTATGTTTCACAAGACAGCGTCATTACATCCACCCTCAGGGAGGACTTTGCTGATATTTACAATGAGGATGTGGTAGAAGTATTTTTTTGGCCTAACGAAAAATCAAATATCTATTTCGAATATGAACTCTCCCCATATAACTATGAATTGCCGATTTTAGTACCCAACTACGACGGAAAATTTCTGGGATGGAGACCCTGGCATTATGAAGGTGACCGTCTCACCCGGCATGCAGCCACCATCAACAAGACCAACGGAAATATAACATCCTGGACAGCAGAATTTTTTATCCCATACACATTGCTTGCTCCATTGCAAAATGTGCCCCCTGTTTCAGGTACAACCTGGAGAGCGAATTTTTACAGAATAGATTACGATGACAATTCAAGTCAGTGGAGTTGGATGCCCACCAGGAAAAACTTTCATGACTTTGAAAAATTCGGAAAAATCATTTTTGAGTAGTGGTTGTTTGTAAAAAAGAAATCATGAAAAATATTTTATTCGTCCTCCTCTTCTTGTCATCCGAAGCCATCGCCCAACATAAAAACCTCGGTATTTTCTCTTTCGCAGCAGACATTGGCAACCTTTCACGCAAAGGAAATGCTGATTACAACCAGGAAGAACAATATTATTTGATTTCAGCAGGATCAGCTGAGCATAAAAACAACCGTGATGATGTTCATTTTCTCTATAAAAAAATAGAGGGTGATTTTATTTTGACGGCTGATTTTTCCATCGATCCAAACAATGCTTCAACTGAAAATGAATTCGGCTGGATGGTTCGCACATCTCTTGCTCCAGATAGCAAACAATTTTCTGTATGCAGAAATGACAAAGGCATCATGTATATGAAGTGGCGGAAAAAAACAAATGACAGTATTTTGAATCCACTGAATACAACCATGTTCCCAAAAAAAAATATGCAAACGATTCAATTGGAGAGAATTGGCAGTCGTTACAGCATGCGGGTTGCCAACTATGGCGAACCGCTTCAACTGTTAGGAGAAGAGAACATCCCTGAGATTGGAAACGAAGTATTCGCAGGACTCTTTATACAATCCACGGATGCAGATAAGCAGTATGCTGTCAAAATCTGGAATACAAGGATTGATAAGCCAGTTCCCTATACCTACCATCCCAATCCGGTGATCCAAAAAACACTCAATACAAAAGAGGCAGTGTTCAGCTGTCGACTTGAAACCATTGAAATAAACACAGGTGTCAGAAAGATTGTTCATGAAGCTGCGCACCGATTTGAAGCGCCCAACTGGATGCCGGACGGTAAAAAACTGCTTTTCAATGATGGAGGCCTCCTTTATAAGATTCCTGTTACCGGAGGTACGCTTGAAAAATTACATACAGGCGATGTTGTAAAAAACAACAATGACCATGGGATTTCTTTTGATGGAAAAATGCTGGCCATCAGCAGCCAAAAACCTGAAGACAAACTGTACAGCTCGGCAGTATATGTTCTGCCGCTGGAAGGTGGAACACCCAAACTGGTAACCAAAGAAACACCATCCTACTGGCATGGTTGGGCTCCGGGCAATAAAGAAGTAGTGGTTGTCGCACAACGAAACGGAAAGAAAATATTCAACATATATAAGGTGGATGTGGAGACGGGAAAAGAAGAAGATCTTACAAAAAATACCACGGGACACGTAGACGGTTGTGAATACTCGCCTGATGGCAAGTACATTTATTACAATGGCAATCAGTCAGGTACCATGCAAATCTGGAGAATGAAACCCGACGGCTCAGAAAAAGAGCAGCTGACTTTCGATGAATACAATAACTGGTTCCCGCACATTTCCCCAGACGGCAAATGGATCTCCATCATTTCGTTCCCGACAGATATCGACCCCGACTCTCATCCATCGTATAAAAAAGTCATGCTGCGCATCATGCCTGCAGCAGGAGGCGCACCCAGGGTGATAGCTCATTTGTACGGTGGACAAGGCACCATGAACGTCAACTCCTGGTCGCCCGACAGCAAAAAGCTCGCCTTTGTAAGCAATGCAGAAAAAGTCAAATGATCTGGTGTTTTAATCAACCATCTTGCCCCTGATTTGTTGTTTCTATGATGGGACAAAATATTGTAGAGGTTGAGGGACTGTCAAAATCATTTGCAAGCTTCGAAGCAGTCAAACGTATTTCCTTCCAGATTGAAAAAGGCAGTGTTTACGGGTTTCTCGGACAAAATGGTGCCGGGAAAAGCACAACCATGCGCATGCTCTTATCCCTGATTCAACCCAGCTCAGGCAAAATCAACATTTTTGGCAAACCATTGAAAGGAAATGAAAAATACATTTTGAGCAATATCGGTGCCATCATTGAAAAACCCGATACCTATGGGTACCTGAGCGGTTATGACAACCTAAAAATATTTTCAAAAATTTATGGCCGACCAACTTCCCTGTTGGCACTGGATGCATTGCTTGAAAAAGTGGGATTGCGCGGCAGAGGCAAAGACAAGGTCAAATCATACAGCCAGGGAATGAAACAGCGATTGGGAATTGCCATAGCACTCCTCAACGACCCTGCTTTTATTATGCTGGATGAACCCACCAATGGGCTTGACCCGCAAGGCATCACCGAAATAAGAAACCTCATTGGCCACTTCAGCAAAAATGAGGGAAAAACAATCCTGGTCTCCTCACATCTATTGAACGAAATAGAAATGGTGGCCGACAGCATGATCATCCTTCACAAGGGTGAAAAAATAGCTGAAGGAAAAGTCAAACATCTGTTGGATCCCTCAAAAACGCTCGTAAGCATTGAAACGGATGACTTGCAACATTCCATCAACATCATACACAACAGCCATTGGTCGAAAAAGATGGTCGCGCCAAATGAATTGAGATTTGAAATGGCAAAAGAAGAATTACCATTGCTGGTTAAATTTCTTGTTGATCAACAAGTCTCTGTGTCCAATGTTCAATCCAATCATTCACTTGAAAACTACTTTTTAAAACTGACCAATGCATGAGTATGTGGAAACTGCTTGAAATAGAATTATTCAAAATCAGCAAGCGTCCAAGGACATATATTTCCTTTGCTGCTATTTCAGCCATTGTATTGATCTTTCAATT
>JACCDG010292838.1_pt1 | contig 10349 bp, 11 predicted proteins | sample 7442471 | NCBI WGS metagenome assembly JACCDG01 (sample SAMN15323444, study PRJNA562643) | freshwater metagenome | isolation source: river surface water | place: USA:Blue River Watershed | collected 2017-08-17 | reverse complement strand
GCCAAGCCTGAGATAATCAACGCTTTGATACCCAACGCCACACCATGCCCATTTACAGCATGACCGGTTATGCCAGCGCGCAAACCGAGCTGACTTCTGACACCGCCAACAGCCCAGCCCTACGCTTGGGGCTAGAGATTCGCTCGGTCAACAGCCGCTTCCTTGACCTGACGTTCAAGATGCCCGAAGAGCTGCGCCAGCACGAGGCGGCCATGCGCGAGCTGGTGAGCAAACACCTTAAGCGCGGCAAAGTCGAGGTACGCGCCAACATTGAGAGCACGGCCGATACTAGCTTTGCCGAGCCCACCCCTGCCCTGCTGCAACGCCTGCTGGGTCTGCAAGAGCTAGTACACGCTCACTTACCCAAGGCCAATGGCCTGTCGGTGGCTGATGTGTTGCGCTTGGCTACGGCCCAGTCTGCCGCGCCCGCCGACATTGGCCCTGCTGTGCTCAAGCTGGCCCAAACCACCCTGACCCAACTCAGCGATGCACGCGAACGCGAGGGCGCACGTCTAGCCCAAACCCTGCTGGAGCGCGTTGGCCAACTCCGCGCTTTGGCCGACCAAGCGGCACCGCTGGTACCCCAACTCGTCGAACAACAGCGCCTGCGCTTTTTAGAGCGCTGGCGCGATGCCATGGCCTTGACCGAAGGTGCTACGCTGCCCGAAGCCGCCCAAGATCGCGCCTTGACCGAAGCCACCGCCTTCGCCATTCGCATTGACGTGGCCGAAGAGCTGACGCGCTTGGCTTCGCACCTCGACGAAATTGCCAACTTGCTGAACAACCCCAAGGCCGAAGGCGTGGGCAAGCGTTTGGACTTTCTGATTCAAGAACTGCACCGCGAGGCCAACACCCTCGGATCCAAGTCCTCCACGCTTGAGATGACGCGCATCTCCGTGGACATGAAGGTGTTGATCGAACAACTCCGCGAACAAGTACAGAACCTCGAATGATGGACAACTTCCCCGGCAACCTCTTTGTGGTCGCGGCCCCCAGCGGGGCTGGCAAATCGAGCCTCGTCAAAGCCTTGATGGAGCTTGACGCCAAAGTGCGCCCCTCGGTGTCGCACACCACGCGCCCGCCCCGCGGCCAAGAAAAGCATGGCCGCGAATACTTCTTTGTGTCGCCCGGCGAGTTTGACCAAATGGTCGAGGGCAACGCGTTTTTGGAATGGGCCCATGTGCATGGCCAACGCTACGGCACCTCACGCAAAGCCATTGAAGACCGCATTGCACAAGGCGCAGACGTCATTTTGGAAATCGACTTCCAAGGTGCAATTCAAGTCAAAAAACTGTTTGCCAATGCCGTGCTCATCTTCATCTTGCCGCCGAGCTGGGAAGAGTTGAAGTCGCGCTTGCATAACCGTGGCGAAGACGCGCCAGACATCATTGAGCTGCGCCTTAAGAATGCCGCCGAAGAGATGGCCCAGGCCAAAGAATTTGACTACGTTATAATCAACGAATTGTTTGAGACGGCCTTGTTCGACCTAAAAGCGATCGTGCATGCACAGCGCCTCAAATACCTGGCACAGCGCCGGGCTCGGGCTGAGATCTTTCAAGCCCTGAACATCACCTAATTTCCGGAGTACCCAAATGGCCCGCATCACTGTTGAAGATTGCCTCGAGAAAATCCCAAACCGTTTTCAATTGGTTTTGTGCGCCACATACCGCGCTCGCATGTTGAGCCAAGGTCACACACCCAAAGTTGAAAGCAAGAACAAGCCAGGCGTCACCGCCTTGCGCGAAATCGCAGCAGGTCAAATCGGCATCGAGATGCTGAAAAAAGTACCCGGCTAAATCGGGGTACCCCAAGTGAAAAGCACCGCGACGTCGGTGCTTTTTTCATTGCGGGTAAAGTAGCTGTATGAGCGTCACCCAATCCACGTTAAAGCCTCCCGCTTCCTTATCCGGAAGCGCTGCCGCAGCGAACGCTGCAGCAGCAAGCTTTGCTGCGTTGACTGAAAAACTAGGCTACCTCAACACCGAGGGCTTAGACATGGTGCGCCGTGCCTACCGCTATGCCGACGAAGCCCATTTGGGCCAGCTGCGCAACAGCGGTGAGCCCTACATCACCCACCCCATCGCTGTGGCCGCGCAATGTGCGGAATGGAAGCTTGATGCACAGGCCTTGTCGGCCGCACTGCTGCACGACGCAATGGAAGATTGCGGCATCACCAAGACCGATTTGATTGAACGTTTTGGCATTCAAGTGGCCGAGTTGGTAGATGGCCTGACCAAGCTCGACAAGCTCGAGTTCAACACCCGAGAAGAGAACCAAGCCGAATCATTCCGCAAGATGCTGCTGGCCATGGCGCGCGATGTGCGCGTCATCCTCATCAAGCTGGCCGACCGCAGCCACAACATGCGCACCATGGGCGATATGCCCCGCGCAAAGTGGGGCCGCATCTCCAACGAAACGCTCGAGATTTACGCGCCCATCGCGCACCGCTTAGGCCTGAACCAAACCTACCGCGAACTGCAAGAGCTGTGCTTTCAATACCTGTGGCCATGGCGTCACAAGGTGCTAAGCAAAGCCATTCAAAAAGCCCGCCACCGCCGCCGCGATTTGATGCAAAAAGTGCAGCAAGAGGTGGAAGCTGCTTTTGCCAAACAAGGCCTGAATGTGCGCATTTCGGGTCGCGAGAAAACGCTGTATTCGATTTACAAAAAAATGGACGGCAAGCACCTGAGCTTTGCGCAGGTGACCGACATTTACGGCTTCCGCTTGGTGCTACCCGATGTGATTGACTGCTATACCGCGCTAGGCGTGCTGCACCAGATGTACAAGCCCGTGCCAGGCAAGTTCAAAGACCACATTGCGATTGCCAAGCTCAACGGCTACCAATCGCTGCACACCACCATCGTGGGGCCATCGGGCTTGAACGTGGAATTTCAGATGCGCACCGAGGCCATGCACCTTGTGGCTGAAACGGGTGTGGCCGCGCACTGGCTGTACAAAGACAAAGGCTCTAGCAATGAGGCCAACGAAAACTTGGGCAACAAGTGGCTGCAATCGTTGCTCGACATTCAAGACGAAACACGCGACGCCACCGAGTTTTGGGACCACGTCAAAGTCGATCTCTTCCCAGATGCGGTGTATGTGTTCACACCCAAGAGCAAGATCATGGCGATGCCACGCGGCGCCACCATCGTCGACTTTGCGTATGCCGTGCACAGCGATGTGGGTGACCGCACCATGGCCGGCAAGATCAATGGCGAACAAGTGCCACTGCGTACCGAGCTGCGCAATGGCGACATTGTTGAGGTGGTGACATCTGCTGTGGCGTCTCCCAACCCCGCATGGCTGGGCTTTGTGCGCACAGGGCGAGCCCGCTCAAAAATTCGCCATTACCTCAAGACCATGGCGCACTCTGAGTCGCAAGGCTTGGGCAAAAAACTATTGGCCCAAGCGCTGCGTGCCGAAGGCATTGAATCGCTCCCCGCACAAGACGAACAACACGCCCAAATTTGGGAAAAACTGCTGCATTTCACGGGCAGCAAAACCAAAGCCGAATTGCTGACCGACATTGGCCTTGGCAAACGCGTGGCCAGCATCGTGGCCAAACGCTTGGCAACCTTGTTGTCTGACTTGGGCCACAAGCCCGACGCCCTGCTGCTGAGCCGCGAGCGCTTTACCGCGCACGAAACTGTGTCGCAAGGCAGCGTGACGGTGGATGGCAGCGAAAACGCATCGGTGCAATACGCCACTTGCTGCCGCCCTGTGCCGGGTGACACCATCGTGGGCTACCTGGGCCGTGGCGAAGGCTTGGTCGTTCACACCGACAACTGCGGTGTGGCGCAACGCCTGAAATACAAAGACAGCGAGCGCTTCATTGCCGTGGAATGGGCCGAAGAACCCACCCGCACATTTGAAGTGGCATTGGTGGTCACCGCCAGCAACGGCAAAGGTGTGCTGGCCCGCGTGGCCTCAGCCATCACCAGCGCTGAAGCAGATATCACCTTGGTCAACATGGCCGATGAGGTGAGCGGCCAAGAAGCGTTTGATTTGCGCTTTGTCATTGCCGTGCGAGACCGTGCGCACTTAGACGCTGTATTGGGTTCGTTACGCCGCGTACCTTCGGTGCTGCAAGCACAGCGTGTGGTGTCGGGTGTGGGGCGAGAAGCTTAAGCCTTCTCAGCAGCAGGTGCGGGGTAACGCACCTCCACCACTTCCACCTCTTGCACGCCCACGGGCGTGACCAACTTCACCACATCGCCTTCACGCGCTTTGAGCAGCGCGCGCGCAATGGGCGAGACCCAAGTCACTTGGCCTTTGAGGCTGTCAGCCTCATCAATGCCCATGATGGTGACGGTGCGCTCGACATCGGCTTCATCTACATACGTGACCGTTGCACCAAAGAACACTTGGTCACGGCCGCGGTGCACGCTAGGGTCGGTGACCTCAGCGATTTCTAAGCGCTTGGTAAGGAAGCGGATGCGGCGGTCAATCTCGCGCAAACGTTTTTTGCCATACAGATAGTCACCGTTTTCTGAACGGTCACCGTTGCTGGCAGCCCAGTGCACGATGTCTACGATGCGTGGGCGTTCGTTGTCGATCAGCTCCAGCAGTTCATCGCGCAACACAGCGTAGCCTTGTGGCGTGATGTAGTTTTTGCTGCCCGCGGGCAATGGCGGCAAGGTGAAATCGTCATCCTCGCCATCGGTCTCACGGGTGAAGGCCTTGCTCATTCGAAACAGTCGCTCAATTCCACCCAATCACTTGATAACCCCGCTCTGCTAGGCATTGCTGCACGAACTGACGGTAAATGCCACTCCCTCCTACAGATTGACCGGCAGCCGTGGCGGCTGCGCCGCCGGCTCCAATGGCGGCAGCGCCAGCCGTAATGTCACGTAAGCTGGGCTTATTGCCGCTCAAAACGGATCCCACCACGCCTGCAGTCGCCACCCCTGCTGCGCCTGCAGCTGCAGAACGACCAGCATCAACCTTGTTAACAGCCCGTACGTCTGACTGTTGCGCCAGATCGGCACAATGACGTGCATCTGCTTGCGCCTGAGCTGGACCTACGCGTTGGTAATAGGCGTTTGGGTAAAAAGCCGGTTTAGCAATAGGCGTAGCACAACCACTTAGAAGAAGAGTCGAAAGGCACGCAACCGCAGCAAAAGAGGTAAGGAAGTGATGTTTCATGATGAAATTTTAAATATTCGTCCAACGAGACAAAAGAAAAAGGGTTTACATCGAAAGATGTAAACCCTTGTTCAATTTGGTGCGGCTGGCAGGAATCGAACCCACGACCCCTTGGTTCGTAGCCAACACACATTGCATTTTTGATAGTCCAGCGAAGTTTTTTTAAAAAAGGCATGTTGGAATTTTATCAATGAAATCAATGGGTTATTTGCAAACTTGATTCAACGAGATGCTTCTACATAAACTTTTATCCAGCACGGAACGGCAACCGAACGGCAACCACGTGCTGAACTTAATGGAGCAACAGCGATGGCATCAATCACGGACAAGGGCATGCAAGCCAAACCCACAGACAAAGACCAATGGCTCACTCACCCGTTTAAGCGTGGGGCTGGCGTGTTTGTGGGAAGAATCTCGCCAAACGGAGAACGTCTCCTCTACTTTCGTTACACAAACTCCTCAGGCAAACGCCAATCCTTTCCAATTGGCCCGTATCACGCCAAAGGGACAAAGGGCTACACATTGGCAGACGCCTATGCCAAAGCCTGTGAACTATCTGAGCTGTATCGCAGCGGCATCAAGGACATACACAAGCATTTCGAACTAGAGCGCGAAAAAGAAAAGGCGGCTGAGGCGCAACGGATCCTCGCCGAAAAGAATGCGAGTGAGGCCGAAGCTTTAGACAAGCTACGGCGAATTTCAGTCAAGAAACTCTATGAGCGCTGGGCAAGCGTGGAACTGAAACCACAGACTCGCGCTGATGGCCGTCGTATCGGCAGGAAGGATGGCGGGAAATACACATTTGCCCAATTCGAACGCAGGCTATTTCCATCCCTTGGCGACGTTGACATCAATGCCATTCGCAAATCTGATTTGGTTGCCATCTTGGATAAGGTGAAATCAGAAGGGAAGCGTAGGACATGCAACATGCTGCTGGCGGATATGAAACAAATGTTTCGCTTTGCACACACAAGGGAACTTATTGCGTCCAACCCGCTTGATACGGTTTCGAAAAAAGAAGCAGGCGGGTCAGATGTAGAACGAACTCGAACATTGAGCGTAGATGAGTTGATTGCATTGAGAACGCAACTCAAGAATGCGAATTTGTCAAAGCGAACAGAAATTGCTGTTCGACTCATCTTGGCGACAGGTTGTCGTATTGGCGAACTCAGCAACGCACTTTGGAAAAATGTTGATTTGGTGAACCGCACATGGTTCTTACCTGAGACAAAAAATCAAAGGTCGCACACCATCCATTTGTCTGACTTTGCTCTTAGTTGCTTTGAAGAACTTCAATCACTTCGTGAGGTCGGTGCATCAATGGCATCAGTGCCATGGGTATTTCCCAATCAAGCGGGAGATGGGCCTGTCTGTTCAAAATCTGTTGGTAAGCAATTAGCTGACCGTCAAAAACCCAATGACTCCGCGTTGCAACGTAGATGCAAATTAACAAATGCTTTGACGCTGAGTGGAGGGAAATGGACAGCACACGACCTGCGACGTACATCTGCAACCCTCATGGCACAACTTGGGCACAGCACCGACGTCATAGATGAGTGCCTGAATCACATGATGCAACGGCGTATTTCTCGTGTCTACATTCAAGACAGACGCGAAGCACAACAAGCACAAGCATTCAATGCACTTGGGAAAAAACTTGAGCAACTGCTACAAGCGAGACCTGAGATTTGCAATGTGATTGAGCTTGAACTAAAGCGAGCTTGACGCATAAATGAGACAAGGCGGGGAAAATAGTTACTCCTCTTTTTCCTGCCAAGTCCTGTCAAACGATATAAGCCACTGCCAGTTACGACTTACTCCACATTTGTCGTCTTGTTCTTAAAACCCCTTCGGCCTAGCATGCATCTCACTGCATCACAACAGATGTCATCGATGCAGGAAAAAGGGTTTTTATGGATGAACAAGATACACCACCAAAAGATTTCTCAACCACTTACGCAAGGTTAGGTGACCATTCGGCGGCGAGTAGTAAGCAAGTCAAGCTCTCAGCAAAAGTCGAATGCGTTCGAAAGAAAAATATTAACCAGCTTCCACTAGATTCCTATTTTGGATTGATGAAGTTGCCGCAAGTTTTAGCAGTCATGCAAGTAAGTCGATCCAATTGGCTTCAAGGCGTGAAGAGTGGGAGATATCCTGAGTCTGTTCGCCTTTCAGATAGACGAGTGGCTTGGCGCATCGCTGACCTTAAAGCTTTCATTGACTCACTTTAAGGTTCAACACGATGAGTAAATCAATTTTGTCGGGGCTGGCTGAGCAATCTAATAATTCAGCAATTTGGTACACATCTTTTCAGCTACCAGATGAGGACCGCCACCCCAATCAAACTCAACTTGTCGCATTTGAAATACAGCGACTAAGAAGCAGCACAAAGGGATTGACTAAAGTTCTTGCTAACTTAGAGGTAAAAACAGCAAGGTGGTTCATTGAGGGGCTGTATCAAGCTCATCACTGCGTACCAAATGCAGCGCTGGCATTGCCGTTATCAGAGGAACTTCATTCGCGTACTGAGACAACTAGTCTGCCGTACAGCTTCGGCTGTATCCAGCGTGTTGTCAAAGCTGCTCAAAGCCTTGGATGGATAGACATAGTTAAAGGCAACCACGTCCTTAATGGGGGGCAAGTCAGTCGCATTCGAGCCACTGGTGAACTAGTTCGTGCATTCCAAGCTCATCCATTGGGATGGACAAAGATGGCAACTCCTTGCCCCTCTGAACTGATTGTGATGTCATCAGGGAAAAGAAAAAAGATTCGCCGCTTCGTTCGTCTGGACGAGCACTCGGCAATCCCAATATGGCAACGTAATCTGAATCAAATAAATGAGCTTCTCACTTCCAAGTGCATCCACCTAGACACGACCAACGAGAACATTAGGTTAGCGGCTGTTAGTCAAACGAAGAAGTCATCGAAAGAATTCATTGCTCCAATCAATTTCCCTAAGGTATCACTGCGTCGCATTTTTGCTCGTAACCGATTCGATTGCGGCGGGCGGTTTTATGGCGGTTGGTGGCAATACACACCCAGCGCATTCAGACCCTACGTCTCAATCGATGGAGAAATAACGGTTGAGTCTGACTACTCTGGAATGGCACTTAATTGCCTATACGCACTTTTTAATGAACAACTGGGAGAAGGTGACCCCTACGACATCGGTCTGAATTACCTCAATGAATCAGACCCCAGACGAAAACTGGTAAAGAAGTACATCAACGCAGTCTTGAACGATGAACACAACAAATTTAGGCTTAGTCATGACGAACTTTGTACCCTTGGAATTTCAAGCCGTGAGTTGCATGCTCGTGTTGTACGACGCCACCCAAAGATTGCCAAGCATTTCAATACTGGCATTGGCCTTCACCTCCAGTTTGTCGAGTCTGAAATTGCTCAGAACGTCATGATGTCGTTTTTGCAAGATAGCGAAGCGTGTCTTCCTATTCACGACAGTTTCATTGTTCGCCATCAACAGATTGAGAAACTTGAATACTTAATGCAGGACTCATTCCAACGCCAATTCAACTCCAAGATAAAAATCAAATCTGAGAATCTGGTTTTGGGCGAACGAATGGCGGCCCCTAACCCAGACTTAATCCCTCAAGGACTACCCTATAAAGAGCAAGCAAGCACTTTCTATCAGATGCATAACAGTCGAGTTTCAATGTCATTCGATTACTACGCAGGATGGGTTATGGCAACTCAAACACTTGACGAAATCAACACCCGATACGACGAGGCAGTTCAATGGTGGCAAGCTAATCGTGAAAACATTCGTGCTTGTATCAATGATGCAAAGGAAAGATAAAGAATGAGGCCAAGGTGCTTCCTTTTTCGTCTTTCTTATCATTGTCTCATTACGCAATGCCAGAATGCACCAAAATGATGCAAGGTCATTTATTGGACTTATCTATTGTTGTCTACTTTGGACATTCATTAGTCGGCTCCGGCACGCATGTTTCTATATGAAACACAACACGCGCCCCTACATCTGTTCTGATTTCTGTTGCACTTCGTTTGGGATACAGATACTGGGGAACCCAACCCTAACCCAGAGCTAACCCACTGGGTTCTTTCCCAACGAAAGGAGGTTGTCAGGCAGATAGGAAGGGGTTAGCCTATTTCCATTGCCAAGATTTATCTCTACTTTAGCCCTTCATTAACTGAATCTGGGACATTGGTATCAATATGAAACACCACTCTTGGGCCATCGTCCCTTTTGATTTCGGTGGCTCTGCGTTTGGGATACAGGTACTGCGCAAGCTCTGCATACATACGCCCCCTTAGCTCTGGCGGATTAGCTTCATCCATAGCAATGACTGCCATGCCCTCAACTGGGTCACAACCGATGTCTGCCAGCCTCTTAGCCAGCTCCTCTGTCTTCTTGTTTGGCGTGCCCTTGCTACGCCCACCCGTTTTTCGACCTGATGCCATAGACACCTCCATTTCATAATGTGATTTTAAATTAAACGCTGGATAAAATCACAGCAAATGGGGACAATGCCGAACGAAAGACTGTCCCCATGAATGTCGCCTCCTATGGGTGCAATCCTCCCGCGACGTTACAGGCTGGCGCCCCCTCACCCGCGGATGGATATGCCATCACAAGGCTCGACCTGATGGAGAAACTCATCAAACACCCCCAAGCCACGCTCATGCTTCGGGTGCGTTGTAATTCCATGAAAGACACAGGCATCATGGATGGCTCCGTGGTTTTAGTGGACAAACCCATTCAAACCCGCAATGGCCACGTTGTGGTGGCCTGCATTAACAATGAATATGGCGCAGGTCCGCTTACAGCTAGAGCCAGTCAAAACAATCTGATCAGAGCGAATTTAATTTTTCATGACGAGCCAATTCATGCGATCCATGAACATGGCTTTTTGCTCGGCTCCCAGAGCCTTTGCGCGATGCCTGAGCCATTCCGGAGAGAACACCGCACTCATTTACTGAGCCACTCCCGGAGCAACTGCTTCGCAAATCAACAAGCTGCCTCTGTAAGACCTTTAGTTCGCGGATTCGCACTGCCACATGGTCGATGTGCGCATCGATTAAGGAGTTGATTTCTGAGCAATCCTGCGGAGGAGAGTCTTTCATACGCAAGAGCACTCGAATCTCTTCCAAGGTCATATCCAGTCCACGACAATATCTGATGAACGACAGTCGTTCAACATGCTCTGACGCATAGACCCGAT
>JACCDG010259592.1_pt1 | contig 10349 bp, 8 predicted proteins | sample 7442471 | NCBI WGS metagenome assembly JACCDG01 (sample SAMN15323444, study PRJNA562643) | freshwater metagenome | isolation source: river surface water | place: USA:Blue River Watershed | collected 2017-08-17 | reverse complement strand
GATATTCTCCTGGCGATGTTTTGCTAACAGTTGCAGGGTTGTTGTCAGCGGAGCTGGTGGAATTCTTTGACGCTCCACTAGCCAAAGACCTCCAGGCAAAGACGGGAAAATTCGCGACTCCTTGGAAGCAGGTAGGACAGATATCTCTAGGCCTGTTGCCCCCTCAAGATTGCGCTTTGGAATCAAAGCCCTGGCCAATTCATTCAGGGCTTCCATGCAGCCATAAAAGCGCGTTTCTACCTTCAGACAATTTTCTGTGTTTAAGACGACACTTAGAATGTCCAAGTTCATGTCTGTTAGATCCCAGGGCGGAATCAGAGTGCCGTTAGAGTTTTGCGCTGAGCACACGTCACTCAGGACTAAAATCAGAACTAGAAACAACCCACGGAGTCTGGCAGGCACATAGAATTTTGGTTTGAAAGGAATTGACCTCATATACCGACAAGGCGCCTTAGCTCAAATTGATTCATCCATTGCACAGCAAGCCTCCCCTGAGTCAGTTTCTTGATCGTTGATTCGAAAAAATTTGGTCTTGCGGCACAGGTCCGCAGCTGCAACTTTGCAATAACCGTACCCGTGCACCCTGGCGCCGGTTCGATGCAATGATTTCCCTGGAAGAGTTTGTAAGGCCTCTTTGTTGCTATTGAGATCAGTGATACCAATTCCTACTCGTTCGCAGTCCGAGGGGCTGAGAACTAAAAGGAAATGGTATGAGAGAGTGAACTCGAAATGGGTAACAAATATAGGGTCGCTCAGAAAAATTTTACTCAGTCCGATGATTTTTCAGAGGGTGAATTATCGATTGAGTCATAGTGGGGCTTCGCTTTTTCGAATCCCCCCACGAGTTGGGCCCCCCTCCTTTTGGTTGACCCAAATGCACCGTCATCGCCGATGGGGATTTGAAAATAAAGATGTCCCCAATTTTCGGTACGGATGATCGTCAAGGGGGCAACCCTCAAAGCGGTTCGCGCATGCGGGTGGTTGTAGCGCTTTTTTCGAGCAGAGGCGACAACCATACGCAATGATTTGAGAGTTTCCACGAGTTCTTGAGAAGTGCTGGTTTGACTGCCGTGATGGCCAAGCACCAGAAGGGCAATTTTTGCCAGAGCTGGTTGTTGCTTTTGAGTCCAGATTCTCTCGGAACGGATGCTGGAGTCTCCTGTGATCAGGACTTCCCTTGTCACAGTGAAAACCTGACTGAGATCGTTCTCAGAGGGGTTATTTAGGGCCCGTTGCGCTTGCGTCCTTGTAAATATTATTTGTTCATCATGGGGGGAGTCCTGCACAAAACCCAGGATGGAATGATGTGTTGATTCAAAAGGCGAATTCTGAACCGCCTGTGACTCAGGAGAATGGGTTGTTTCAGAGCAAAAACTTGCCGCCTGCCAAGATTTCATCTTTTTGTTTTCAATCATGGTCGATGCGGAGGGATGCAGACAAAAGTTGGGAAAGCTGCGAGCTATGCGCGGGAGGAAATTGCGATGGTCCATGTCCAAGTGAGTCAATGCCACGCTGTTGCGTTTCACACGAGTACACAATCGAGAGAGTCCTCGTTGTGGAAACTGCTCGCCCCCGACGTCAAGGTGCATGCAAGATGAATCGCTTGCTAGGGTGATAAACTGCCCTTGGCCTACGTTCCAGATCACCAATTGGTTGCGCCTTGACGGCGAGACTTGGCAGCACCAAAGGATGACCAGAATTCCAACAACAGTTTCTTTCACAAAGTCGGCCTGGTAGGTCGGCTGCTAGAGTTTTCCAATCTATGCACCCAAATGTGAATCGCGGCGATCGTGAGGAGCATCTGCCACCAGCCTATGGATTGGGTCATCTTGACGGAATTTAACCCCGAAGCCGCATTGATTGTGCCGAGCACCAGAAGGCACTCACTAAAGCCGCTTTCGATAATTTCTCGGAGTGGCAAAAAGCCCCCCGATATCCAGGCCAAAGGCAAAAAATACCGCATGCTCCAGGGAATAATCCACCCGCCGAGAATCCACACCAAGGGATGGCCGCCGCTGACGGCGGGGAGAAACAATCCGATTGCCATTGAGACAAAGATGTCGCCGAGCCATGTGGCTCGGGGCCACAACTTGCCTTTCACAACCAAAAACAATGAGGCGAGCCAGCTGAGATGAAGAGAAAGTGAGGTGGCCCAGCCAGGGTTAAGGCAAAGGCAACTCAGCCCTGATAGCAGGGTTGTTTGCCCTGGAGACAAAAGCCAATAGCGGTGCTTCCCAAGAGCGAAGAGGCTGAGTTGCAGAAATGCCCGCACCACAGGAGCGTCAAAACCACAAATGGCCGAATAGAGAAAGAGCACTGAATGGAGCGTCCAAAATGGAACTTGCCCTTTTGCCAAAGCGATCTTGAGTTGTGACTCGAGCCAGATGAGATGGCCGCCCGAAACAACAAAGGCATGCAGGCCACCACTGCTGATCAGAATCTGTTGATTCGAAGGCGAAAGACTTTTAGCGCCGCACAGGAGAGCTGCGGTGATGGGTTGTTTGATTTGGAGTTGGCAGACTTCCACAACAAAGTTGAGATCCTCAGGAAACCAATTCGATCGCAGTAAGCAGCCGATTCCGAGACAAAAGGCGAGGATTGCAAACATAGGGTGGGGCCCTGCAAGCGGTGGTCCCTATCCAGCTGCTTGCCTCGAGTCAAAGGCTTTTTAAAGTGTCCGGACTTCGAATTTCAGGTTCTTAAATTTTTCTTACATTTGGGCCCAATTTTTCAGATTAATCTAATTAAATTAATGGTTTATTTGTGCCTAAGAATTAGGCAAATCGCTGAAAATCAAGCTAGACCTTTGGTCTAAGGTCTGGTGGATAGGGAAATTCACATTCCCTGTGGATAATTCCTAACAGAAAATTGAGGGAGGGCGAAATGGGTCGAGTTGGCAGATAAAAATGCGGGACGGAGCACAATTGACTCGCCTGGTCTTCAACCTCAATCTATTCTGAATGAGAGGGTTCAAGGATGAAACCATCAGCAAATATTTGCGCATCTTGGTGTCGCTACGTTTATTTTTGGTTGACTCTGATAGTCGCCGCGACGGCGCCCTACTCGGTGGCAGCCATGGTGCCCCCCGACACTCAGTACCCTCAGGCATTGCTCCTCTATCAGCAGCGCAATCTTTTATCTCTCGAAAAACTTGCTAAAGAAATGCGCAGCAACGGGGATTTCTTTGCGGAAAACGCCACACTTCTTAAAGCAAGATTGCAATTTGAGAGGGGTTTGAATCGTCAAGCATTGGAGTCTTTTAAGACTCTTTTGGGAAGCGCGGTCAGGGGCTCGCACGGAGGTTCTACTTCGAAGACCCCCACCAATGCGGGCAACGCCCGTCTGCGGCGCCAGGCTTTGTGGAATATCTCTGCCATCCTCGATAAGCAAGGTTCATTTACTCAGGCCTCTCGCGGTTATCAGATGATCATCAAGGAGTTTCCCGGCAGCAAAGAGTCACAACGAGCCTGGTTGCAGTTGCGGCTAAAACGAGAAAAGGTGGGTTCTTGAAGCAAGAAATACTGCGCTTGGCGTTTTGCATACGAATGAGATTTGTTTTTGGGCTGGTCGTCGTGCTGGGTGTGTTCTGGTTGCCTCTGACAGGTGTCCACTCGCAAGAAGAGGGGCTAGGCGATTTGCCGACTTTGGACGACATTGACGCCAACTTTGATGTAGATGATTTTGACTCCTCGTCTGCCTCATCGCCGTCATCGTCGGCGCCACCGGCGGCAAAGGAGAGTGCTTTGTCAAAGTCCAGTCCAAAAGCCAACGGGGGGACTGGAGCCAAAGGAAAAACTGCAAATGAAAGTTTTGATGAATTTGCGGATGAAGATTTTGACGAGGACTTTGGTGAAAACCAAACGGACGATCTCTCCTTTGAGGACTTTGAAGAACCAGATAGTAAGAAAGTCCAATCCCCAAAGGACGAGAGCGATGACTTGCAAGCTGATGATTTAGCCATCGATCCGCTGCCAGCGGTGAATGAGGATCCGCAGTTTCCTGAGCCAGATGTCGTGGCACCGTTACCAGTTCCTCAGGCGGCGCCAACCGTGACGGCAGAAGAACAAGCTCCTGAACCTCAGGAAGATCCTCCGGACCGAGCCTATGAGGCTCGACTCCATTCGATTTATGTGAATTTCCACTCGGCCCCAACCCCCTCTGATCAATGGGCAATGATGGTTGGGGAACGCAAGGCCGAGGCCTACTCGGTGCAAAGTGGCGACACTCTCTGGGAGATATCCGAAGTCTTGTTTGGCGATGGCAACTATTGGCCTAAAATCTGGTCTGTAAATACCAATATCACTAACCCCCACTTGATCCAAAGAGGAAATAAAATTCGTTTTATCATGGGCACAGCTGAAGATCCTCCGGCGTTCACCGTCACCGAGTCAGGCGCCCCTTTGGCCAATGACGGCTCGGCCGGCGAGGACCAAGCTTCTGAGAACCAAGCTACAAATGGCAACTTGGATCCCAACACCGGGGAGTCTACTGATTCGGCGTCTGCCAATGGTGAATACTCAGCGCAAGTCGAGATCCCACCTTCATCTGTTAAGTTTGTGCCTGTTCTCAAACGCATTCCTCCATCTCTTCCTGATTGGGGTTCGATGGGGCGGTCCAATGGCTATGATGCCCAAGGGTTTCAGATTCTTAAGCGAGGTCAGCTGCGGCGGAACAACTCACTGACCCTGCAAGCCTATGTGGAGGAAGGCAAAACCGAAGGCGCCGGGCAAGTCGCCGAGATTGAAGGAGGCCTCAAGGCGGCGGCTGAAAATCACTATGTGTACGTCACCCTGCCTCAGGGGCTTGGTGCTGTCGGTAATCAGTTTTTAGTTATCAACGACCGCGGTCCGATACAGAAAACATTTCCTGAATTGGGGGACAACCTTGGTTATTTAAAGGAAATAACAGGGGTGGTGAAGCTCACAGATATTGTCAACTCCACAAAGACCAATCGAAATACAGACACCTTTAAGGCCTTGGTCACACGCAGCTTTGCACCTGTGGAACTTGGAGCAGATTTAGTGCCTGGACGGGTGCAGTCAGTCGATCTATCCGCGAGTGGGCCGCGCTCACAGGCTGTGGCGCAAATTGTTGGCGGAATATTTGATCCCAAACGGCACATTTTCGGACCGTTGTCTGTGGTGTTTCTCAATCGCGGCAGCAATGACGGTTTTGCTGAAGGGCAGATTCTCGCCATTCGTGCCAATGAAGCGGCGAGAAAGGAATCCACAATTTTATCGGAAATCGTGCGCCCCATTGGCTACCTCAAAATTGCCAAAGTGACTCCACGGTTGGCCACGGCCGTAGTGCTTTCGGCCTGGGAGGATATCCGTCCAGGGGACCTCACCGGTCAGGGGCCGGTATTGACCCAAGGGCAAATTTCCAGACTGACTCGCCAACAAAACCAAAAGAGTGGCGATGGTTTTGATGGCGATTTCGAAGGGGGCGCAGATGCTGATTTCTCTGACTTCGAAGATGATTTGGATTTTGAGGATGCGACTTTTGAGTAGCACGCCTCCGCGTCAGCTCCGCTGGCTGCGTTCTCACCGCCTCGGTCTACCAACCAATAGGAATTGGTATAATAGGAAAAGAAACAGGTTTGAATTCAACCGGGCTCTTCTCGCCTTGGCTATCCAACGCGGGCACTCAACTGACTTTTAGGGACACTGTTGTTCTTGAAATTTTTAAAAGCCAATGTCAGATCTTAGGCCATGGTGTCAGGTACGAATCGGGAAAATTTAAAGTCAGAGGCAGCAGGCCGTTTGAAGTCAGAGGCAGCACGGGGACTGAAGGAAGAGTCTTTTTTTGCCAGATTGTTACGCAGAGCAATCGGTATTTTTGTGGTTGTCGCGTCAATATCTATTGGTTGGATTTACATGGGACCTGTTTTTTTGCTCGAGCCCGAGCGACCGGCGCCGGCTGAGTCTTTGAACTCATCAGTTGTTGCTTACCCAAAAAAATCCTCGCCGCTGGCAGAAGCGGGCGCAGCCGTAAAACTGAATTTTTTTGGCGACTTTGTCGTGTCGACCGGGACACGCTTTAAGAAATTCACAATTGGTGGGCTTTCGGGTCTGACCTTTGATTCCAACACCAAACGCATCCTTACCATCAGTGATGATCGCGGCCGCAGTGGTCCACCGCGATGGTTTGAATGGGGAATTGACAGCACCAAGCCGGTGGTGAATCCCCTGGGTGTGGTCGTGCTTTTGGATAAATCTGGCAAGGCATTCAAAGACGGTGAGTTAGACCCAGAGGGTATTGCGCTCTGGCCAGGCAAGGGCGTGGTCGTTAGTTCGGAGGGCAATATCGGCCAGGGAATCCCACCACGGTTGCTGCTTTTTTCGCGAACAGGGAGGTGGCTGAAAGATCTGCCACTGCCCAACGTGGTGTTGGCGAAAGATCCCGAATCCAAGACGCCGACACTAAAGGGCGCTCGCGACAATCAGGCCCTTGAAGGCTTGACGATCGATCCCTCTCATCGCTGGATGTATGTGGCAGTCGAGGGGGTTTTGGAACAAGATGGGCCAGTCTCGACTCGGGAGAAGGGTGGGGTGGTGCGCATTTTGGAGTATGATCTCTCGGAGTCAGAGGCGCCTACAGCAGCTCAGCTGGCGGTGGAACTCTCCCCACTGCCGAAGGCGAAAACTTCAGGTGAAGATTTAGGCATCAACGGCGTGTCAGACATCTTAGCTCTGTCGCAGAGAAGGTTTTTGCTCCTTGAGAGAGCCTATTTGTTGGCGCGATCGGAGCTCTTTGTGAAGTTGTTTTTAGTGGATTGTCTAAAGGCTGAGGACATCTCGCACTTGTCTTCGCTTGAGGGACATTCCCCAAAAAAGTGTGAAAAAGAGTTGGTGTTGGACTTCAATCGGGAAGTGGAAAAATTCTCGCACTCGGAGCAACGTCTAGACAACCTTGAGGGTTTGACTTGGATTCCCTGGGGTGCAAAGAAAGTTTTGGCCTTGGTGTCTGACAATAATTTTCGCCAAGAGCAACAAACTCAGTGGATATTTTATTCCCTCATCTCAGAAAAATAGCGCGAGTTTTTAAGTTTCAATCAAAATAATTTTCACCGACTTGGGCCAAGACTTGGTTTGAATCATGGCCCCAAGAACGCAAAGTGGCCTCTAGGTCTTGTTTGGTTTCGACTTTCTTAAATCGGGCACCTGACACACCTTTGACCACAGCTTCGCACTCTTTCCAGGTGAGAAAGTGGGAAAGCTGGCGTCCCTTAAGGACCAGATAGAGTGGCCTCTGACCTTTGCCTCCCTTTGGCGATTTTTTTCCCTCTGGCACCAAAAACTGCGGTGCGTTGAGGGGGATCTCATAGGGGTAGGCCGAGAGTGGGCCACAATAGACTGATGGGTCTTCGCCTTTTGAATAACTCACGGCAAGAGAATCGACGCGTTCATTGCCGGCGACTCCGGCATGTCCAGGGACGTATTGCCAAGCCACAAACCCCTTGAGTGTGACAACTATCGCTTCCAAGCGCTGCCACAAATCCACGTTTGATACCGGTTTCCCATCGGCAGTTTGCCAACCATTGCGTTTCCAGCCATGGATCCATTGCGTGATGCCTTTGATCACATAAACTGAGTCGGTCAAAATTAAGATCTTTTTGCCTGACGTGGTTGAGAGTTTGCTCGCTCTGCGGAGTCCTTCGATTGCAGCGAGGAGTTCCATTTGATTGTTGGTGGTTTTACTTTGGTATCCAGCCAACTCTTCAATCCAACCCTTTTGCGGTTGAAGAATCAAGGCTGCCCAGCCGCCTGGGCCCGGATTGCCACTGCAAGCGCCATCAGTGTAAACTTGGATAGCAGAGTCGGCGGGCAGTGTTTGAGATGGACGCTGTTCTGACATACAATAGGGTGTAACAGGGCTGCAGCGGAATATTCAATTGCAAAGCTTTGATAGAGCATGGATCAATAGCAGAACCAGCGAAAATCGAATGAGAAATAAAACCCAGACGAGCGAGGAGAAACTAGACCATGAAAATTGTGAGACAGGGTGGAGTGTTGGTGCCGATGTCGATTTGGATGTCGATGGCAGTGATGACATTGATGACGGCAATGACATCGGTGATATTCTCCGGTGTTGAGTCAATGGCACAGACGCTGGAGTTTGACAGTGTGAGCAAGGACGATCTCAAGGTAATTGTGCGAGAGATGTCCGCGGACCTCTATCACACCTCCGTGTCTGGTGCGGCCCCTTTGGGCGACATGTTGGGATTTGAAATTGGCGTCATCGGAGGTTTGACCAAAACCTCTGGCATACAGACGTTAGTAAAGCGGCAAGACCCCGATGCCAATGCTGAATGGCTTCCCCATGCCCGATTATTTGGGGCGGTGAGTGTGCCGATGGGGGTGACGTTGGAGTTGGGTTTGATTCCGGAGACGGGGGTCAAAGATTTCAAGTTTCAACTCTATGGCGGGGCCGTGAAATGGTCGCTCACTCACTCTTTGTTGTCTTTTTTGCCACTGAGCTTGGCAACAAAAGTTCACTACACTGTGAGCGAGGTGAACTACAAACAACCTGTGAACAATGTTGAAACGTCAGTCTCGATGAAAAATACAGTCAGTGGAATCTCGGCCATTGTCTCTAAAGATTTTTTGGTCGTGGAACCTTATTTTGGTCTTGGATACTTGAGTGCGGAAGGCGACGTGAGCGTGTCGGGGAGTAGCACTTTGTTTGATTTCACCACCGCCACAAAATCATCAAGTAAGCCCTCGAGCACTTTAATGATGGCTGGCGCCGAATTGAAATTTTTTATTTTTAAAGTGGGCGTTGAGTACTCAAGACAATTTGAGACCGATCGTTACTCACTGAAGCTTGCGGGGTTTTTCTGAAGCTGAAGGATGAAGCACTGTTTCTTGAGCTCACCAAGGAAATCGAAACCTTGGAGCGCCTCGAGAATCCGACAACTGAAGAGATCGAACACCTGGATGAACTCACCCAGCAACGTGCAGCATTGATCGAAAGCTCCAGTGAAGATAAAGGTGTGTTTGGGGAGCCGGACTTACAGGAGCCGGAGTTGGAGCGAGAAGGATCAGGGACAGACTCAGATCTTGGATTGGGAGCGAGTGAGGAGCAGGTTTCTGAGAAGACTTCGCTGCGACGTCTTGAACCCCGCGATTTGGCGTTGCTCAAGCGAGTGTTAGCCACCACTCAGAGGTTTAAAGAGCTCGCGACCAATGAAAAACTTGAATTTTTGGTGTTAGCGATGACGTCTGCCTGTGGATTGGGGGGGGTGTCGTCTGCTCCCGCGCGTAAGGCCTTGAATGAGTTCGGACTGAATTTCACGCAAGACCTCGATGAGTATTTTCTATCGGCGGTCTGGACTAATCGCGAGGGCGAAACAAAACGACGCTTTGTCTCGCCTTTTCAGGGCGCTTTCAAGTTGGACCCTGGCTATGCACAGAAGCTGGCCGAGCGGTTAAAGGAGCCAGAGGAGTTTGTCCAACGCCGTGAGACTAAGAATCAATCACCCGCGATAGTTCAAGCGCAAGTTCACAGCGACGTTCATTGGAAAACTCCAGTTGCTTCATCCAGCCCACCGGCTCCTCCAACTCCAAATGCAAAGACTCACGTCGCGCATTTAGAACCAACTCGTTATGCTTTATCGCCCACGGAGGGTGAGCCCCCTTCAAAACCCAAAGAGGTATCGCCGCCAGAGCCTTCAGGCCAACTACCGTCGTTGTCGATTCCCGCGACATCAAAAAATGCTGTTCCATCAAAAACTGCTGTTCAGCCAAAGACCGCGGGGTCTGCCAGCCTAAATCCCGCACCCAAGCTTGATTCAGGCCCGAGGTGGCTATTTTATATTTTGGGAGCTATTGCCGCTGGCTGTGGAATCTTTTGGCTACTGAAATAGCTGCATTTGCACCAGATCGTGATTCTGAAAACGGCAGCCACTCAGCCCCTGCTTTGAGTGTCTGCCACAGAATTTGCGGGCCGGTGGTTTGCGAATCGCTATCTTGCATCCTCTTAAGATGAACTGGTGTTAAAAGCCTCTCCTGAGGCGGCTATGGTTCGACTATCACGCAGCGAAAGGCCGCTTTTTCGAGATCAGATAAATCATCCGGAGTGCAACCTTTGGCAACTCCGAGGTTATTCTTGGTGCACGAACCGTTGCCCTTACCACCAGGGACTGTGGTCCTCCAGCGATTTGCTTTAGAACACTGTTCCCAAGTGTGATAGCTGCTGCCGGGAATCGTTGGCGGAATTAGCCTCTCCGGTTTTAAGCGGGGTTGGGCACTTTGAAGAAAAATTCATCAGTCTTTATCGATAGATGATTCAAATACCCGCAACGCTGCATGATCTTCCGACAAAATGATATTGGATTGGTGTATCCG
>JACCDG010208543.1_pt1 | contig 10349 bp, 3 predicted proteins | sample 7442471 | NCBI WGS metagenome assembly JACCDG01 (sample SAMN15323444, study PRJNA562643) | freshwater metagenome | isolation source: river surface water | place: USA:Blue River Watershed | collected 2017-08-17 | reverse complement strand
TTTTTAAGAAAGATCAAAGCTGGTTTAGTTAAATCTGATATAGAAACCTTTGTTGGCGAAGAAGGTAACTTATTCTTTAATATAGAAACTGGCGAGCTTAGATTAAGTGATGGCCTAACTGAAGGAGGCCTACCAGTAGGAGGCGGTGGAGGGGGAGGTGGCTACATTCTTCCTACTGCTAGCACAACAGTAAAGGGTGGCGTCAAAGTTGACGGCACTACTATACAAATAAACAATCAAGTTATCAGCGGATTTAGCGGTAACTACAGCGATTTAACAAATAAGCCTACCTTATCAACTGTAGCTACTAGCGGTAGTTATACTGATTTAACAAATAAGCCAACTATTCCTCCCGCCTATACTTTGCCCACTGCGTCTAGTACTGTACTAGGCGGTATCAAAGTAGGTTCTGGACTATCTATAAATGACTCAGGCGTACTTAGCGCAACAGGCGGAGGCGGAAGTCCGTTAGCTGTTAGTTTAATAGATGCGTCAAACACTGTAAGCGGAACCGTTACAAACGTAACCGCACTGAGATTTGATACAGACAGCGGATTTGACATTACAGATCTAGGCGGCGGCGCTGTTAAAGTAGGAATGAATTCTACGTTTAAAACGTGGAAAGTTGACGGACAGCAAGATCTAGTTGCTACAGGTTTAGACACTATTAGATTCGTTGCGGGTCCTGGCATGCAAATAAGTACAGATCCCGCAGCAGGCCCAAAAACCATAACTTTTACTAGCACAGCATCAGGTACAACAACTAGTCCTATCAAAACTTTTAACGTGTTAAACGAATTTTCGGCGCCGTTGTTAGGAAAAGCGGTGTTTGTACCAGCTTCTACAGATGTAATTAGAAGTGTTCAACTAACTAACGGTAGAGCAGTTGGCGCAGATTTAATGGTAGGACTGTATAGAAATAACGATTTGCTCAACTTTTTTACAATTCCAGCAGGAAACTATACTTACAAATATTCTGGATTAAACTACACTATAAATACAAATGACTATCTAACAGTTAATGTAGTAGCAGGGTCCGGCGAAAACTTCAGTATGGGACTATTTAATATCGATACTTGATATTTCATCATTAAACTAAATACAACATAAGAATTCTTTGTTAGAGAGACTAACAATTTTGGAGAACATTTAAATGGCAACACTCAACGAACTTGGAAGAAACAGTGCTTCGATCACATACGGGCCATCATCAACTGGTGCGGAAATGTGGCCTACCTTAGCACTAACTGATCAATGGTTAAGAAATGATAAATTACAAGGTACAGCAACAACTAGCGGAACAACCGTAACTGGAGTAGGCAGCGTATTCACTACCCAGGTAAGAGCGGGAGATATTATTAAGATTGGAAATCAGATGCGTACGGTTGCATCAGTAACATCCGACACTGTGTTTGTTGTTACCTCAGGCTTTAGCCCAGATTTTTCAGTTCCAAGTACAATAACTGTAATCAATACTACGCTATCTGGAACAGTTTCTGCTACAGTAAGAGGAAGTACAGCAGGTACAGTGTCCGTAGTTAATGGTAGCGCAACTGTTACTGGTGTTGGTACTTTCTTCCTAAGTGAGTTTACAAACTCTGTTGCTACAACTAACCTAGCAGGCACTGTTGCTGTTGGAACAGATGGTGTAATTACAGGTACTGGCACAAGTTTTGCTACAGGTGCTGACGGTTCTGTTAACAGACTACAAGTTGGAGACAGCGTACTAATCGGTACTGCTTACTTTGTTATTGCCAGTGTTAGCAGTGACACAAGTGCTACTGTAGTTACTGCTCCTGGTGTTGCTATTAGTGGTGGTACAACTATCGCCAAAGCTAACAACGGCGTTGTTGGACGTACCATTATCATCAACGGTCGTGTTCGTCAGATTACTGCTATCGCCAGCAACACTTCTATGACTGTTAACTCAGCATTAGACTTTACAGATACTCAAATAAAAGTAAAAGCATATCCTCGTGGAACTATTGCTGTTACAGCAGGTACTGCTACAGTTACCGGAACAAACACAAACTTCAGCTGGGACTTGGTCACAGGTGACCAAGTTTGGATTGGTGACGAACTAAGAACATTCTCTTTTGCGGCCAACGCAACTACAGCAGCTACACTAACAGACTATACTGGTTACAGCGGCACTGCTATCAACGTACTACGTCAAGCAGTTACCGGTATTAGTATCCACAGAGATGATACACTGATTACAGGTTCAGGAACTTCTTTCTTAACTGAACTACGTGTAGGTGACGATATTGTTATCGACGGAACAGAAACAACAGTTTCTCAAGTTATCAGCGGAACACAGTTTAGAGTTAACTTAGATTTCTCTCATACTGTTTCTGGTGCCACTGTATTTAAAAAGAAAAAGATTCACGGTTATGTGTTAGAAGGCACACGTGAAGGTGCTGCTTCTGGTGGTAAGTTTACTACTGCTACAACATCTACACTAGCAGCTGGTACTGTTTTCCAAGCAGGTTCTACTACAGTTACTATTGCTTCAGCAACAGGTTTTAGCCAGTTTGGTATTGTTAAGATTCAAGGCGCTGGTGGTCCTGCTAGAGCACTAACAGGTCAAATTAACTCTGTGTCAGCTTCTTCTACTGTAACTGGAGTTAACACACTGTTCACAACAGAACTACACGTAGGTGCTGAGATAGCAATTGCTGGGCAATACTTAACTGTTACTGCTATTGCTAGCGATACTTCAATGACAGTATCGGCTACTATGACAGTAACTGGTCCTACACCACTTTACAGAACAACACCACTATATACATTCATTGCTTCTATTGCCAGCACAACATTGACATTGGGTCATCCAATCAAGGCAACAGTATACAGTACAGGCGCCAACGCACCTATCGTTTATACTCCAAGTGCTGCTGGTGACTTTATCGAGTATGTATACAGTGCTCCAAACAAGAGCGCAGAAGCTACAACAACTTTGTTTAACACCAGCTTAGACAGAAAGTACATGGCATTCCGTTTCTATCCATTAGCAACTGGCGGCGGTGCTGGTAACTTGATTACCAACGCTGGTTCAGCTTACAACTTGGTTGTATATGAGCGTTGGGTTGCTGCTCACAACTTATCTAACGGTGTAGGTATTAATAGAGCTGATCAGTCAGACGGTACATCTGCTCTAAGCGGTGTTACTGATCAAACATCAATGACACAGACAACTGGTGGATTCTTATATCTATTTGCCAAGCCGCGTTATTTCCTAGTCCAAGGTAAGACATTCAGTAACGTAGCTACACAGTGGTTAGGTTGTTTAGAATTTGAACGTGCTCAACCAGAGGATACTGGTACAGGCTCAGGTACAAGCACAGGCGTTAACTACTCTACTGGAGCACCAGTAAGCGGTACTCCAGGTGTAAGCCCATGGCCTTGCTTTGCTTACTTCAACGGTAACAGATTCCCAGTTGGTAGCTCACAGACTCCAACATTGCCTGTGGCACATACACAACCAGTACATGGCGGTATTCTTTCTGTACCACGTATCCGTGTAAGTACTGGTGACCTAGTTGGTGCTAACGCACACATTTACTCAGCATGTACTATTACAACAGGACGTTGGGGACACTTACTTGAAATGGGTGGTTCTGGTTCTTACACCGATCCAGGTTCTCAAGCAACTGGTGTGCTAACTGGTACTGCTAACACACTATGGCAACCACACGTAGGTCACCTAGTGCCTGTTTACACTAACGTCTACAACAGCAAGCGTTTCATGTTCAGTCCGGTAGTTGTTCTTGGACCAGCATACGATCCAGATATCCGTGGACGTATTTACGGTCTAAAGGTTATCCCAAGTGCGTTAGGTACATTGATGGATACTGTTAGCGTAACAATAGACAGCAATGACTTCTATGATGCCGCACAGCCAGCTGCTGATCACTGGGTAGTTACTGCGTCAGTTTCGACATTTAGATTCTCTCTAGGTGGTACTAACTTCCAAAGTACACGTTCACTAGAAGACGGTGGAGCTATTGCTGCTAACAGTGAAGCGGCGTTTACCAACAGCTTCCGTTGGGCTATTCCAGCTTAACGAGTTAATGCTAAAAAATAGCCGCCATGTGCGGCTATTTTTTTGAGTAAATATAGTATGCCTTCTACTGTTTTTCCTGCCCCAGGGTGTGAATCTGGACAACAATTTTTAATGCCCTTTCAAGGCTTTGATATTTCTCACGACACTGGTGGATCGTTTTCAAACTTATTAACTAACTCTGTAGACTTAACGCAGTCAGATTGGATAAGAGGTGTTGACAATCAAGCTGTAGTAGGCGAGTCAGCATTTAACATCGTTGAAGATTACATCAACGAACCTAGCATACTACCTTATCAGCCTATATATGTTTACAAGAACGACTTTGGTGAACACACTATTGTATCGTCGTCTAGTACACAATACTTTGGCCAAGAAATATCTGTAACACCTGGAACTGACTACACCTTTAGCTTCTATGCGAAACGTGGAACGGCAACTGAAGTAACTTATGGCATATATGATCTAACTAACGAAATAGATATTGTTCCAGCAACAAGTTACTACAATGACATTAACGCAACGTTATGGTCACGAATCACAGCTACATTTAACACTGGCACGGCCACCGCAATCAATGCGTTTGTATTATGGAACATAACAACAGGGTCTCCAGGATCTGTAAATATTTTTGGTCCGCAGTTAGATCTCGGAACATCTGCTAAAGTCTACGATCCTACAAGTTCTATAAGTTGGGCTGCTCAAGGTTTAACAACAATAGAGCCGCAATACTACGGAAGAAGCCACTTAGGAACATTTAGTGATCCTAGCAAAGACTTTGAAGCTTTGCCTGTACATGGACAAAGTTCAGCAAGATGGCAAGTGGTCAATGATTACATCTTTGACAACTCAACTCTAACCTATTCATCGGCTGGCACTAACAACGTTTTAACTATACCAGAACAAACTACAAGGCCTTATCAAGTGGGCGACTCGGTGACTGTGACTAATTCAAACACTGGCTATAGACAGAACTTCCAAATTACTGAGTTTACCACTACATCGATAACTATCAATACTACTAATACTGTACCTATCAACGGATCGTTTGTAGTTAATCCTGCCCCACAAGTATATCCACAGAGTCTTACCACAGTGGCACAGTATAGAAATACCAGTGTGGTTAGAGAGAACCTATTTGCTGCTACATCCTTGCCTAACTTGAGAGGCGTAAGTTATTTCCTTGACAGAGAGTTTTCAACAACTTCAGCATTGTCAACAGCAGAGTTTAAGCTGTCTAATCTAAAGGTCAAAGGCGTAGAAGATCGACGATCTGTAGCCAAAGTATTGCCAAGAACTAATATTCATACTCCAATAGATCGACGAACAGTAGGCAAAGTATTGCCACGAAATAATATTAATGGTATTGTTGATAGAAGAACAGTAAGTAGAACAGAAACTCTCACTTCTACTGGAGTAAAATTAATCACAAGATTTCCAAGTGGTATTCCTGCCCTGTCTGGAATAAACTTATTTTTATCACAGGAAAGAACAGCAAACGATGTTACGCTAACTACTAACTCATTTAGATTAGAAAGTTTTGATAATCAGGGAATCTTTCCTGGAAATATTCTTGATGTAGATGTAAAATACAACAGTGTCAACGAATACATTTATGACTTAGATGTTCTTTCATCTGTTGTTTCTACTCGTAGCGGAAGACAAACACTGTTTTATAGAACAAATACTTTCTATCCATTTGTGTTTTTTCCAGCAGGATTCTACGTTAGAATCAACGACACTATTAGAAACACTACCTATATTGTACAAGTTATTTCGTCAACTGCGGACAGCATAACATTTAACGCTATTCCTGGATTTCCTAATACTGCTACAGGACAGGGAATAACAATTCAAAGCGCCACATCTTTTGTCTATCCTAAGACTAAGGTTGACAGTGACATGTACGCTTACATGTCCGCCAATGGCATAAACTTATCTAACTATCCAACTAATGCTCGAGAAAATTTAAGTGTCAGCGAAGTCAAACCTAATTTTAGATCAGCTACTGTACTCTCTTTAGAAATTGGCAATTTTGGTGACATTGTACCATTAGTCAATACGACTTTTGGGAAGATGTCAACATTTGATGCTGGACTGATACCTGGTGACTTTAAACTGCCTATAACAGGACAGTCGGCTGACAGTTTTAACAACGCAGTGATTTGGTACAGAGATGACTTAGACATACTAACTATAACTACCACTGCGGTTGGTCCTATAACTGATGAAAATGATAATCCTTTAACCAATCAAAATGACGAGCCTATATTAGCTGGATCAGGATTAAAAACAGCTTTCTTCCCAGTACAAGACGCGGCGCCTTATCCTGCTGGTATACAAGTTAGAATAGTCAATACATTCTCAGGATTAGATGAAATCGTAACTGTAGTAGAAGGCACTAACAGCTCAATAAGCTTTAACGGCACTGTGCCAGTGGGCGGTGGAACTATTGAAAGAATAGAATCTACTGTATATCCTCAACAGTTTGTTTCTACTACAACTGCTCCAACTACACCTAGAGAAAATCTATTTTACTCAACATTGGCAGTTGGCTTCAGATCTAATAACACATTGTTACAAAGAACAACAATGGCCACTGACGGCAACACATTTAACACTCAAAAGTTAAATGCTGCCTCAGTAGTAAAAGCTGTTTTCAATACTCCAACTTCTAACAACATAGAAAAGCGTATCACATCATTAAAACCAGCAACTAACCTTTCCGCTGTGGCTAAGTTAAGTTCCGCGGTCAAAGTAGTATCCGATCGATCGTCATTTAGTGTTCAACGAGTAAATGATCTATTCCAACAAAGCTCAGTGGTTGTTAGAGGAAGACCTACTAATGCTCGAGAAAACTTATACTATTTCAATCTTGCTCCTGGATATAGATCAAACAGCAGTATTGACCAAGGAAGATTGTTTGTAACAGGAAACCAACCTTTACCAACTAATACTCTAAACAAACAAGTTGCTCTGTTAAGAACAGATCAAACTAGTTTATCTACAGGCAAACTAAAATCTGCTACACCTCTAACAAACGACAGAGCAAGAATAACCGCAAGTCTAATCAATAAGTTTACAGTTAGAAGTGACACTGTACAGTTATTCTATACCCCACAAGTGGATAAAGTATCGCAAGGTTTTGTTGTTCGTCCAGATCGTACAACACTGTCTGCTAGCAATCTAAGCAGGCAAATCGCACTATTAAAAGCTGATCAAAATAGATTGATTGTTGATAAACTATCTACAGCAGCAGTTTTAAGAACAGACAGAACAACTATCAAAGCTGAAAAACTTGAGTTGTTTAAAGTCAACTTTAACACAACAGAAGTCTTCGAAACTCCTGCGTCAAGTAATATAAATCGACAGATAGCAAGATTAACATCTGATCAATCTATACTGTCTACAAATAAGTTATCTGCCGCAACAACTGTTAAAGGATTTAGCTCAAACTTAACTTTCAGCACGTTAGAGAAAAAATCTCTTCCGATCGCATTTAATGATAATGTTCGACACGGAATAATCAACCAGTTTATTGTTGAAAGTTTTGCCACAGAAGTCTTTAGCGTTCCAAACAGTAATGTTTTAAAGAATGGCTTGGTTGTTAAAGATTTAGCAGTAAACTTAAACAGTTCTTTTATAGTTAACAAGGGATTAGTGGTTAGAGGAGAACCTACAGAACTAAAACCAACAATCATGGTTAGATTCAATACTCCTGCGTCTAAGTCTCAAGTATTTGATGAACCACAACTAGGAAAACTAAGTTCTGCTGTAGTAGTAAGACAGTCTACCGAAACTGCCGCTGTTGGACGTTTAAGAGCAGCAGTAAAAGTTGTAGGAGAAACAAATACTTTAAGAACAGGAATAACTGACAACTACAGTGATCAGAGGATTTACACTACCTTAGGACCAAATACCAGCAGTGTTTCTAAACTACAGTACTTTAACATTGCTCCTGGTTTTAGATATAATAAGAGTATTGAACAAGGACTGCTATACGGGTCTCTAGCATCTAAAATCAACGCAGAATCATTGGCAACATTTGACAATGTAGGACTAGTAACTGACCCGTTTGTTCCAGTTACATTTACAACAGATCCTGTATTTTCAGTTTCAGGTAGAACTAGCAATGTAACCACTAACTCAGTATTGTACTATATCAATGACTTAGATATATTAACTATCACTCCAGTTGGTACTCCTACAGTTACATTGTATTTCTACGCAAGAGATTGGTTACCTGCTCCAATGCCAGCTGGTACACAGATTGTAATACGTCACATCACTGGATATACAAAAACAGTTTCTGTTATTAGCGGCGACGCAGGATCTGTTACCATTGTAGATCCAGGCGACTTACCAAGTACCAGCGGTATGACCGTAGCTAGACTAGGCATAGGGTATGCTGTGACTGTTTATTTTAGTACAAGGATCAATCCTCCGTACACTGTTAACTCTTACATTACTCTAATCAACAACCAAAATAACACTAGAGCAACTGAGCAAGTCATTGATTGCGGATTAAACTATGTGACCTACATTAAGTCGGTAGAGGATTTCTGGTTACCTGAATTTGACAACGCAACTATTGCCAGCGCAAGTGTATCGATTATTCCGAAATCAATGGTTTCTACTACAACTGCTCCAACAACTCCTCGAGAATACTTATACTATGCTGAACTAGCTCGCGGTTATAAGTACGGTGTGTTGAACACCGTATTTGGATCTGCTCTCAGTGAGGACACATTTAGGCCTAAACCTTATTTCTTAGAAAAAGACTTTTTCCGTTTAAAAGAAGCAGTCGATGTCGACACCATAAGAACACTAGAGCTAGAGCTATTCAAGCTAGCTCAACCTAATAAACGGGATCTTGTTGTTGAGTTCTTAGATCCTGTAAAGTTCAAAGACTTTAAAAATCAAGTGTTTACTGTAGCACCAAGCGGGCAAATTATAAGATTCAAAACTGGAGATTTCAAACCCGGATCTAGAGGAATCGTAGACGTTGCAGCGCCGAAAAAAGAACCAATCCAGTTCTGGAATTAAACTAAATAAGATATAAACTTAAGAGAGGACCTCACAATGTTCGACGAATTAAACAATGCTTTCCCAAATCACACACATTTTTACGAAGTAAGCGGCCTAGTATTATCAGATGCTATGGAACGATGCGCTCGATTATCTGGTGACGATGGGCATGTTTTTAACTTTCAAGGAAAGATTGTTTTTGCGGTAAAACACGCATTAGAAACAACTGACATTTCTTGGCTAAATCCCGTTTCTGGTAGTCCAATTGACGGCGAATAATAGCTAACAGGATAATAACAAAATGGCAAAACACGTAATTTTAGAAAACTATACCTTTACGCCAAGTACTCGTACGGTAGTAGTTAATGGTAAAGCAATCAGAAGAGAGCAGCTAGTATTAATCACAGAAGTTACTAGCAACACTGTGATTTATAACTTTGCTGATAGCTCATTGAACGCAAGTAGTTACACCACATCAACAACAAACAACGTTGAAACTACAACAATAGTACTGACATACAATACAACGTCAATGAATCCGTCAACATCAAAGTTGATGATCATAGTTGATGAAACTAACGAAACGTTCTATCCATCAGAAACACTGATGGACGCAAATACTAAACTACGTGTAAGTACTCCCCAATCGTTAATCGACACTGACTTTGAATACGGAACACAGCCTACAAAGTGGGAAACTATCAGTTTGTTAAACAACAGACCTAGTGCGTTCTACGATTATACCGCACCTATTACTTTAACAGGTATTTCTGGAAACGGAACAAGAACAGTAACAGTTACATACTCGGGTAGTCCTATTGTTACTCCTTCAACAAGTACACCAATCTTTATTCAAGATTCAACAGATCCTAACGCCAACGGTTGGTATTTGCCAGCAACTACTGGCGCAGGTACCTTTACTTATATTGCTAGAGGTAACGTAACTAACGGCAGTATTTTTGATGCTACAAAGACTCTAGTATTCATCGGTGTATTCTATACTGGCGCAGGTATTACAGTTAGCACCAGTGCTGGTGCTGCATTTACCAACGTAGGTACCGCAGTTACCTGTACTACAACATTTAATCACGGCTTGTCAGTTGGTGATGCTATCTATGTTGTGGGAACTACCGCATCAACTAACGCACCAAACGGTTCTTGGTTTGTTAAAACAACTCCTACCAGCAACACATTTACATTTGATGTAGCTACAGCACCTACAGGTACTATCACAGCTTCAGCGGGCGCACAACTTACA
>JACCDG011950089.1_pt1 | contig 10353 bp, 10 predicted proteins | sample 7442471 | NCBI WGS metagenome assembly JACCDG01 (sample SAMN15323444, study PRJNA562643) | freshwater metagenome | isolation source: river surface water | place: USA:Blue River Watershed | collected 2017-08-17 | reverse complement strand
TTTGCACCCAAAGAACACCGCAAAGTCCCTCTCTCGCCCACGCTCCAAGCCAAGCTTCGGAAGATCGCGGCCTCTGCGCCCTTGGCCCATAGCGATCCGATCTCGCTTGCAAGGCGACTCCTTGCGTGGTACGCCGTCCCTCCCTCGTCGCCCCTGTTTGGTGGCAAGCGATGAGGATTCCCCGTGACGGCAAGCGCCGAAGGCCCAAAAAGCTTCGACCCCCGACGCGACCGACGACACAAGGCAAGACAAGCAAGGTGCAAAAGGGAGGATGGCGGCTGCTCTCCCACACGCCCAAGGGACTCTGGCCCTCGGAGTTTAGAAACGCGCTCGAAGGCTCGTGGTTTGGCGGGGAGGAAAGCGTAAAGACTTCGGCTCCATCTCCGGCCCGCGAGTCCTTCCCTCCCCTTCCACCAGACTCGCTTGTGGGCGCGTTGCAAGACGCGATCCTTGTGAGCGAAGTCGTGTTCCGAACCCCGCGTCTTGCCCCAAGGCCAATCCTCTTGCCTCTCTCCCAAGGAACCCCTATGAAACAACCGATCCTTTTTCTTGACATCGACGGCGTTCTTAATACCGAAACAATGTTAAAAGAATGGCGGTTCCCTCGCTACGAGGACTTGCTCGAACCTTCGCGGGTCGCTCTCGCGAACGACATCGTGGCACAAACACGCTCCAAGGTGGTCTTGTCGAGTTCGTGGCGCAAGTTTGCCTCTTTTTCTAGCTTGCAGGAGTTTTTCCGAAGCGTCGGCTTTGCCTTTGATCTCGACTCCTCCACCCCTACCACCCCCGTTCCATCTCAATCCCCTTGTCTCTCGTGGCCCAAGGGCTTCCAAGGCCACCGGGGTTCCCAAATCGGCCTCTGGCTCAAGGAAAACGGCTACTCCCAAGAAAACTGTCACCTCTGCATCCTCGACGACGATTGGGAGGGGATCGGGCCGTCGCTGTTCCCTGTCCTCGTCGGAACCACAATCAGAGACGGCCTTACCCCTGCGCTTGCAGAAGAGGCCGTCCGGCTCCTCCAAGGCGAGACGTGGCGGATGGCGGGCGTGGTGTCGTAGAGAGAAGAAACGCGACTTATCCACTCCACAAAGCCTCTTCCCCCATGCGGCGCAGCCGCGCTTCGTCGTCGGGCGTGGACGCATCCACCTCGTAGCGCACAAGTACAAGGTTTTCCAACTCGTCGGAAAAATCGCGCAAGAACGCAAGCGGCTCGACCGTCGCTTCCCTCTCCCATCGGCAGGAAAGGAGCGAGAACGGTGACACCTTCCACAGACGCCCGCACACATCCGCGTCTGTCGATGAAAAACGCGGGTCTTCCATAAAAAAACCAAACAAGCGAACAAAACGCGGCAACGCCCGAACCAGAACGGGCGAAAGCTTCTCCCATGCGTCTTCTCCGCGCTTCCACCAGCAGCCCACTCTCCACACAAGGTAAGAGGGTGATCCCTGCCGAGGCAGCCAGAATCCCTGCTCGTCGAGGCGCGAGGAGTAAGAGACGCAGGGATACTTCCCTCCTTCGGTGCGATCCAACGTAACCTCCCCCGCCTCCCAAAAGCGAACCATCGCCACATGAAGCCTAGAAGCTTCCTGTTCGCCTATACTCCACAAGCACAATCGGAACAGGCGCTCGAAGAAGGCCAGAGGCGAAAAGCTTTCACGCAAGGCATCCATCGCAAGGCGCACGAGGAACGCTTGGCCGTCTTTTTCGTCTCGCCAAAGGCGCACAAGACGCGGGTGCATCGAAGCAAACCGCTCTCCGACGATCTCCGCGACCCGTTCTTCCGCCTCGCTCCACGCCTCGGAAGAAAACGATCCCGCCTGCAAGTTTGGAAAAAGCACCCCCTTTCGCAGCGTGTTTGCGAGCGGCAAAAGAAGGGCCGGACACTCCTGCATCTGCTTCCAAAATTGCCGAAACGCTTGCCCTCTCGACACAAAAAGCGTTCGGCGGAGGGGTGCCATCGCAGGCTCTTTCAAAAAAAGAGGGTCAATCCCCCACACCACGCCGCTCATGCCGTCTCTCCTTTGTTAAAAAGGGCTTCCTCAAGCGCCACATCTCGGCGGCGTTGAAAAGGAAGAATCTTCGGCCCTCTGCCGCAAACGCTCGTTTGTTGGGAAGAACGAGAGAGCTTGTTGTACAAAAGCGTCCTCGACCTGCTCGGCCTGTGATTCGAGCCAGCCCCAAAAGAGGCTCGTGGGCGGCGTAGATTGGAGGGACGCAAACAAAGCGAGAGCGTTCACTCGCCCTTGTTCCAAAAAAAGACGGGCGAGGAGGAAGAGGTTGGCAGGTTCGGCGGCAATGGCGGAGGCGAGGGCAGGGCTTTCGAGGAGCAGAAGGTCGTCGCGGAGGTCGAGGCCATCGCAGCCCGCGTCGGTGAGGCTATTGCCCCACAGCAAGAGGTGCCGGAGGCCTGCCAAATGAGGCGATTGCGCCAAGGCCATCGCGCCCGCGTCGGTGATGCTGTTGTGACGAAGGTCAAAGATTTGGAGGCCCGCCAAATGAGGCGATTGCGCCAAGGCCATCGCGCCCGCGTCGGTGATTCTGCTGGCTGAGAGGCGAATGACTTGGAGTTCGGCCATGTGCGGCGATTGCGCCAAGGCCATCGCGCCCGCGTCGCCAACCGTGTCAAATTGGAGGTTGAGCGTCAAAAGGCCGGACAAATAGGGCGACTGCACAAACGCCAACGCCTTCTCTTTTCGACGCCGACTGCCCCAAAGATAGAGGCGCTGAATAGAAAGCAAAAGGGGTGACTGCGCCAACGCTACCACGTCCTCGACCGAAAGGCTGTCGGCATCAAGATCAAGGATTTTCTTTTCGGACGCCGCCGCCCGTTCAAGCGCGGCGAGAAGTTCTTTTCTGTTCATCGTGCGCCTATCTCCCACGCTGGTAGCTCTGCAAGAGGAACGGCTTGGAGGAAACGAAGGCGGTAATGCGGCTCAGGGAAGGCCACCAGCCGTTGTTGCGGAGAAAACGAGGTAAGGAGCAGGGCATGAAAGCGATCTAGCTCTCCCTCGTACCACGCCCTCTTGCGCTCCTCTTCTTCGTACATCACCCGCGACACCTCGCTCTCTAGCGCAGAAAGCGCCAACTCCACCTCTTTCGTGAGCGGCTTGTCGCTTTTTTCACGAAAGAGGTTGGCAAACCGCCAAGGGTTAAAGGGCAAAAAGAAGAAGAAGTCGGCGGCGGAAAGAAGGACGTTTTGGTACGCGGAAAGGCAGGCAAACCGCTCGTCGGCAGACAGAAAACGGCGGAACTCTCGCCTCACACGATCCGGATCGTAACACGCAAACTCCGAAGGGTCGGACTCAAAAAAAGAGGCCGCGTCGTCCGCCTCAACACCCGCCTGCCGAAAGGCTTTGACCAGACAAGAAAGTTCTTCTCCTGAACCCTCAGCCGCCTCTTTGAGCATCACGCGCAGATACTCCGCATGAGGGATCGAAAGAAGGGCCTTATGCGCGACCTCCAACGAAGTCGGAGGCAAAAAACAAAGGGGGGTTTGTTTGCGAGCGAAGTCCAAGATCAAGAGAGAATACAGAGCTTCCATTCCACGCCATCCTTTCTACACCGCTGCGCCGAACGCGCCCACAAGCCACAACAAAAACAACCAGAGAAGGCAGCCCAAGACACACGCCTCGGCAACCGCAAGGATCGTCTTGCCCTCATCCCCCTTTCGCATCTTGATCCTCCTCGAACGAAGCCAAAAGCCATGCCAAGCTCAATTCCTTGTCGCCTTGCAGCGTGGTCGTCTTGGCCGAAGAAAGCGAGTAGGGCGGCGAACCATCGCGGGGGGTGATCATCGGAGCGACGAAGAGAAAGCCGGAGCCGAGTACGTCCACCTCCACCCCGTGAAACGTGCGATACCGACCGTCCTTTTGGGGATAGATCGCTTGACGCTTGACCGCTTCCTCTGCGTCCTTCGCCTTTTGTTCGAAATCCTCGTGTCTTTGCATGACCTCGAACAACCGATCGGGATCTGCCACAAAAAGACTCGACGCCTTCTCATAGCCCGTAAGCGCAAGAGAAAGAAGGTTGGGCGCAGTTCGAATGATCCATTCTTCCCCCGCGACCCATGCTCCCGTCTCGCTGTCTTCGGCAAACAACAACTCGCATCCTCGCTCAGGATCGCGGACGAGAAGAAAATCGAGAAAGTCGAGGTCGCTTTCTTCGCTCACGACATAGATCCCCACGATCGAGAAATCGCTGGTGTTGGTGGTCAAGACAACGGTTCCTTCGGAGAGGACGGCCCGCCTGTGATCGCGCAAGCGACCGGGGGGATTCTTTTTTACGTCGGCTCGGTGGTCTTGCAGCGCCGCTTTCGCTTCTTGCCACGATTGAAACAGAGGATGCGGGGTTGGTTGCATGGATGTCTCCTTTTTTTAGAAAATCCTTTTAGAAAAAGAACATTCTCTAGGATAGAAGGGTCGCGGCTCTTTGTCAAGAGGGTGTAGCAAAAGAAGAAGAAGGAGGAGGCAGAGGAGCCGCCGGAGCCGAGGCAAGGGCCTTGGAGACAAGTCCAAACAGGCGGGCGATACACACGCTCCACACCATGCGCGAGGCGAACGACGGAGGAAGAAGGCGAAAGACGGAGCCGATGTTGGCTTGCCACGACTCGTTCGCTGAGAGCGAAGGAAACACGAGGGAGGGCAAGGCGAACGCGGCTTCCTCGCGAGGGGGGAACAGGCTCATTCCTTGGAGTGCGCGAGCCTCCCCCTCGCTTGGCGGCTGCTTTCCGACCTGTGACGCCTTCGGGACAAGGACGCGAAGAGCAAGGTCGGTGTCGTAGCAACTTCCCTCGCCATCGCCGCCCAACCGGAACTGCCCATGCCCGCCAAGGCGAACAAGCCAAGTGCGCGTGGTCTTCCCTTCAGGCAAGATCTCTTCCACAACACTTAGGTTTTTGGTCACGCGCAGCATGGCTCACCGCATCATCGATCGAGGGTAGTTTCCGCGCAAGGCCCACACGCTCATCGTCACGCGCACAGAACCCTCGTTTCGTGCGTGGGAGGTAGGGCTTTTCCATGCAGGGAACACAAGGAATTGATCCCGCTCGTGGTAGATCGGCTTTTCGGCAAGGTCGTGGGCCGTCTGCACCGCTTCCTTGGCGGTCTTAAACGTGCCTTCCTCTACCGTACCACCGTTTCCTTTTTTACACTTGAGGACGTAAAACACCACCACCGGATCGACTGTCTTTTTCTCAGCCATGTTTGCTGCTTTCATTTTTTGCCCTGCCCTTCAGCCCAAAGAACGTCTTTTTGCCAAAGAGAGGGCGACAACGAGAGGATAGAAAAGAACACGAAGGATGTCAATCTGTCACCGCGAAAGAAACCGCAACACCGAAAGGGCGTCGTCGCCTTTGGCTTGCGATCCGCGCCACGCCACAAGATCGCGGATCGCGGAAAGAAGGGACTCTTTTTCTTCGCCTTGGAGCGCAAGGATCGCCTTTGCGTGATTCCGCGCAAGCTGCGTTACCTCGTCCACCGTTTTTTTCGAGCAGCGTTCTGTGAGTCGCTTGGGCGTCCGAGGCAGCCAAGGCACCAGACCCGCCGATCGCAGACGGATCGCCCATGTTGCCAAAAAGTCCACCGGAGCCGAGGGACGCCTTTCTTTTTGGCGAGGTTCACGATCGTTCGGTTTTTTGGCCACCTCTTCTTGCTTGTCGCTCTCGTCGTCCTCGCCGTCTCCTCCGCTTGTATCCTTGGCGTCCACCGACCAATCCCCTCCAAGAAGGGCCTCTTGGGTCAACGAAAGGACGTAGAAAAGGCCGTGAGGATCGTAGATCACCGCCGAGGTCTTTCCGCGATCCACCCGCAAGGCCCGTCCAACCTCTTGGATCAGCCGCGTGGGAGCAATGCGCGGCAAGCCCTGGCCTTGGCTCACACGACGCAAGCACATCCACCGCAACCAAGGCAAGTCGCGGCCTTCTGCAAGCAAGTCCACATGGACAAGGGCGCGGAGTTTGCCTTGTCGCAACTGTTCGATGCGGGACGCTTGTTCGCTTGCAGAAAGATAGCTATGGAGCGCGGCGGCAGGGAAGCGATGCTCACAAAGCCACGACGCAAAGCTCTCGGCATCGGCGGTGTCCCATGCGTTGACCACCCCCGGCCCTTGCGCGTCGTGGATCATCGAGAGAACGACATCCTCAAGGGTCTTTCCATCGGCATCCCCTTGAAACGATCGGATGTCCGGGGGAACAATCACGCCGTCTTGCAAAGCGTCGGTCGGCGAATAACGCACGATCTCTTTGTCAAACAGCCAGAGTCGTTCATCGTCTTTGGCTCGAAACGGCGTTGCGGAAAAACCAACGCGGCGCGAAGGGCGTGTGGCCTCGACAAACGCCAGCACCTGCTTGCAGCTTGACTTGTGGGCCTCATCTGCGATCCAAACCTTTGTGCAAAGCCCCTCCTTGGCCAGCGCAAGAGCAAGCCCCCCGCTCACGGCAGCCTTGGTGTCGGTAGGGTGGTGAGGGCAAGGAGGAAAAAACCGTCGCCACTTGGCGTCCACCGTCCAGCGAAGGTGAGGGGTGGAGGGAGGGGCGACACACGGACAAAACGACGACACGGCCACAAGGGAGGCGTGGCAAGCAAGAATGATTGGGCGATCAAAGCGCTTCTCGTGTTCATAGAACATCCCTACGCGACCGGGACATCTTTTTGAAAACACTCCTGCAAGTTGCTCCACAAGGGTTTGTGAGGGGGCCGTAACCACGATCCTCTCGTGCGGGGCAAGTGTAGGCAAGAGAAGGGCGGCAAGCTCGGCCTGTACCATCGTTTTCCCGCTTCCCGTTGCCGCCGACACCACGCCTTTTGCTCCTCCATGCAAAACGTCACGAACGATTGCTTGGAGCGCAAGGACTTGCCAGCGATGCGGGCGCACAAGGGCATACTGCCACGCCTCGGTGGGAGGGCGAAGCGCGGTCATGATCCCCCCCTTCGTCGATAGATTGGCTCGTCGCCTTTGACGCGGTGCCACTCTCGTTGCCGCTGGCGCTCAATCGCGGCAAGCCGTCGCCTTCTGTACCACCGCGTCATCTCCACCTCCCACGTTTGCCAAGTCAGATCCCGCCGAAGCGTCCATCCTTCCCCCGCCACAAGTTCAGGAACCGCGTGGTACGCACAAAACGTCTCGTTTTTCATCCCGCCCAAGCGCGACAACACCGCCGCAAACGCAAGCAACTCTTCCGCAAACGCAAGTTCGCAGCACGTCCATTGCCGCGAGGCCGGACGAAGATCCGACCACGCCGAGGGGAGGGCTGCCTTGGGCTGCGTGACCCCGCCACCGCTGCATTTCGCCCTCACGCGGAGACGCGACGGAACAGGCCAGCCTCCCTCACGGAGATCGGCTAGGGCGCATTGTTCTCCTCGTCGTGTGGCGTAGTGACGAGGAGTTCGGTGGAAGCCAAGGCGACACTCGGCCCGCTTTCGGAAGGTGCGTGACATCGACATTCCCTTTCTTGTTTGCGGAGGGACAGCGCCCGCAAGAGCCATGCGTCGGCTTGTCCATTTGTGATCTGTTCGTAACCGACCTCAAGGACGAGCCAGCCATGCAACTGCGCCTCGTTCATCTTCTCGCGGTCGGCCAAGAATCCTGCCCCTCGTGTGTGTCGCCCTTGCGACCAGACGCCTCCATGCACTTCGACCGCGACCTTTTCCGCCCGGTACGCCACGTCCATCCTCCACCGACGAGAGGGAAGAAAGCGCACTTCCCGCTCTGCGCCGGAAGGCAGGCGGGCGCACCAGAGATCAAGCAACGTCTGTTTTTTCATCCGAGCCTCCTTTCAAAAGAGGCCCCTAGTCTAAAGGAAGCGAACGTTTGTTGTCAAGAAGTGCGGCCTTGGCTCAAGCCAGAAGTCTTTGTTCGACACAAGCGCCCTTCTTCCCACCCAAGGGACGTAGATTTTTGACACACGCGGAATGGCGACGAAGGTACAAATCGCGGAAGAGGGTCTGTGTTTTTTCCACGTCGCTCCGCGAGACAATGGGCCTTGGCTTCTGCATGAACAAGGCGCTTGTGTCACAAACCCCCGTGTGTCCGGCGTCGAGGTGGTTGGAAAACGAGATTCCGCGACACAAAAGGCGGTGGGACGGGCCTTGAGGAGTGTCGGCGGAAAAGGGAGGTGGAAAACAAAAGTTGGGGATTCCGCAACGAACTTCCTAGAGGCTGTAGGGTGAAACAAAGCTTTGCGGAAAAGTGGAATAGTTATATATCAAAAAGAAAGAAACATCTCCTCCTTTGGAAGCTAGAGAAGCCAAGAGGGGAAGGCCCCCCAAAGGCAAGAGAGCCTAGAGCCACAAGGGGAAGAGGAACATGGAGCCAACCAGACAGCCTTCGACAAGGACAGCCAACGGAAGTCCAAACTTGTCGTCCGGCTTTCCGTTTTTCCGCAAGTCGCTGTAACCTCGGCGTGACGGGGCTTTCCGTCGCGGAGTCGTCGGAAAAGGCGTTCCGCCGATTCCGCAAGAGGTGTCCGTTCGCCTAGAGCCATCGGACGTACAAGCGAGTTGCCACTTTCCGCGAAACGACGCAGTCAAGAGGATAAAACTTGCCACACTCGACGGCTGGCAACAGAGGCTCTTTGTCGCTCTGGCCCTAGAGCCACCGGGCTTTTTCGCACGTCGGAAGGCTCTTGCGGAAAAGACAGGCCACCAACGCTCGTTTGCGGAAAAAGAGACGCTTGTCCCTCCAAGGCGACCCCTTGTCCCTCGACACCCGTTTTTCGCAAGCTTGCGTTCGCCCTAGAGCCACCGGGCTTTGGGACAGGAGGAGAAACAGCCGACCGTTTTCCGCAAGAGGCATCCAAAGCCAGCGGCCATTTTCCGCAAGCGATTCACAACCCCCGGTGGCTCTAAGCGTTGGACGTGCGGAAAATGCGGAACAAGGGTGCGAGGGCAGGGCGAACGTCCGTTTTCCGCAAGAGGCGTCAAAAGCCAGCGTCCGTTTTCCGCAAGAGGCGTCGGAAGCTTGCGTCCGTTTTCCGCAAGGGGTTCACAAGCCCGGTGGCTCCGGCTTTTGGACGTGCGGAAAAAGAGACGGACGCTTTTTTGCTTGACACCAAGAGGAGCGTTCGCTACAACCTTTGAAGGCCGCACCCCCCCACTTGCGGCTCAAAAGGAAAAAACGATGCTTGATTTTATGTGGCTTGTGCGGCCAGCCAACGCGCACGATCCTCATCCCCGCAAAGTCTGGAAGCGCGACGAAGGCGGCGAGGTGACTTCGGATACCGAGGTGGCCATTACGTTTTGGCGGGGCCGCCTTGTGACGCTTGGCAGTCTTGGCGACGTGGCGTCTGTGCTAGAGGAGAGTGCGAGACAGGGAGGGGAAATCGCGATCCGGGGGAAGCTGCGCGAAGGAGCGCCGGAGGTGTTTCAAAAAAAGTGGATCAAGGACAGCGATCCGAACGCTCCTCTTCCGGCCCTTGTCCCGGCGGATCATCGCTGGATCATGCTCGACTTGGACAAAAAAAGGGTGACGGCTCCTTGGGACACGGAAGAGGGCTGCCTTCAAAACGCCGCGCAGTACCGCTCGATGCTCCCCTCGCCTTGGCGTGACGCGGAATGTGTGTTCCGCTTGTCATCGTCGGCGGGGATACCGGGGAAGACGGAGTTTGGCTGCCACCTTTACTTTTGGGGGGATCGGGCGGTGTGCGACGAAAGCCTCCGTGTGTATTGGAAAGGGGTGCGCGGTGTCAATGAAAAGCAAGTGGTGGACACGATGCTGTTCCAGCCGCAACAGCCTCATTTTCTCGCCCCACCGCTCTTTGTGGGGATGCGCGATCCGGTTTGTTTGCGGTCGGGCGTGTTGTCCGGCTCCGCCCTTCTTCTTCCTTCCGAGCTTTGCGATCTTGCCTCGATGCAGTCCAAAAAGGAAACAAAGGCCATGCAGCAAAAAAAAGAGCGTGACGAAGCCTTGCGAACGACGACACAAGCCAAGGCGGTGATCGTCCAAAAAAACGACGCCGAGGGGCGCAAGGCCGCCTACGCCGCCAAAGCCCTCGAATCGATCCAACAAGAGACGCAGATCCGCGCACGTTCAGGTAGTCGGCACGACGCGGTGAGGTACTTCGCCACTCGCCTTCGCTCCCTTGGCCTTGCGGGGCTTTTGGACGAGTCGGACTGCGTGGCCGAGATGCGATGGGCGCAAGATCTTTTGCCCGAAGAGAGGAACCCTGCGCGTGAGGCCGCGTCGATCTGGACGTGGGCGTGTGGCCATGTGACCGATCCTGCAAAGATACCCGACTTCAACGAAAGTTCGACCGCGATCCGATCTCGCCCCGCCGATCCTTCTTCGACTGTGAGCGAGAAGCCTGCGCCCGTTGCCCCTTCGCCTGCGCCCGTTGCCCCTTCGCCTGCGCCCGTTGC
>JACCDG010886717.1_pt1 | contig 10357 bp, 14 predicted proteins | sample 7442471 | NCBI WGS metagenome assembly JACCDG01 (sample SAMN15323444, study PRJNA562643) | freshwater metagenome | isolation source: river surface water | place: USA:Blue River Watershed | collected 2017-08-17 | reverse complement strand
GTATGCGCGCCGGCGCAGTTCCGCTGGAATACACGATGTGTTTCCCTTTCGGGTTTGGGTCCCTACCGCAGTCTTATCATAGCGTGGGTGACAGCGACTAATCACACCCGGTAAGAGTGGTGTCTTTTTAATAACAACCTTTTCCTTATGCTTTCCTTGCTCCAAGCGCCGTGTCTTTTTAAAATACGCCATCGTCTCAGGCACACTCTACAAAGTGGAGGCATTTTATTGCTCCAAATCTTATAAAACATCCACACCCCCAGAGTAGATAGAGCACCGCACTCACATCCTATAATGCAATCCGATGGTCCTCGCACATTAAAAGTTTCCATGGGATACTTCTGGAATATGTTTCTACCCCTCCTCACATTCCTCATCTTTGCCGCCATCCTTCTCATGATTCTTCAATGGCCTGATGACGCCCTGGAAATCGTTTCCAAAAATGTGAAGGCACTCAACACAAAATAAAGTCCAGCGCCCATGTAGAAATTGGCTCCTGCTTACAATGGATGATATGTATTTCTATGGTGTAATCATTATTCTTGCCGCAGCAATGATTGGTATATATTTCGGTCTCGTGGATAAAACCCAGTCCAAGGAAGAAGTCCGTAATGCGATGTTTAGCGCCCTCGGCGTAACCGTTCCTCTTGTGTTGGTATTCACCTTTGTTACTTATAAGTATTTCATTACAAATACCGAATATACTTACCCTTATCTTCTCCTTATGAACGGCCTCCTGCTCCTTACTTCAATCAGTTCTCTTGCGATTTCCATGATTAATGTGTCTCACGTATAAGTGGGGGAGCTGGGCGCTCCCCCATAACCCCCTAGCCACCACGCTAGCCACAATAATATTCTCATGCTTTTCACTATAGGAATAATTTAATCATCATTCCTATAGTGCTTGCCCTTTGGGGCTCCCACTAGCAATGTTTGTAAACAAACTTTTATAGTGCTTGCCCTTTGGGATTCTCATCCCCTTCAACTCCTTACGAATATAGTAACCGACTGGTGTTGTATGCGAAACTTCATTCGTCCTCCTCCATTTAGTATAAAACATAGACCCTGGAGTTTAATGACCGGTCGCACCACGGCTCCTTCCACCAAGGCCTCTGTGCCGAGTCCCCAGTCCTTACCATTATGAATCCAAATCTGTTTCTTCTGCTCACTATTCGGCAAATAGATGACGAATCGCCCATGTTGAATAAACGGCTGAAAAATCTCCGCCGCCGACTCCAGCGTAATATCCGTCCTCCCCAACCAGGCCCGCTGATGTTCCACCACCGCGCCCAATACATAATTCTGTAGCGCTACAATTCGCCCCTGTGTTACTGTGTCATTGAAGTCCAACTCCAGCCGACCCGAGGTCGCATCCCATGCATGAACTATGAATGCCGGCATAAGTAGTGCCAGATTCGGCTGCTTACACGCCCCATCATCATAGGAAAACGGAATAAATGGCCGCTCCCCTACATGAGACCCGTAATTCTTCAACTTCTGAGCCGAGCCATAACGAATTTTCCCATAGTCTAGCCGCGAGAAATCCAGGGCCAATTCACAATATCCACGACTTTTATTTTTGACATGAGCCGCTGCATATTCATTTGTGCCACATAACATCTCATAACGGAGGCAAATACTTAAATAATAGCAGCGCTGGCTGTTTAGACCATGGCGAATAGTTTTTCCACAAATATAGTATTTATTAATAGGCGAAGGCCTAAACCGCCATAACCCTAATCCCTGCTGGCCTAAGGGCCATCCATCTATAGATGGTAGTGTAAGCTCAGAGAAATTCCCTATGGATGATATAAATGTGGTTTGGACTGGAAATCGTGGGACCGGCAAACGGACGGCCCTTCACAAGACGCTGGCGGCCGTGGCCGCGAGCCGTGGGTTGCCATTCAACATTAAGAAGGGGCTCTGGTCCATGAATTCCACTAAACAGATGATTAAGGAGAGTGAAACGAGCGAGGCCGTGGAGAATAATGTGGAAACACCAGAGGAAGATGACAAGGCCATCCCCTATGAAACGAGTATGGTCCATCTCGGCTTTGAGATTTCGCGCATGAGTATGCAGGACAAGAACTATATTGCATCCCTACTGGACCGTCTGGGATTTAATACAGAAGTGGCGACTGGTAAGAAGAAGAGTAATGTGAAGCGTATTATTGTATTCTATCATACTCATCTCTTGAGTCATGACTCTGTCCTTCAACTACAAATGGCCCTGGAACAGTTTGAGGGGTCAATTGTGCTCTGGATGACTAGCGAACTACCACTGCCGCATGAACTGGCTAATTGGTTTTTAACATATCCTGTGGCCGGTGGCGACCGACTGGTGGAACACTATCGTTTTGTCTATAAGGAAAGTGGTGTGGAGCTTCTTGATTGGTTTGCTTTCTTTCAAAGGTTGGTGGCGGACTGGTCGCGAAAGCCGATGAATCTGGGACGAATTCAGGAAATCCGTGACTGGGTCTATTTCTGCCTACAACGGAACTTGCGATGGCAGGAGGTTATGCACTACTTCCTGGAGTCGCTTCTGGCGAGTGGCCTGCCGCTGGAAACAGTGGATAAAGCGGTGGCCGTGCTAGTAAAGATGCCTGCGTCAGCAGGGGGGCAGACCTTACCATCATATCGTATTCCTATTGCATGGGAGGCGTTAGGGATTGGTATTGCGGAAGTTTTGGCTCAACCGAGTTGAGCCTTCAACCGTAAAGGCTTGAACTGTAGCCCTCTTTCCTCCAAAGAATCCACGCATACAAAATAAGAATTTATATTCCAAAAAATATTTTCTTATTTATCACCCTCCAAAATAGGATGCCGAATCACGCACCGTGGCTATGTCACCTATTAGAAACAGTAAAATCCACAGTCAAATCGCCTCCCGTCGCCTGGATACATGACCCCTATAGTGTAAGCGATGTGGATTATGTGAAGGAATGCGTGGAGTCATGTAAATTTGACACTGAGGAACTACAGAAAGAACTCTATGATGGATTCAAGGCAGGCACCGTCGCTCTTGAAAAAAAGGCATGTCCCTATGGCTCCGTTCTTGTTCTCTACGAAAAATCCACCCCATGGGCCTTCCCTTACGCCGCCGTGGGTCGTGTCCTTCAGTTATTCTATAGAGGAACACCATTTCGTCTCCTCTTCTTTGGTTCTCAGAGACGGCGTCTATTACCTTTACAAGGAGAATTGGTTGAGGCACGACATATTAATGGCGGTTATACATACCCATGTAATCCACAAAGTATTGTCATTTATCGGCGAGAGGAAGTTGTCCGTGTATTAATACACGAATGTTATCATGCGTCATGTTCTGACCCAAAAAACATGGATATTCCTTATGTTGAGGCCGATACAGAGGCCTGGGCTGAAATTGTCCTTTGTGCGTTGGGGGCTCGTGGCCGTGAGGATAACTTCCGTCGTCTATGGAAGGCACAGTCATCATATGCTGCGTCACAAGCAGCGCAACTCTCTAACCTCTATAATGTAAAAGGCCCAGGGGATTACTCATGGAGATACACTATAGGGAAATTGGGTGTGTGGAGTCGGTTGGGTTTAACGCTTCCTGTGCGTGTTCGTGTCTTTAGAGGTGGAGAAGGAGCGAGCTTACGACTCACACTGGAAATGCATGGAGTGGAGGATGCGGCGTAATAAATCGGATGCGGCATAATAAATCATAAAATGTGGCATGGGCCTTTTTTATGATTTTCTAAAAAAATCATTAATACGAATATGAGCGACTCTACACAGAAAAAAACCTTATATTAATAAGCACCGGTCCTTAGAGAAAAGACCTTCGTAGTGAATTTCGTGTTGTGGTCCATCGTTATAAAGTGCTTATCATTTATAATTTCATAATCAGCTTTATTTTTAGGGTGAAAAGAGATAAAATCTTTTTTTGGTTTTGTTTTTTTTATTTTATCTCATTTTCTTATGTGGGTGTGGAGATGGGATGGAACGCAACAGAAGAAATCAATCAGTGGCGGGCATAATCAACGCTGCCTATTAATAGGTGGGGAAAATTACTGTGGAATAGGTTCGCACGATGTGGTTTAGGATTGCTTACGCTTAAGCAGTCTTGACGTAGTGCTTGTTGAGGTATTTCTGGAGGTTGAAGTAGGTGAGCTGGTCAGCTGCGGTAATACCGAGGAGCTTCATGAGAGGAGCATCGGCCTTGATGTTGTGCTTGTCGCCGAGACCCTTCTGCTTGACGTAGGCACTAATGAACTTGGTGACTTCAGAGCGGGAAGCAGTGGCGTTCTTGCCCTTGCCGAGGAAGAGACCGAGTTCATCGGTGATTGGCTTAGGAATCTGGAATGGGACAACGACTGGGGTGCCATCGGCGTTTTCCTTACGGGCAACCTTGCGCTTCTTCTTGGCGTCCTTGATTTCCTTGCTGACACGCTTTTCTAAACGCTTGAGGTTGGCAAGAACACTCTTGAGAGTGGTAATCTGGCCTTCAACAGTGGTCTGGAGAGTCTTGATTTCTTCATTCCAGGTGATTTCAGCAACAGCGGCTTCTTCAGCAACAGGCTGGGCAGCGACGACAGGGGCGACGACGGCCTTAGCAACCTTGGCTTCAGCCTTCTTGACTTCCTTGGCGACTTCCTTGACAGGGGCAGCGGCGACCTTCTTGTCTTCAGTCTTGGCGGCGGTCTTCTTTTCAGCGGTCTTGGCTGGGGCAGCAGCGGCGGCGGTGGTCTTACTCATTTTACTGGTGGCGGAGGAATTCATCTTGGTCTTTTTTACGCAAGTTTATGTCTATGTATAGAGCATGCCGTCGTCGGCAATTTTTTGCCGGTGACCGGGCCATTTCTTCAATTTCAGGGTGCGTTTACTTTTTTTTTTGAAGTCCGCTCACAGACCAGAGCAGCCACCACCCACACTGGCGCCAAAAAGTGCGGGGTTTGCGTGTTAGAGGTCATGCTCATGTGTGCTGCCGAAGGTCACTGCGCACGCTCATCGCCATAGCATCAATTTCCCAACGAAGACCTAAATACATTTCCTATAGTGTAGCACTATAGGAAATTATGCCTCTGTGTAGAGATGTGGAGGTGACCTTTGATGGGCTGGAAGGTCGCGGTATTCAATATAATCAGCTTATTTCAATCAATGGGAAAGGCCTTTCCATCCGTTATTATTTTACGGAAGAGGGAATTCTCATTACATTTCGCCATTATAATAAGAAATTTAAATCATATGTGGATTATGATTATAATTGGAATAGCGAATTACAATGTTATTACAATTATAAGGAAAAATTCTATATTGAAAAAGATGACGACGATAATAATATCCGAATACCCATGGATTGATATCCTATAATGAAAACTATAGGGTAATTACTTCGGCACTTGATTGAGCCATCCAGTATAGGCGGGCGGGCAAGGACCAACCTCGCAATTACCAGTAATTCCACGCTGAACGACCTCCGTGCTGTAGCAGCAGTTTTGGGTCGCGCCCTTCACAGGATTCTTGCTGCTTTCCAGGAGATTCCCTGAGGCATCGCGGCCAAGAATCGCATAGACTTCATCACAGGTCTTCAGCTGCCGCAGACCGGCCGTTCCATACACCGCGTCATTACAATAGGCACCGCCCACCTTACGGTCACGCACGGCATCGTAGGACCAGCTCGTGCTGAAGCCGCCAGGCTGCTCCGATGAATACATGAGCCCCTCAGGCTTGGCCTTGCCCCCAGGGCAACATCCAGTCTGTGGGCCAATGTGGGTTGGTGTGTTCAGCACACAACCCTGGCTCGCAGCTTTACCAGCACGAATTTGTGTGACCTCTGAGGCATCACGCGGCTGCCAGTTGCTGCGGTAAATGTTGGCCGCCTCGGCACGCATTTTTATGAGCTTACTCGCGTCCATTCCTGGGTTCAATTCCTATAGTGAAGCCCATAAATTTTGCTTTGGCGGCCGACCCCCAGCCGAAAAATTGAGCCGCCGATTCAGCCGGTATAAAGTCACGTGATTACACTATAAGTAAGAACTAAATCCGAAGAAGATGAGTAACGAAATCATTGATGCCGCCTCTTTCTCCGTGGACAATCTGTCCATTACTCCTCAGAAGCCCATGACGGGTGGGGGTAAGATGTCCTTCATCAACTACAAGCGAAAGGGTGTCTACATTCAGCTTCCTTCTATCGTGCTTCCCCAGGGTCTCTCTTGTTTCACCGACGAAAAGACCGGCAAGGAACAGTATAGTCTCCAGCTCAATCTTCGCGACTATGATAAGGACGGTAAGATGAAGCGGACATATGAAATGCTCCAGGCCCTTGACACCTACATGGTGGACCAGGGTGTGAAGAATTCCAAGGACTGGTTCGGCCTTGCCAAGAACGGCAAGGAGCTCAGTCGTGATGCGATTGAAGAAAAGTATACTCCGTGCTCCAAGTTCTCCAAGGATAAGGAAACGGGTGACTTCGCCAAGGATAAGAATGGGAATCTCTACCCGCCGAAGTTCCGTCTTAAGCTGAAGCAGGATGAAAATGGGAAGTTCCTCTTTACCAACGTAATTAATAAGAAGAAGGAACACCTTGGTGACCGTGATCTGAAGGATGTGTTCAAGGCTGGGACCAAGATTACCTGTCTCATTAAGGCGTCCATGATTTGGTTCACCACTGCGGGGTATGGTATTACCTGGAAGCCTGAACAGATTCGTATTGATGAAGAAGGTGCGCAGGCCGTTGCCCCTCCCTCTATGCAGGACGATGATGACGATGGCGAAGAAGTCGCTGCCCCTCGTTCCACTGGCGCCTCCAAGCCCCAGGCCACGAATGTCGTCTCGGACGATGAAGAGGAACTCGCCCAGCCCAAGCCAACCGCTCAGCCGATTTCAACGGCTCAGCCAACTACGATGGCGAATAAGCCCTCTGCCGTCTCTGCGGTGATTGCGGCGGCCGACGACTCGGATGATGACGATGATGATGACACCATTCAGGCCCCTCCTGTGCCGAAGAAGGTCGCCACTCTTCCTGCCAAGAAGATTATTCCTAAGAAGAAGTAATAAGGAATAACTATGGGACTTGTATAAAAATCCACCAAAACAAAAAAATAAATAGATAATCCCTATAGTGTAGCATTATAGGGATTGTTGTGGGGTTTTTCCTTATTGTTTTTGGCACACCTTTTTCTAAAAAAGGTGCCTATAGTGTAGCATTATAGGAATTGTCGTGGGGTTTTTTCCTTTTCACTTATAATAAACCACATCCTTTCGTGCACATTCCGTTCGGCATACAGGGCAGCGGATAAGCGAACCAGCAGCATAGGCTAATCGCAAAACCGTCGCCCTGTCAAAAGTATGGAAACATGGGGTAATACATATGTTCTCCTCCGTCAATTCTTCAAAGCTGACAGGACAAGTTTCCTTGCGATAAAGAGCTCCTTCCATCATACCCCTATAGACCAGCTCTGGGACTCGTGGCCGGCCATCTACCGTCGTAATTTCAATGGGCTTCGGCTCAAAGACACGCACTACATATTTTTCCGTGGTTGCGATGTATTCTTTCTTTGAAGGGTGACATGCGATGTTATATTGATAAGGAAGATGTTCAGAGTTGGATGACCATTCAATGATAGGTATCCGCACCGACCCCAAACATAGGTATGTATGATTCACAATGTAATAACCATCACCATAATAGGGATATTTTTCACCACTCTCTTGAAGAAGTTGTATAATAATCTGTTCGCGGTTATGTATCCCAAGAAGAGGCCAGCACTGTAGAAGGGATGTGTCCTTTATACAGCGAATGGGTCCAGTATGTTTTTGACATGGGAAGGGATAATGTCCTACATGGATTTTTTGAGGGTATGTTTCCTGGAACTGAATGGTGTAGATGAAATAGGAGCCTTCTGTGACAGCCGTAGCACATACAATAGTTGGTGGGGATGTCATTTTCAGATGTTTCACATCCGATGTCAGATGTCAGATGTCAGATGTCAGATGTCAGATGTCCAATTCTACGCTGACCGAATGTCAAATCCAGATGTCCAAATTCTTCAACATCCCATGTTTCTTCAATTTTTCCAAGATAATTCATTATAGGAATAATTCATTTAATATTCCTATAGTGTATCAATTACGGCAAGTTTTTATATCTTCCCAGCCTTGCGGAGCTTCCCAGCTTCCACGAGCGCGGCACGGAAACTCACCTTCTTATCCTTCTTACGCATGTCACGGAAGACCTTCATGACCTTTTCGTTCCATGCCTTGAGCTTTGGACTCAACTTACGAGTCTTACGACGCTTACCACCGTCCTGCTTACGAGTCTTACCTGCGGCCATTTCTATGATTTCTACTATAGCCATCTACTTTTTAGAAAGGCTATACCCTCTTCTTAACACCCGCCGGCATTCACAAAGACGGGGGTAGTGCACCCACAATCCGAGGCAGACGCAGGTGGATTCGTGTTAGCACTCGCCAGCTTGCGCTCCGCCACGATGGCGCCGAGCTGCATAGAAGGCTGTTCGCGCTTCACCGATACACCAGCATTCACAGCGGCAAGATTTGCACGGTTAAAAGACGCAAGGGCAACCGAATTACGCACATGAGTTAGGCGAGATGAACTATAATCCGCAGTGGGCATACTATTCCTATAGTGAATCAACAAAAGAGACGACAGAGGTATCTAATAACGAGGATTCCCAGTAAAGCGCGTTGGATAACAATAGGCATCTGGCGCACGAGGCACTGCCGGATTCGCAACATATGTGGGGCACGGGTCCGGTGGCTGGTAACGATTATAAGCACTAAAGCGTGTGGTCGGGTTAAATGGGTCTTTGGCCGCCTCCTCCGTTAGGCGCCGTAAGTTATCAATATACACACCTGATGTTAAGACCGCCGCATTTCCCTTTGGTCCCAGACCTACAACTTGCGCAACTTTGTCTTCAAGACGGTCTGTTGCCGACGGCTTCACCAACTCATTAGAGGCATTCGTTTGCCCTGCGCTTCCGTTTCCGTTATCACTTATACAACATCTCTGCTCTCTATAGCGACCGAGTAAAGCCAACCTGTCCGCTCGCCGAGCCGCATCCACCGCATTACGAACAACAGCACCGGCCTGATTTCCCCCAGCATACCCGGGGGTACACACACACGGTTCAGAACTCATAATAACAATAAGAGACAATTCCTATAGTGTTTCCCATTTTGTTTTTTTAAGATATTTCTTGTAGGATTGTTCCAGGCAATGACATTTAATAAAAAAACAATACAACTCCTCTTAATAAGCACTATAGGAATTGTGTTTATTATTTACTTATGTGGATGTTTCCGATTATATGAACCTTATACTGGTTGGCAAGGCATGTCACCACGACCGATCGCGCCGGCGATTACGGAGGAGGATGTCGCGCCCCTGCGAAAGCAGCTGGAGGGGCTCTTTGTCCAGGCGGGGGAGGCGCTGTGTCCATCTTTCAATATGGTAAAAGAGGAGATTGCGAAGGGAAAGAAGGGGTCCAAGGAGCAAAAGGACGAGGCAGCAGTGGCGCAAATGCGGAAAGAGGCGGGTGGTAAGATTTATGATTGTCGCTCATATCCAGACCATCTTCAGGTGCCGGCAGATATTGGGGACATCATAACGGCGAGTTCCATTTATCTGGATAAGAAACTCGGTGGTCTCCTGGAACGTGTAGAAGCAGCGCTGTCATGTAAGCCAATTCCTATAGTGGAAGGTGAAGGGGATGAAGAAGAGGGGTTTCAGGTGGGCGGTAACTATAGGAATGAATTTATGAATGAGGGTAGTGTGAGACCTGAGGGCGAACACTATAGGGATATACTTGAATATTATGCGGATGTTCCTTCTGATGCGCAAGCTGACGCGGATATATGCTCGCCAGACCAAATGAAAACCCGTGAAGCCATCGCCGCCGCCGATGCCGCTAAGGCCTCCGCCGCTTCGTGCCGAGCACCACAGGAAATTAACTACGCACAACAGAAACAGCTCTTGGAGGCGCGGATTAAAAACCTCGCCAGGGCACTTAAAGACACCGAATGGGCGCCGCGCATTCAGCGGGTCAAGGCGACACTGGGGCGGTTCCAGGAAATAAAGGCGAAAGTAGATGCTGGAACCCTGGTGCCGAACTGTGGGGCGGGATTTTAGAGAAGGGTCTAAAGATATAACATCGGATTTGCCGAAGACAAATCCTCTGTGAGAGGTCCAACGGACCGCGGACATCCGTTGTTTCAACATTTGACATAAAATAAAAGAAGGCATGTTCCAAAACTTTTTACATCTAACATCGGATCTAACATCGGATCTAACATCGGATCTAACATCGGATCTAACATCGGATCTAACATCGGATCTAACATCGGATCTAACATCGGATCTAACATCGGATCT
>JACCDG011454901.1_pt1 | contig 10358 bp, 9 predicted proteins | sample 7442471 | NCBI WGS metagenome assembly JACCDG01 (sample SAMN15323444, study PRJNA562643) | freshwater metagenome | isolation source: river surface water | place: USA:Blue River Watershed | collected 2017-08-17 | reverse complement strand
TTTTCTGATGCTGCTCGTGCATGCGGTCCTTGTCGCCCTTGCCAATGCCCAGCACGCCATACAGGCCAAAGCCGCATTCACGACGGCGATCGATGAAGGGGCTGACCCATTTTTCGGGGTAATAGTCGTAAGCCTCGGCGTATTCAGCTGCCAGCGCCGGGTTGGCCGCGATGGCGTCATGCGCAGCACAGGTTTTGGCCACCAGTTCATCTCGCTTGGCGCCTTGCAGCACATAGACCTTCCAGGGCTGGGTGTTGGTGCCGCTGGGCGCACGGGCAGACACTTGCAGCACTTCTTCAAGCACGCTGCGCTCCACCGCCTTGGGCAAAAAGGCGCGGGCCGAAAAACGGCTCAGGATGGCAGTGTCCACGCTGGCTGCATCGCTCACGCGGGCGCTGACTTGTTGGTCGATGTGGGGAATGCTCATGTCAAGGTCTCCAGATAAGCTTTCAATGCGGGGGGCAAGGGCACGGGGCGGCGGGTTTCGCGGTCCACGTACACATGCACAAAATGGCCTTTGGCGGCGGTCAGGGGCTCGCCTTGCGCGAACAGGCCCACCTCGTAACGCACGCTCGATGTGCCCAGCTTGGCCACACGGATGCCTGCGTCGATGGTCTGGGGAAACGCCAGCGGCGCAAAGTAATTGCACTGGGTCTCAATGACCAGACCGATGGTGCCGCCGCCGTGTATGTCCAGCACGCCTTTCTCAATCAAGGTCGCATTCACGGCGGTGTCGAACCAGCTGTAGTACACGACGTTGTTCACATGGCCATAAACGTCGTTGTCCATCCAGCGAGTGGTGATGGCGCGAAACGCCTTGTAGGCGTCGCGGCTTTCGGGCTGAGGTTTGGCTGGCGTGTTCATCGCCTGAGATTGTGCCAGCGTTGCCAGTAGTCCAAGGCCACCTGCCAAGTCTGCATTTGCACCTGCACGGTGGTCTCGATGTCGTGCCCGTAGCCGCCGCCCATGCACAGCACCACTGGCAGGCGCCGCTGCCAGGCCCAGTCCATGACCACCCGGTCACGCGCCTGCATGCCGTCTGCCGTGAGCTTCAGGCGGCCCAGGCGGTCGCCCTCGTGCGGGTCGGCACCGGCCAGGTAAATCACCAGGTGCGGATCAAACCGGTCTTGCAGGGTCTGCAAAGACTGGTGCAGCGCCTCCAGATAAGGCTCATCGGTGCAGCCGTCCGGCAGGCCCACATCCAGATCGCTGGGCTCTTTGCGGAAAGGGAAGTTCTTTTCGCCATGCAGCGACAAGGTGAACACACTGGGGTCACGGGCAAAGATGGCCGCAGTGCCGTTGCCTTGGTGCACATCCAGATCGATGACGGCCACCTTCATCTGTTGGCGGTGCTGCCGCCAGGCTTCGGCTTGCATCAGGCGGGCCGTCACCGCAATGTCATTGAACACACAAAAGCCACCGCCCTTGTCGGTGTAGGCGTGGTGGGTGCCCCCGGCCAAATTGCCCGCCACGCCCTGCACCAGCGCATCGCGCGCAGCGGCCACACTGGCGCCCACTGAGCGACGGGCCCGCTCGGCCATGGCCGGGCTCCACGGAAAACCGATCTCTCTTTGAATGGCCGGATCCAGACTGCCGGTGGCCACGCCCTGGATGTAGGCCGGGGTGTGCACCAGCGCCAGTTCACCGTCGCTGGCCGCTGGGGCTTCGTGCATCCGCAGGTCGGGCAGCTCCTGCGTGAGCCGGTCGCGCAGGCGGCTGTACTTGCGCATTGGAAAGCGGTGACCTTCTGGCAAGGGCAAAACAAAGTGATCGGCGTAATAAGCGTGCATGGAGGTTCAGCGCGGAAAGCGCAATTCTAGAAAACACTCTCTAAACTGCGCGCCAAGTGGTCTGTACCCCTTGCAAAGCCTCGGGCAAACCCTAAAATCGAAACCATGCTGCACTGCAACAAAGTTGTACGGCCCCGGCCAGTTTCGGCGCAGTCCCTTTGAAACTTTTTTTGGAGATTCTCATGATGACCGCTGAACAAATCGTCGCCTCGCACAAAGCCAATGTGGAAACCCTGTTTGGTTTGACCGCCAAAGCCTTCGAAGGCGTGGAAAAACTGGTCGAGCTGAACCTGACCGCTGCCAAAGCCGCTTTGGACGAGTCCGCCAACAACACCCAAGCCGCTCTGAGCGTGAAAGACGCCCAGGAACTGCTGGCCATGCAAGCCAACCTGTTCCAGCCTTTGGCTGAAAAGACCGCTGCTTACAGCCGTCACCTGTACGACATCGCTTCGGGCACCAGCGGCGAATTCACGAAGGCTTTCGAAGCCCAAGCTGCTGCCGCTCAAAAGCAGTTCGCCTCTTTGGTGGACAGCGCTGCTTCCAACGCCCCCGCAGGTTCGGAGCAAGCTGTGGCCATGATGAAGGGTGCTGTGCAAGCGGCCAACAACGCGTTTGAATCCGTGCAAAAAGCCGTCAAACAAGCCACCGATCTGGCCGAGTCCAATCTGGCTGCCGTCTCGGCTGCTGCGCCTAAGGCTGGCAAGAAGAAGTGATTTTCCACAGGCGGCTGGTTTTGCAAGAACTTGCCGCCTGAATTTGCAAGTTGTCTCCTCGGATCCTTTTGAATTTCATCTGGGAAACAGGGATCCCTTCAAGGGCTGATCGCAAGATCAGCCCTTTTTTTATGGCTCGGCAAAGACTTCCATGTCGGCGCTAAAGCGCCGACCTACGCATCAATGCCCGGCTTCAAAGGCCGCGAGACGCTCCTTCAGGCGCGGCAACTGCGCCAGCATGGCGATGCGACCCGCTTCGATTGAGCGACGACGGGCACTGAAGTCAGCGCTTTTGACACCGCTGAGCGCCGGACGGATCACCATGTCCGCTTCCTTGAGCGCCAAAGTGTTGATGCTCTTGCCCATGATGGTGAAGGTCTGCAGCAAGATCTGGAAGGTGTCGCCCGCGGGGTTGCCCTCCGGGTCGCTGGAAATGTCCACGGCGATCACAAAATTGGCTCCCATCTCGCGCGTTTGACGGACAGGCACCGGGGCCACCAGGCCTCCATCCACATACTCTCGGTCGCCAATGCGCACCGGCTGAAACACCGCTGGCACCGCACTCGATGCGCGTACGGCCGAGCCGGTATTGCCCCGGCGGAAGGTGATGGCCTCTCCGCTGCGCAAATCGGTCGCCACAATGCCCAGGGGGATCTTCATCTGCTCCAGCTGACGACCGCCCACCTGGGTATTGACGTATTTCGCCAAGGCCTCACCTCGCAAGGCACCCCGGTTGAGCAAAGGCAGCATCCAGTCGGTGATCTCGGCCTCCTCCATGGTTTCAGCGGCCTTGCGCAACTCGGGCACGCTTTTACCGCTTGCATACAAAGCTGCCACCAAAGAACCCGCCGATGTGCCCGTCACGTGGCTGGGCTTCAATCCGGCTTCTTCCAGCACCTGGATCACGCCCACATGGGCAAAGCCCCGCGCAGCACCGCCGCCCAAGGCCAAGCCCAAATGAACCGGGCGGCGAACCTGAGGGACCTCGGCTCCGGTTGCCGTGGGGTTCGACGCGTTCGTCGACTCAGGACTCACCGGCACAGGCGAAAGATTGGCACAACCACTCAGCACCAAAGCCAACAGCCACCCACCGCCCAGCGCCCATGCGCGCTGACGGGTCTTGTTTCCATTCATTTTTATCCCTGCCACGGAAAAGTTATTGATAATGATTCGCATTTAGTATAGAATTCTCGCATCGAAACAAATTATGAGAGCACCACCATGCGCCTCCTGTCTGCTTCCATCGCACTGCCTTTGCTGATCGCCTCGTCCGTGGCTTTCGCCCAGGACAAAGTCGTCAACATTTACTCGGCCCGCCACTACCCCACCGATGAAGCGCTGTACAGCGACTTCACCAAGGCCACCGGCATCAAAATCAACCGCGTGGACGCTGACGACGCCGGTATTCTCGCGCGCCTCAAGGCCGAAGGCGCCGCCTCCCCTGCAGACGTGATTTTGCTCGTAGATGCCGCCCGCCTGTGGCGCGCCGAGGTGGATGGCCTTTTCCTGCCAGTGCAATCCAAGACACTTCAGGCCGCCATTCCTGCCAACTTGCACGCCAAACCGGCCGACAACGGCGGCATCGCTTGGTTTGGTTTGTCCACACGCGCTCGCGTTGTGGTCTATGACAAGCTCAAGTTCAGCAAGTCCGATGTGGACAGCTATGAAAAACTGGCCGACCCCAAGCTCAAAGGCGCTTTGTGCATCCGCTCGGGCTCGCACCCCTACAACCTGAGCTTGTTTGGTGCGATGACCGAGCATCTGGGTCCACAGAAAACCGAAGCCTGGCTCAAAGGCCTGGTGGACAACATGGCCCGCAGCCCCAAAGGCGGCGACACCGACCAGATCAAGGGCGTGGCTGCTGGCGAATGCGGCGTGGCCGTGACCAACACCTACTACCTGGCTCGCTTGATGCGCTCCACCAACCCGGCCGACAAAGCCGTGACCGAGAAAATTGGCGTGGTATTCCCCAACCAATCGAGCTGGGGTACGCACGTCAATGTGGCCGGTGGTGCGATCGCACGCCATGCCAAAAACACCGACAACGCGGTCAAGTTCCTGGAATACCTGGCCAGCCCATCGGCGCAAAACCACTTTGCCAACGGCAACAACGAGTGGCCAGCGGCCAAAGGCGTGAGTTTTGACAACCCGGCCCTCAAAGCCATGACCGGCGGCAGCTTCAAAAGCGAGCTGATCCCGATCAGCGCGGTGGGCATGAACCAGGTCAAAGTGCAGCAAATGCTGGACCGTGCGGGCTTCAAGTAAGCCCATTTGGAAGATCCCGCTCTTTGCAGGACAACACCTGTCATCGATTGTCGGGGCTGAAGCCGCCGACCTGCACCGGGCATTCTCCGTAGATCGGCACCTTCAGGTCCGACACAGACTGCGGCCAAGCAGCGAACATTTGCAGCGCTGCACACCCCAATAAAGAGCCAGCCATTCACACCGGGCACACGCCCGGGTGGTGATAGCCAGCCATTGAACTTGTCGGCAAACCCGTTTTGCCATTTCCTTCCCATCAATGACTCGCATCACCATGACTCAAAGACACGATCACGCCCAAAACGCCCTGCCACCGGCCAAACTGCTGCCCCTGGCCGCCCTGATGCTGGCGGGCTCGTTGACCAGCCCCCGACCTGTCGCCGCGCAAGAAGCCAACGCAGAAGGCACGCTCAAAACCGTGACCGTGCGAGACAAACAGGAGTCGCCCACCCAGGCCAAAGAAAACCTGTTGGTCAAGAAAAGCGGTATCGCCAAAGGCGATCAGGCTTTGAAGGACATCCCCCAGACCGTCACCGTCATGACCGAAAAGCTCATGAACGACCGCAACCTGGACGACCTGCGCGAAGTCCTCAAAACCACCTCGGGCGTGACCTTCCTGGCGGGTGAAACCGGTGAAGAAGACGTGCGCATGCGCGGCTTTTCACTGCAGCAGGCCGGTGACATTTACGTGGACGGCCTGCGCGATGCCCCGCTCATCGAGCGCGACACCTTCAACCTGGACCGCGTCGAAGTGCTCAAGGGCTCGGCCTCAATGCTGTTTGGCAAAGGCTCGACCGGCGGCGTCGTCAACCAGGTCAACAAACAACCCTTTTTGATGGACCAAAACGAAGTCAACCTCACTGTGGGCAGCGGCAACGCACGCCGACTGACAGGCGACTTCAACAAGCAGACCGGCGAAAACTCGGCCCTGCGCATCAACGCCATGGTCCACAAAGCCGACAACTGGGGCGCTGCGGTGGACAAAAAAGGCGCTGCGGTCAGCTACCGCTGGGGCATTGGTGAGCGAGACGAATTCACCGCCAGCCTCTACCACCTGGAAACGGATGGCCGTCCGCTGTACAGCCACCCCTGGATGGTGGACAACGGCACGTCCACCAATGCAGGGCCTCGCAACAGTGGTGCCAACGCAAGCGGCACGCTGGTCCCTGTTCTGGATGCCAAGAATTTCTACGGCATGGCCAGCGACCGCCTGCGCACCGAGACGAGCTACGGCACCCTGGCTCACAAACACCGCTTTGACCAGGACAGCGAACTCAAAACCACCGTGCGCATGGGCAGCTACAGCCGTGATTTGCTGGGCACCCAAGTGGGCTTCAAAAACTTGACCTCACTGTCTGGTCTGAACGACAGCACAGAACTGAGCCGCAATCCCAAAGCGCGGTTTGGTGACAGCGATGTGCTCCAGGCACAAAGCGATTACACCGGCAAGTTCCAAGCGCTGGGCTTCCAGCACAAACTGATCGCGGGTGTGGATTTCAGCCACGAAAAGGCCCATCGCAACAACAGCGCCACATCGGGCCTGCCCACGCCCTACACCAGCACCCTCGTGGGCACACCCAACAACGGCGTTGGCATCACCGACCACCGTGTCATGGCCCCCACCATGTCCTTCAAGTCCCAAAACCTGGGCGCTTATGTGCAAGACACGGTGCAACTGAAGCATGACATCCAACTGCAAGGCGGTTTGCGTGTCGAGCGTTTCACAGCAGCCTACACAGACGCCCAAGGCTACAGCGTCGATCTGGGCAAAACACTGGCCAGCCCGCGCATCGGCGCGCTGTGGCAACCCGACACCAGCACCACCTACTACACATCTTGGGGCACGTCGTACAACACCTCGGGTGACACCTACCTGTACGGTGTGGGCACCCAATTGAGCCCGACCGTGACCCAAAACGGCAACACCGTGGCCAACCCCAACCTGACCACCCTGAACACGCCACCTGAGAAAAGCCGCAACTTTGAAGTCGGTGGCAAGTGGGCGTTGTTCGAAGGCAAATCCCTGTTGGGCCTGGCTTTCTTCCACTCCGAAAAATACAACGAGCGCAACACCGATGTGGACTCGGCCACCAACCAGTTCCTGTTGTCCGGCAAACGCCACGCGACCGGTCTGGAGTTCAACTTCGCAGGCCGCCTCTCACCAGCCTGGGAAATGTTCTACAACCACACCTGGATTCCAAGCGCTCGCATCGACGTGAGCAGCGCGACGGGCAACATGAAACAAGGCGACCGCCCGGGCCTGACACCCGAGCACAGCGCCAGCTTGTGGAGCACCTACCGCGTGGCCCCCCTGTGGCGCGTGGGCGCGGGCCTGAACTACCGCGGCAAGCAAACCCCGCTGATCAACGCCACCCTCACCACACAGGCCTTCACCACCGTCGATGCCATGGTCGAGCACACCGTGTCTGACAACACCGTGCTCAAGCTGAACGTCTCCAACCTGAGCAACAAGCTCTACATCGACCAGGTCTATTCGTCCTTCTACATTCCCGGTACCCCACGCCGTGTAGAACTCAGCCTGAAGACCCTGTTCTGAGGAAAGCCCATGCTGCTGACACTGAAAAACCTGTTGACCCCACAAGAACTCCAAACCGCCCAGTCCTTGCTGGGTGAGGATGCCCCGTGGATTGACGGGCGCAGCAGCGCGGGCGCGCAAGCCTTGACGCAAAAGAACAACCAGCAACTGTTGCAAAGCAGCGCTGCCGCGCACAGCATGCAAGCCTTGATCCTGGCGGCCTTGCAGCGTGACCCCTTGTTCTTTTCAGCGGCACTGCCGCGCAAGATCTACAACCCCTTGTTCAATCGATATGGCGGCGAGAGCAACTTCTATGGCCCGCACGTCGATGGGGCCGTGCTGCGCTCTGCCAGCAGCCAGGAATGGGTCCGCACCGATGTCTCGTGCACCGTGTTCCTGTCAAACCCGGCCGACTACGAAGGGGGCGAGTTGCTGGTGCAAGACACCTATGGCAGCCGTGGCGTCAAGCTGGCAGCAGGCGATGCGGTGCTCTACCCCGGCACCAGCGTGCACCAGGTCACGCCGGTCACACGCGGTGTGCGCGTGGCCAGCTTCTTCTGGATCGAGAGCATGGTGCGCAGCGACGAGCAGCGGCGCATCCTGTTTGACCTGGACATGAACCTGCTCAAGCTGCGTGCGCAGCTGGGCGAGACCGAAGAGACCACCGCGCTGACCGGGGTTTATCACAACCTCTTGCGCCAATGGGCCAACACCTGAGCCCGCGCCGAATGAGCACGCCCATCGTCAACCTGCATGACCACGAACGCGCCGCGCAAGCGGCGATGTCGGACTCTGCCTGGGCGTATTTCAGCGGGGGTGCGGCCGACGAGATCACGCTGCGCCGCAATGTGCAGGCCTGGCAAAGCCTGGGCCTGGCACCCCGCGTGCTGCAAGACCTGCGAAGCGGGCACACCCGCTGCCAGCTGCTGGGCCAAACCTGGCCCATGCCCTTGCTGGTCGCGCCCATGGCCACCCAGCGCTGGGCGCATGCTGATGGCGAATCGGGCATGGCGTTGGCGGCTGCGGCGCAAGGCTGCGGCATGGTCTTGTCGCACCAGACCAGCACCGACTTGTCCGAGGTGGCCCGTCTGGTGGTTGCCGAAAAAGACCGGGGACCCTTGTGGTTCCAGCTGTATGGGCTGAGCGACCGGGGGGCCCTGCTTGATCTGCTCGGCCAGGTGGAAGCGGTAGGCTACGAAGCGCTGGTGCTCACTGTCGACGCTCCGGTGCATGGCGTGCGCGACCGCGAACGCCGCCACGGCATGGCTTGGACCGAAGGCATCCGCACACCGCACTGGCCAACAGCCACCCCCAGCGCTGGCGACAACGGTTTGTGCGCCGGTCTGGCCGCGCAAGCTCCCACCTGGGCCGATGTGCCATGGCTGATCGCGCACACCCGCTTGCCTGTGCTGCTCAAAGGCATCACCCACCCCGAGGACGCCCGCCAGGCCATGGCCCTTGGCGCTGCGGGCGTGGTCGTGAGCAACCACGGCGGGCGCGTGCTGGACACGCTGCCTGCCACGGCCGAACTGCTGCCCGCCATTTCTGACGTGGTCAGGCCCTGCGGTGGCGCGGTGTTGGTGGACGGCGGCATACGCCGTGGCACCGACCTGTTCAAGGCGCTGGCGCTGGGTGCGGATGCGGCCTTGATCGGCCGCCCTGCGCTGTATGGCCTGGCGCATGCGGGCGCACGGGGCGTGGCACATGTGCTGCGCCTGATGCGCGATGAATTTGAAATGACCCTGGCCTTGTGCGGCTGCCCCACGCCGCAGGCCATCACGCGCAGCCACCTGCAAGCGCTCCCTGCCCTCCCTGTCATGTGATCCCCATGCACCTCGCACCCGAGCCCTCCGGCGCATTGCGCTTTTTGAAACACCGCACCTGGCGTGTGACGGCCGGGGTTGTGCTCGCCCATGCGGGCCTGATCTGGCTGATGGCCACCGGCCTGCTCAGCACCGCCGTGCCTGGCGGCGAGACCGAACACCTGATCATGGCCAACGTCATCACCGATGCACCGGCCGCACCAGCAACGCCTGCACCGCCGCCCCAAGCGCAGCCGAAAACGCTGCCCCAGCCACGCACACCGACACCCCTGACACCCACCCTGACGCCCACACCAGTCGTCAGCAGCGCTGCGTCGACTACAACTGCGCCCACCGTGCCTGCACCCGCCGCCACGCCAGCAGCAGCACCCCCCACAGGCAACCAGCGCCCCAGCGCGGCCAGCGCCGCACCGGCAGCCGTGGTCTTGCCCTCCAGCGATGCGGACTACCTCAACAACCCCGCCCCCGTGTACCCGGGCATGAGCCGCCGCATGGGCGAACAAGGCACGGCGGTGCTGCGTGTGTTCATCAACACCGAAGGCCGCGCCGAAAAAGCCGAGATCCGCACCTCCAGCGGCTACAGCCGACTGGACGAAGCGGCATTGGCCACCGTGCAACGCTGGCGCTATGCGCCCGGCCAACGCGCCGGTGTGCCCGAAGCCATGTGGTTCAACGTTCCGATCCGTTTTGTGCTGGACTGATCCAGTGCCCCCTTCGCTTTCGCTTTTGCATTCACAGGAGTTTTTTTCATGCCCACTTCTTTTGGTCTGTCCCACATCTGGACACAGGGCGATGCCGTCACGCGCCTGATCCTCGTCGCCCTGGTGGGCATGTCGGTGGTCAGCTGGGTCGTCATCGTGCTCAAGGCGCTGGACGTCTGGCGGCACAAACAAAGCGCGCTGGGCAGCGAGCAGTTCTGGCACACCACCAGCCTGGCCGAAGGCCTGGCCGTGCTCAGCCAGCGCCCGCACAACCTGTTTCACACCCTCGCCCAAGTGGGCCAGGAAGCCACCGAGCACCACCAGGCCGCGCAAAAGCAGTTGCACGACCGCCTGGACATCAGCGACTGGATCACGCGCAGCCTGCGCAACTGCATTGACGACAACACCAGCCGCCTGCAAAACGGCCTGGCCATTCTGGCGTCCATCGGCTCGACCGCGCCCTTTGTGGGCCTGTTTGGCACCGTCTGGGGCATCTACCACGCGCTGGTGGCCATCGGTGCCACCGGCAACGC
>JACCDG011880012.1_pt1 | contig 10359 bp, 18 predicted proteins | sample 7442471 | NCBI WGS metagenome assembly JACCDG01 (sample SAMN15323444, study PRJNA562643) | freshwater metagenome | isolation source: river surface water | place: USA:Blue River Watershed | collected 2017-08-17 | reverse complement strand
CATAAACAGTAACTTTGTAGCCTTGCTTAACTAGTTCCTCTGATAGATAAATAACTGCTTCCTCACTACCACCGACAAAAGTGTTATTAGTATCCTCTAAACTTTTTGGTGACCAAGGGCTAAAAGCTGGACCACAATAAATAGTGATCTCATTTTTATTATGCACCCGAGGGGGATTAACCTTTAACTCAAGTTCACTATAAAATGGATTATTCTTAATAATGTCTGGAGCAGCTAACACTAGCGGTTTTAGTTTATTTGCTTGGTTGGTTTGTTCTAAGTAGCGGGATAATTGAACAAAGATTTTAGTAATATCTCGCTGTTCTTTTAGCTTAGAGAGAAACTCATAGCGCTCTTTCATTTCTTTTCGATCTGGATAAATCTCAAGTAGCTTAACTGCTGCCGCAAATGCCTCATCTAGTTTAGATTGATTAAGTGAAGCGTGATAAATCACCTCAAGCGATCTTGCTATTAAATCTTTAGGAGTAGTAACCAAAGTTGACTCTGGTTGTGGCATTTTTAAGGCTTGCTTAATCCACCACTCGGCTCTAGCCCACTCTTTTTTCTGCACATAGCAAAGGGCTAAATTAACATAGATTGAGGGGAAGCGTTCATCTTCAATCATGGCATGGTGAGCGCACTTGATTGCATTATCAATCTCACCTTTTGCCCTGTAAATCTCTACTAGGTATTCCCAGCACTGACTTCTTTCCTCAGCCCAGCCGGACTGATTATCGCCATTTAAGTATCGCTCAAATAAAACTTGGGCTTGACCTAGGTAGTGATCTCCTCGACCCTCAAGCCATAAATCAAAATAGGCTTTACCTAAGTAATAATTAGGTCTGGGGTCTTTACCCTGTTTAAAACAAACTAAATATTCAAGAGCTTTAATGTTTCGATCAATAGCAGTGAGCATACGATCTCTAGTTGATAAGTGAAGCACATCACAGCGCTTATCGTCAATTTTTCTAGTTGGTTTTTTCTCAATTAAAGTTTCGTGAATAGGTGCAACCCACTCGTAGATACCGGTATTTTTAATTAAGCGCTCTCTCAAGTGTTCAATTAGGATTGCTTTAATTTTGCCATCTTCAATCTCAGCCTGATAAATATAATTAAGAAAGACTGATTCAATTCCTCGTCTGTCGGCATCTTTAGCAATTTCTCGCAACTGTTTACCTCTTAAAACATCATCAGTATCCATCCAAAATAGCCAATCATACTCTTTAGGTACCATCTTCATTGAATAATTGCGAGCCTTATCAAATTCAAAGATTTTATCGCCTTCTTTAATATGTGGAGTTAAGCCTAAACTTTTAATAAACTTAACTTCCTCTTTAGTAATTTTGTGAAAGAATGATCGAGGTTTATACTCAACTACTGCTCCTAAACTCTCAGCTACTTCTCTAAGCTTTTTATCTTTAAGTGGAGTAGTAATGAGGACATACATTCCATCTACTTGATCTTTAATTGAATTAAGACATCTAGCTAAGTCAGCCGGCTTTTCGCTACCAGAAGCGATCAGGTGTAAAGCTATTTTCATATCAAACTACTTCCTCTATGACCATTTTGGGAAAATGTTTAGCCCATTTGGTATAAAACTCCTTATCTAAATTCATTTCTGGATAAAGTTTTCTAATCATCTGCACTACTTTAACCGGAATATCCAATAAGTATCTAAGGGTGCCACCAGTTTCTTTATCAACTGAGACACCGCTGAATTGTTTATTACCAACATTTGTAATTTTACGAGTTTTTTTTATTTCATCTAAATTAACGATGAATGATTCATATTCACTAGGGTTTGTGGATTGCCAGATTTTAACAATATACTCAAAGACTTCCCAAGGGTCTTTGTCCTTTTTAAGTTGAACTAATTTATCTGCCGCTTCAAAAATGCGAGAGCTAGTCCATTTATATTCGTCTGGGTGAAGTGTAATGTTTGTCATAAAATTGTTGGGCGGTGTGGTATTCCTTGCGGTTGCCACTCAAGCTCCCGCCCATGAGCATCGGTTATTTTAATTAACCTTTTACAGCGTAACCATGTCGTCTAACAGAGGTGCGTTCAGCCAAATATTCGAGAGTAAACTCTCCAACAATCTGACCATTGCGTCGATCTCCGTCTTTGGCTAGTTCTTCACGTTTTGGATCTCTCAAGTATGCGATGCGATACTTATCTTCCTTGATACCGATAAAGGTAGGTCCAGGAGTTGCAGCAGCGCTTCTCACATCCTTGTGAGCCATAATGCGATGAACACCACCATCAGACTCATAAACTGCGACTGGCCTTGTCAGGCGTTTGTCTTCAGCGTAAGTGAACTTGGTATTGCCAGCAGTAAATTGACTAATCTTTTGTTTAAGACCAAAAGGTACAAGTACCAGGTCAAAAACATCGGATGCGCCAACATCTGCCCATACTTCAGCCACCATCTCGTTGAACTCAGTTTCTGAGAGAGACGTACCGGAGTTGCGGGCTGTGTAGTGAGAAGTAATCACACTATCAAGACCTGCCATTTGTCTAGCCACACCAGAAGAACCAGAAGCCATCGCACCTCTAACGAGAGCGAACTCCTGCTTATTTTTCCAGTTAACTAGAGCTTTAGCAGCCTGATAGTCATAAGAACTTCCCATTCCTGCATGCTCGGTCGCAATCTCAGTACCAGAAACACGGAAAGTCTGGCTCACAATGTGAGTCCAGTTCGTTCGGCGTTCCGGTTGAGCGAGATCGTCGTAAGTAGCAGCAGCACCTTCGACAGCAGCTGACACGCTAGTGGGACGAGCGATGTAATCTTCTAACCATTGATGCAAGGGCTGACTAGCAGTTGTTCTTGCAAGCATTGTGGCTAGAGGAGTTTCATCAGGACTGACATCAGTGATAATGTCAATCAAATCCTCCCGCATAGCGGCGTCTTTATTTGCAGCACCGGTTTGGGTTAGTAATCCATATGCCATTTAAGTTATTCCTTTCTAATAACAATTCAACTTCCGACGGTAGGTATTTTTTGTAGTCGTTTCATAATCGCCTCAGTTCCTTGTCTGCCGCCAAGACGAGTTCTCGCCCTAACTGCTTCTAGGTTCTCAGACGGTATGCGTCTATCTGACCTACCAGTCGCCTCCAGAGCGGCTTGCTCTTTTGGTGAAAGTGATTCCAGAGCTTTTTGAGCGCCTACTTTCTCAGCATTTTTAGCTCGCCTTTCAGCTAAAGCTACAATGTCATCAGCCGCCTGCTTCATCGTTGGTCGCCTTCCTTCAGCATATTCGGTTGCTAGATAAGATATAAGTTGCTTTTGGAATCGCTCGTCGAAGTCTCCCGACTTGGGATTAAGTTCAGGGTAGGCTTTATAAGTTTCCTGCTCCTGCTGTTCTTCTTCTTTCCGAGTTATTCCTGTTAACTGACTTTCTAGTAGTCCGATTTTCTGTTGTAAAGCATTCTCTCGTTGTTGCAGTTTTTTAACATCAACAGATTGTGTCTCAGGATCGTACCAATCTGGTACTTCCTGTTGCCTCTGTTGCTGAGGAGTATTCGTGGTAAAGACTCGTTCAAGTCTCATCCGACGCTCTCTCTCTTCAGCAAGTTGGGATTTTAATTTCTCAAATTGCTCACGAGTACGCTCTTTTGCATCACTTGATATTTCCAATTCAGTGTCCTCAGTTTTGGCTTCCCTTTCGGCGACCTCAACTGGCTCCGCTGTTTCAGAAGTTTTTTGTTCTGAGCTAGGCATAGGCTCGGGCTGAGTTTGACTCTCAGCTTCTATATTTGCCTGTTCGACTTGGTCTGTCATACCAATTCCTTTCATTGTGCGATTTTACATGCCGCATACATGGACAACCAGACTAATTATCTGGGGTAGGGAGGGCGTACCCTCGCCACCTTAAATAATTAATTCATCTAGAGCGTAGATATGTCCATTCCTGATTTGTAGTTCAGGTGTGAGAAAATATCCAGCTCTACATTTAGTACACTCGGCTCTCGTACCAGTTACTCTGACAAAGTGATGTTTACATTTCTTGCCTTTAGCTATTCTATGTTTAGCTACCTCGGCATGTTCCCAAAACTCATCATTACTAGCTGGTAATGGGTCAAGTTTAACTTTTTCCATTATTTTTTAGATTTCTTTTTAATGATCTTTTTAGCTTCACTCTTTCTTTTGCCAAAGCCTGGCTTACCTTGTTTAGTAAAAATCTTTTTTAACATCTTTAACTCCTTTAAACTCCAAACTTATTTCTAATTTTACTTCTTAAAGATGGCTTTCTTTTCCATCCCGGGCTTACTCTTCTTTGAGATTTAACTCCATATCCTAACATAGGAATTAGAGGTTCAACATGTTTTAATTTACTTTGTTTAGGTTTTCCTGAAAAGGTTGTTGGTGTTCCTTTCATTTTTAACTCCTTCCTTGAATATCATCTACATCTGCAATTACACTAGGTGCTTGTGCCTGTTGAGTGCTAGTTCCCCATTTGACAGTAGCATTACTAGCCAGCGTAGTGTTATTACCAGTATCGGGTAAAACTTGAGTTTGGTTCTCACCAAAGTTCCAAGTATAGCCCTCTCCATCAATGACTGACTCGGCTTTAGTATAATCTTTGCCTTCTTGTCGTTTGCTTTTTAAGCGTATTGTTCCCATATTTCTCCTTATTTGCCTATTGCATAGGCGTTATGTTTTTTAAATTTCTTTTGTTGTATATCTTTAAAGGCTTGTTCATTAGCTTCAAAATACATCATAATTTCAGCAATCACTTTTTTAAAGACACTAGCAGTTAGTGCTGCATAAGTAAACTCTTTTTCATTCTCAAACCTGCTGGGGTCTGGGAATGACTCCCTGAGCTTGTCCTGGAGCAGAGGCTTGAGGTAATCCGTCCATCCTGGGTGCTCCGAGAGCTCCTTGATTGCCGTAGCCTGCTTGAGGATTTGCTTGTCCTGGTTGGATAGCTTCATTTTGTCCTTCTATCTTTTTAAAATACTTATCTGCGTCTTTAGTGCCTAATCTCTCAAAGAAGTCTTCCATCGCTTCTTTAAGATCAAACTGATATCCTTGCTGTGCTAGGATTTGAATAGTCTCTGGGCTAGTGTTTAGATCAATCATTTGTTTAGCCGCCGCTATTAACTGATTACTATCGGGTAGTGCCATACTCTCAACATCGGGAATATAATCATAATTACCACCAAGATCATCTGGTTCAATAATCAAATGACCCATTTCTTCACCAGGTTCAAGAGAGAACTTTGATAACACCTCCCCATCTACCTCTACCGGATACATTGGCGTCATAAAATCTTTAGGATCAAGTCTGCCTTCAGCTAGTAAATCAGCCATTTCACTTTGCACACTTTCCGGTTTATCTCTAGCAGTTAGTAAATCAATCGCTTCATCAGGTAAGTCCATTGCATCTAGTCCTCGTTTCTTGAAATACTTAATTGCATCTTTGCCTACAATCCTGATTACTTTTTGTTGCTCATTTGGAGATGAGAATAAAAACTGCTTGTTCATGTTAAACCAAAGCATCATTTGCTTTTTAAGAGCTTCAGAGAGAAAGATTTGATTGTAGTTATCTCTTGCTAGTCTCTGGGTAGCTAAATCTTTAACCTCAGTAGCCGTCTTATCTGCTGATCCCGGGCTTAAACTTGAAACTGCCGCACTAGTTTCCCCTAGTCCTTCTTGAATAGCACCAATCATAAAGCGATAGGTTGAAGCAAACTCGGTCACCCCTTTACCTGTACTCTCGTGAGCCACTACATCGTCTGGGTCATTCATAATCCATTTAGCACCTGGACCAAACTCTAAAGTGTGCATTTGCACGCTGTTAGCTCTAATCTTGAGTGGCGTGTAAAGACTCATGTTAATAGCGTCTAGGTATTGATTGACTAAAGCATTAGTAGCTTTTTGTAGAGTCTGGACTGGTTCTATTTCACTTAGTCCATATAAATCATCATCAACTTGATAATAGCGAAGCATCACTACTGGGATTTGTCCATGATCGTAGGGGTTTGGAATATCTCTTAGAATCACTCCATGCTTGGGAGCATAAGTAATCCATCTCTCTGGTGAGTATTCAGTAACAACTTCAATCGTTTTATTATATTCATCTTTACCCAAGTAATCCTCAAGTCCTTTAATCGACTTGTTCTTGGATGAGTAATTACCCTCACGAGTATCACCACCACCCTCGCCTTCTTTAGCTAGAGAGTCTCGCAGTATATCTAAGTTTTTGTAAATTGGTTTAGAGCGAGCCGCATCATTAACATTTTTCAACTCATTAAGAGTAACATATTCTCGATAAGCAAACCAACCTTTAATCGTTGAGTAAGAAGGATTAGCTAGTACATCTCGATTAACTAGAGGTTTGAAGTCTGGTCCATCATAAAATGGCACGCTTTTAACTTCTTCTTTGCCATCTTTACTTTTAGTTTTTTTAAGCTGGCGTTCATAGCGCCACTTACAAAGAGCAAATGATGCCCCATACTTTCTAGCGTTCTGATCCATCAACGCCCATTTAGCTAGCATTGGTAGGTTATCTACCCGTTCATTCTCATCCCATTGAAAAGATAATAGTTCATTGTTAATTTTAGCCCCAAGAGTATCCCCACCTTCTCGTGGCACCATCCGTCCTCTTGGTTTGTTAGCAAATAATCGTGCAGTTTTCTCAAAAATAGCGGTAAAGACTCTGGGATCAAAGACTACTGATTGATAAGGCCAGTCCTTCTCATCAATGTAAGAGCGAAAAAGTTCATCTTTAACATTCCAATCAGCAATCCTATTTTCTAGGTCTTCCTTAGCCATTTCATAGTGTCTGATAACTTTAGTGAAGAGTTTTCGTTCCTCTTTTGTGCCTTTAGCAGGCATTTGTTCAATTTGTGCCATAATAAAAAATCCCATAGGTACCTCTGGCTAATCTGCCAAAGCGACTATGAGATTCCCTTAGTTTTCCTACAAGGAACTTGTTTTTTTTGTCAAATAAGATTATCACAATTTACTCCTGCTTGTCAACCGGTATATTTAAGACATCAGATTCGTTAGCTTTAACTTGAGTAACTACTCGCTCCTTCATTAAAATAGTAATTTCGCCATAACCAGTTCCGATATTCATATTGCCAAGAACTCTAATTATGCGAGGAATGATGACTGGATTAATTTTAGTTTCCAACAGCGCAATTTTAATTAAATAGAGTTCTGGATCCATTTTAGCCAGCATCTCTAAAAATTGTTCTTGGTTGTTATTCTCTATTTGCCGATACTCCATTTTTTCTTTGCGATATCATTACTAGGTGCAATAAAAGTGTTATATATTGGCTCTTCACTTTGATATAATTGCCAAGCAATCGCTAAACTCATTACTAAATCATCATGTCCACCTTGTTCAGCTTGAGCTTTCCAGGTAGTAGAAGTTTGTACCACAATAAAACTAAACATTTCTTCTACTGTCTTTTGATGATAAAGTTTAATTAAGCGATTATCAATACACTCTTTTAAATCTGCAAGCATTTTGGGTCTAGTAGCAGTATTAGTATCCCAGCCTATTTTAGTGGGTTGATTATTATGGATTCCCCCATACTGAGGCATATTAAAGATTTTATATTTGCCCTGCCTATTCAGTAACGATAATCTCTCAAGCTCAAAAACACCACCATTGTTTCTCTCATAAGCTATGACTGGTGGCACTCTAGTTAAGTCATAAATCCGTTCTAATTCCTCTTGAAGCACTGGTGTCATCTCACTAGCAAGTGTGTGAGAATGATAAACAATAGGCACATCTAGTTTAGTTTTAGATAAAAATTGAGCGGCGCAATAATCACTACCACCAGCGGCAGTATCAACTCCAATCACAAAAAACTCTCCTGGGTCTAATTCTCTATATCTGGTAAGCATTGGCAGTATCTTTCAAGTAAAAAGCTAAAGCTTCTTTATCAAAATAACTTTCTCCACTGGTAATAAAAGCTTCCATTGGAGTTTCTGGATATTCTTGCGGGTAAAGTCGTTCTAGTTCTTGTTTTTTCCTCTCTAAAAATTCTTTATCATAAAAATCACTAGCTTTAAAAAATAGTGGATTAAAACCAGTTTCACCAGCTACTGATCTATCCCAGTAATTCTTAAAGAAATTAAAACCATTGGCGGTAGTTTCAATAATAACTCGACCTTCCGGTACGACAGCTTGCATAGCCCCGCCCAGTAGACTTTCAGGGTCTCGATAAAAACTAAACTCGCTAAAATGTAAATTAGTTATAGTTTTTGATCTTCCAAAATCTGATTTATCTGCTGTACCGATTGTGTATCTAGATTTTGTTATTTCGTTGTATAACTCATATTTGCTATTGTATTTAAGTTTAATATCAATGCCGGTGTTAATTGTATAAGTTTCTAAGTAAAGTTTAACTCTATCAAGTAGTTCCATCGCATTATCACTAATATCAGCGACAATAACATTTCTAGTATTAGGTTTTAAAATAAAATCAGCAGTAAAGAGAGCTAAAATTAACGAAGAAAAACCCTGCTGTCGTGCTTTCAAGATAATATCGTTATTTGTTGCTTTTAATAGATATTTATTCTGAATATCATTTAAAATAAATCTTACTAGTTGTCCATTTTTATTGACTATGGATAAGTTATCTTCAATAAATCTTTTGTAGCCTTCGCTAAATGCCATATTCTTCTTTTTGTTTTTGAATAGCGTTGATTATATTAACTTGAACATTGGTGTCTTTTTCGTCATCAACCTCCCCTGCTGATCTTCTTAAGTCTTTCCAAAAATCATACTTGCCTTTTTTTGCTTGTTCTAATCCAATTTTATCTAGTGTGGGTAGCCAGCGTTTTCTTTTATTCTTATAATTTTCATAATACCAGTCTTCAAATCCTGGTTGTTTTAACCATTTATACCAAGCTTGTTTGGTAAGTGAACTTTGTTGACTAATTTCTGTTGGACTGTCTGACCGTAATTCTATTGCTGTGTCAAGCCATTTTTCCATAGCTGGAGTTGGCTTAAAGTCATTTACTTTTTCCGCATCTTTTGCGGTAATAGCTTTAGACATATTTCCTTTATATTAGCAAAGTTATTGTCTATTTGCTAGTTTATTTTATGTTATGTATTGTTTCATCAAAAAAATCTTGTTGCAATAAGATAACTAACAATGTTGATTGTTATCGTAGTAGCAGTTATTACATTAAACACTTCAGGATTAGTTTCTAAATCAATTCCAAATGTACTAACAGATAATAGAGTAGACCAGATATCAAGTAGTCGTAAAATAATAAAGGTTATCATTTTTTCTTTGCACTCAATTGAGTTATTTCTCGCTGTTGATCAATGCGCCTGTCATAGCAATCTTTGCAAAAATGTCCGCTTCTATACTTATAACTCGGTTTGTTGTCTAGTCTGATAGCACAGCCACTACATCTTGGAATATCTGAAGTAATTCTAATAATTTCCACTACGAACTCTTTAGTTTTATGAGTAGACTTATCTTTAGTCTCTAAAATGAGTTGATCACCTTTAAGCAAGCGATTAGCAATATAGGTAGAGAGAGTGGCTTTTACTTTTTGCATCTAATTTATCGTAATCCTCTTTATCATATACTTTTATTTCATATATACAGCCAATATTATCTCGGTGTACTTTTTCCAGGACTCTAATTAGTGTTGCAGGAACACAGCCTAGTTCTCCGTGAACACTACATATTAAAATAAAGTCTTTTAATCCTTCTGGTAGCTTAGAGCAAATCTCGCCATCTTCTTCGTATTGATGAGGTAGTAGTTCTGTCATACAGCACCTTTCATTTTTTTAACTACTTTCCCATTAACCTCAATATATGGGAATGGTTTTCTATCACACTTATTACACCAACCAATCATCGGATTTAAAACAGCGTCATTATATATTTCTTCTGCTAACTTCATAGATTTTAAATTTTTTGTTCTGTTTATTTCTTCTCCACAACCTTGACATTTAATAAACACTTGTATTTTATTCATAATTCCTTTACATCAATTACTTGATAATCTCTACCACCTATCTTTTGAGTGAAAGAACGCTTTGCAATAATATCTCTAATTTGTTTGTGTTCATCTTCTCTAGCCTTTTTAATTAGCTTTCTAACTGCTGAGTGGTATTGTTTAGGTATGTTTTTCATTTATTCCTTTTCTTGTTGAGCTTGGGTTATAAGTTCTTCAAAATCTTCTATCGCTTGTTTTGGTGGCTTACCTGGAAAATAATTATCTAAAAGCTCTCTTACTGTCTGTATTTGTTTGGTCATTTTGTCCTTTCGTTTGTAGGGCTTCATGGTGCTTTTTCTCTTTTGTCCAAAACGCTATTGTTTTTATCCCGTTCCAGAAGTCGATTTGCTCTTTCATGCTTAATTCTTCTATGGACTTT
>JACCDG011230136.1_pt1 | contig 10360 bp, 4 predicted proteins | sample 7442471 | NCBI WGS metagenome assembly JACCDG01 (sample SAMN15323444, study PRJNA562643) | freshwater metagenome | isolation source: river surface water | place: USA:Blue River Watershed | collected 2017-08-17 | reverse complement strand
TAGTCACCCTGCCAGGCGATTCGGACGAGGACGAGGATCACGTGTACTACCTGGTCAAGCGCACCATCAATGGGTCCACCAGCCGCGCGCTCGAGCGCTGGGCCACCGAGGACGAGTGCACCGGTCTAGGACAGCTCTGCATGCTGGCCGACAGCTACGTGACCTACACCGGAACCGCCACCACCGTGATCACCGGCCTGAGCCATCTCGAGGGCGAGGAAGTGGTGGTCTGGGCTGATGGCGCCGACGTGGGCACGCTGGATGATCCATCCACCGGCACCACCAGCCTGATCTACACCGTCGCAGGCGGGCAGATCACGCTCGCCGAGGCCGCCAGCAACGTGGTGGTGGGCCTACCCTACCGGGCCCGCTTCAAGAGCTGCAAGCTGGCCGTCATGATGCAGATGCCCAGAGGCACCGCCCTGACCAAGCAAAAGACGATCGACGCCCTTGGGGTGATCGCCGTCAACCTGCACCCCAAGGGCCTCAAGTTCGGCACCGAGTTCGACAGCACCAGCAACCCGCTCAACGACATGCCCAGCACGGAGCTCGGCGCCACTGTCGACCCGGACCTGATCCGGCAGGAGTACGACGATACCTCCTTCATCTTCCCGGGCCACTGGGATCCGGACCTGCGCCTGTGCCTGCAGGCCCAAGCCCCCAGACCCGCCACCGTGCTCGCCTGCGTACTGGAGATGGACGCCGCCGAATGAACCAGATCGTGCCACTCACCCGCCAGATCCTGGACGACTTCTGCCAGGATCCACCGCCCGTTACCGTCAAGGGCATAGCCGTCCAGACGGAGGGGCGCACGATCGGGCTGGCCGGGTACTTCCCGGAAGGGGAACGGTACATCGTGTTCATCAAGCTGACCGACGAGCTCCGCAAGGACAAACGCACCATCATCAAGGGCATGAAACTGCTGAACCTGATGGTGAGCGTACGCAAACTGCCGCTCCATGCCATGAAGGACGACTGCATCGAAGGCGCTGAAACGCTGCTGCGGCACGCCGGCTTCACCCAGATCCGCGGCAACCTCTACGGGAGACAGCCGTGAACTTCGACATCAGCAACTTCAAAGCCATAGCGCCGGCAGCATTTACCATCTTCGGTGCGCTGGGGGAGTCGCGCGGCAACCTGCAGATGGGCGAGCAGTCCATCATCGCCGGCCAGCGCCGCAAGGTTGCCTCCCAGTTCGAAGCCGAGCAGTACCTGATCAACGCCGGCCAGACCGTCGCATCGAGCCAACTGCAGGCCGCCGAAGCCCGGAGACAGGCTGGGCTGGTGGAAAGCCGCATCCTTGCCGTAGCTGCAGCGGGTGGGGGTGGCGCCAGCGACCCGACCATCATCAACCTGATCAGCAAGACAAGTGCTCGAGGGGCTTACAACTCGGCAGTGGCGCTCTACCAGGGCGAGGACCAGGCCCGATCGATGAGGATGGCAGCCGCCGCCAAGAACTACGAAGGAGCCATGGCCGAGGAAGCCGGGTACCTCAAGGACCAGTCATACCGCAGCGCAGCAGGAATGGCTGTGCTCAAAGGCGCCGGCAGCCTGTTCAACAAGTACGGATTCGGCAACGACAGCAAGACCGGAGGCAACAGCGCACCGATACGCGAATCTGTGGCGGAAATGCCGAGCGCCTCAAACTGGAACTGGGACGAAGTCTGATGGCCAAATCACCTGATCAGAACGCACTGCCCGTATCCATCCCCCAACCAGCGGGTGGTATCGCGCGGTACAACGCCGTCGACGAAGGGGCGATGCTGGCCCCAGGACAGGCAGTCGCTCGCGCCGGCGCGACCATGGAGGAGTTCGGCAACAACTTCCACCTGCGCCTCAAGCACGAACAAGAGAAGGCCGACACCCTCCGAGCCGAGGAAGCCTTCACCAAGCTGCGCCAGAAGCAACTCGACCTGACCACCGGCGAGGGTGGCTTCGTGAACCAGAAGGGCGCCAACGCCGTCACCAAGCCCATCCTCAAGGATTACACCGGGCAATTCGATATGGCGGTGCAGCAGGCTGGCTCCGACCTGCAGACCGACGAACAACGGGCCCTCTTCACCCGCCGCGCCAACGTGGCCAGCCTGGAGTTCAAAGGCGACATCCTCAAGCACGTGGTCAGCCAGGGCAGCGTCTACGGCAAGGAAGTCTACGACGGCATCGTCAACCTGGAAACCCGAAATGCGACCGCGCGCTGGGACAACCCCGAGGCGATCGCCATCAGCCTGGGCCGGATTGGGGCGGCAGTAAAGCAGCGCGCGGAATCCGAGGGCTGGCCCAAACAGTACGCCGACGCCATGGTGCTTCAGGACGCCAGCAAGATCCACGAGGCGGTGATCAGCCAAGCCTTGGCCACCGGCGACTACAAGTACGCCCAGGCATGGTACAAGCAGAACGTCGACCAGATCGACCGGACCACCGCGGTGGCGCTGGACAAAGCAGTCCGGGATGGCACCCAGAAGCAACTGGCGGCCGGATACAACAACGCGTACCTGGCAGTCCGGGATGATGCCAAAGGACTGGCCGAGCTCGAGAAGGCGGTGGTCAAGGATGGCACGCTGGACGAAACCCGCAAAAACACCATCCGCTCCCAGATACTGAGCCGCATCGACACCGTCGACCGCCGGCAGACCATGCAGTACACCCAGTGGGAGAAGCAGGTCGAGCGCGATGTGGCCAAGATCAAAGGCATAGCCCTGGCTGGTTTTGAACCAACCATGGAGCAGATCAGCCCCCTGATCGGCATGACGCGCGGCACCCCGATGCAGGCCGAAGTCGACGAGCTGGTCAACACCATGACAATGGCAAGGCAGTTCCGCCTGATGCCGCCGGCCCAGCAGGAGCAGGAGCTGACCCGCATGACGGTTGCGGCGCGCAGCGGCGAGGGGGTGAAGAATAACCTGAGCACCTTCCAGGCGCTGGTCAAATCCATCCGTGGGATCGAATCCGGCGGTACCGCGGATCCAGCGGCAGCCGTGAGCCCGCAGGGCGCCAGCGGCAGCATGCAGATCATGCCCGACACCTTCAAGCAGTACGCCAAACCCGGCGAGTCCTACGACAACGAAACCGACCGGGTCAATGCTGCGCTGCGCAAGATACAGGACGACTTCAACTTCTACAACGGCGACGTGACCAAGACGGCCGCAGCCTACATCGGCGGCCGCGGCGCAGTCCGGGCTGACGGCACCATCCGGGACGACGTCAAGGATGCGCTGGGCACCACCCCTGCAGCCTACGCCGCCAAGGTGGCCAAGGCAGTATCTGGCGCCGACGCCATGAAGTTCGACGTGAGCATGATCCAGCGCTTCCGCCAGATCCACGACGCCCAGAAAACAGCACTGCGTGAGGACTCGATCACCTTCGCCGTGCGCCAAGGACTCGTGAAAGCCGACGATCCTGCAGTCGCGCCGATCGACCTGAGCAAGCCAGACACCCTGCAACCGGGAAGCCTACAGGCCCGCATCTCGCTGGCGCGCGGCATGAACCGGCAGTATGGGGCTCCAGTCAAGCCCCTGACCACCGAGGAAGTGGCGCTGGCCACCACCGCCCTGCGCAACGCCAACCCGGAAGGCAAGGCGAACCTCTTCGCCAAGATCGCCCAAGGGTCCGGCAACGACATGCACGGCTACAAGGCGGTGATGGCGCAACTGGCCCCGGACGACCCGGTCACCGCAGCCGCAGGGGTGCACGCCGGCAGGGCCCACCTGGTGACCGACGTCGGGGTGAAGCTGGAACCGCAGCAAGCCCGCCGGGTGTCCGAGCTGATCCTTGCAGGCCAGGCCCTGCTCCAGCCCAACCGGAAAGAGGATGGCAAGCCGACAGGTGGAAAACTGGTCACCATGCCGGCCGACACCAAGTTCGACAAGCAGTTCGACAGCGCCGCCAACACCACCTTCGCAGGAGCCCCGGAAACCCGCAACGCATTCCTGCAGACCACCAAGGCGATATACGCCAAGCTGACATCCGACGCCGGGAACCAGGACGGCGATGGGATTGATGATCGCCGCTTCGACACCGCCATGAAGCTGGCCACCGGCGGCATCGACAAGTACCGGGGGCGCTACATCACCATGCCGTGGGGCCATGACTTCGGCCAGTTCCAGGACGGCCTGTACAAGCGCATCGACGACCTCGAGCGCCGCGGCAGCCTGCCGGAGAACGTGGTGGCCAGCCACCTGAAGGACCTGCCGCTCGAGAACGTGGGCGACAACAAGTACGTGTTCCGAAGTGGGGATGCAAGACTGGCAGACAGGAACGGCCGGCCGATCGTGATCGACTTCGACCAGAACCCCATCCAGCCGGTAACCACCACCGCGGCCGTTGTCAGAGGCGACATCAAGATGCCGGTCAAGCCCATGAAGCAACCATGGGACATCCGTAAGGTGGCGCAATGAGCTGGGACCTGCACCCCGAGGAGATGATCGACAAGGCGTCGAGCCTGCCGGTCACCCAGACCCCGGAAGTCGGGGTTTTCCACAACTTCATGGAAGGGGCGGCCAAGGTCGCTATGCAAGGCTTCGCCAAGACGGCGCGCGCTGTTGACCTGCTCGGAGCAGTCGGACCGATCGTCGAGGACTGGGCCACAGATGTGCAGAACCGGCGCGCGCTCGGATCCGTGCCGGCGACCATGCCCAAGACGGTCACCGCCCAGGACCGCTACTTCAAAGAGCACGACGCCATGTTCCAGTCGGCCGTCGACTACTGGACCCCCAGACCGAACGAAGTCGGGGTGGCAGGCGAAGTGGCGGGAAGCCTCCTGAACATGCTGCCAACCATCATGGCAAGCCCAGCGCTGGCCGTAGGCGCCACCCAACTGGCCCAAGGGCAAGACCTGGTGCAGCAAGGGGTAGACCCCGGCAAAGCCCAAGCCGTAGGTGCAGTCCAAGCCCTGGGCCTGGGCGCCGGCATCTGGATGCCCATCCTGGGAACAAACGCGCTGCAGCGCATCGTGATCGGTGGCGCCGGATTCAACGTGGTCCAGGGGGTAGCCACCCGGGCTGCCAGCAAAGCCATCCTGGATGGCGACAAGGCGGCCGAGCAGTTCCGACCGCTGGGTGGTACCGAACTCACGCTCGATATCCTGCTGGGTTTGGCCTTCGGGGGCATGGCCCACATCAACCCGGCCCAACGTGCGCAAGGCGCCAAGGCATGGGAGGACATCGGTAACTTCCTCAAAGACGCACCGCCGAGCGATAAGGCTGCACTTGCCACCCTGCGCGAAGCCCAGCACATCAACCTGGACAGCCTACCAGGAACCCCCCAAACCGCCGCCGACCTGGACGTGCACGTGCAGCGCATGCGCGCGGCGATCGAGAGCCTGGCAACCGACAAGCCCGTCGACGTCGAGAACATAGTCAAGGAGCCGTTGCCTATTCGTCCCGGCGACCCGCGGTCAGTTTTTGCAGCCGCTGAAACCCCAAGGCCGTCTGAGATGGGCGCCGGCCAAGAGGCAACAGCAAGGGACGAAAAGTACGACGTCGACATCAAACTGTCCAAGGATGAGAAGGGCTACACCATCACGGAAACCGATGCTAGTGGCACCAGGTCCGGCGAGATCACGCATGGCATGGGCGGCATCTACTTCAAAGACCTGATCCTGAATATGGAAGGGGAGTTCATCCCGGCAAAAGAGGTTCGCCAGGCCGGCACAGGAGAACCAGATCCAGCAGCAACCCCCTTCAAACCGGACGCATCCAATCGGCAGGCAGTGCTGGATCTGGTTGCGGAAATGGAATTTGAGAGGGCGAGGGGTAACTCAGCAAGGGTCGATGAACTCGCCGCCATTCTGGCAGACGTTGCGTCTGGAAAGGTCAGCGCCGGTGATGCGCTGGCGCGCAGCGCACCTGCCGCACCTGCCGCACCTGACGCCAATCCCCGCTACAACCCAGACATGGCCCGGATCGAGCAGGACACGGCCATCCGCGAGGCCATCCAGGAGCACGCCAAAACAGTGGCGGCCGAGGAAGGGATACCCCAGATACCAGACCGCAAGACCATAGCCCAGACGATCGAGGAGCAACTGGTACAAGCAGGCCGGCCGGCAGAGGAAGCAAAGGCAGGGGCAACCCTGTGGCAAGCCTTCTTCGACACCACCGCCAGCAGATACGGCAGAACCGGGCAAGAGCTCTTCGACCGCTACATGAAGGGCATCACCGGGCAGGCTGGGGAAGGGCCAATGGAGACACAGGCGCTGTTCCAGCCTGCCTACCATGCCAGCCCCCACACCTTCGACGAGTTCAAGCTGCAGCACATAGGATCCGGAGAGGGAGCGCAAGTCTACGGCTGGGGCCTGTACTTCGCCACCAACACCAGGGTGCGAGACTGGTACTACGAGAACTTTATGGCCAAGGCCAAGAACGAGGCCCAGACCACCATTGCCGACCAGGCCGGCGTCGACAGCCTCCTGGCTGCGCGCAAAGACATAGACCCAGCCATGGCCGCCGAATACATGGCAGCGCGCCAGGCCGGCAAAACACCAGTCCAGGCAACCCAAGAAGTGGGCCGAGCCCATGGCCTGCACAAGCAGACATCGAACACCCAGATCGACTGGATCGAGCAATCGATGGAGATCGAGCGCGCCGGCCTGCACAAGATCACCGCCGGGGACGAACCAGCATACAAAACCCCAACCGGAGAGATCGTACACACCAGGATGGGTGGTGAAGCAAAGGCCAAGGCAGATGCCATCGGGCAACTGCTGAACCAAGGCTATGCCGAAGCCGCCAAGACATACGACAATCTGATCATCGATGCAAAGGACTGGGCAACAATCAGTAACCATAAAATATCGCAACATGCGCAGCGCCTGGAGTACGAACTCAATCAGGAATGGGCAGCGCGCCCTCTTGGCCAAGATCGCTTCGAGGTGAGCATCAATGGCGTAGAACACGTCAACAAAATAGCCGCCACCCGAGCAGAAGCGATCGACATGGCGCAGCAAGTCATGCGCGACAAACTAAGCAGGACCGCCATCGATATTCAAAAAAACAACGAGCGCGTCACTGAACTAGAGCGCGCCCGAGCGCTGCTCGATGAGTACACCAGACCAGCACAGGCGGGCCTGAGAAGTGTTCTGCCAAGCATTGAAGAAATAAAGCCCGAGATCAAGAAACCCCGCAAGTACGAAGTGGAACTGGCGCCGGACGAATCGGAATACCTGCCGTGGGAAACTACCCTGGCCGACATGCCGAAGGCCATACAGGACAAGCTGGATGGCACCATCGACCCGCACTACTTCGATGAGCCAAACCTGTACACCGGAAAAGACATTTACAAATCGCTCGTTCGAACTGCAAAGGACATCAAAAACGGCAATGAAGATGACGGGTACTTCGGCCTAGAGAATGCCGGCATATCCGACTATTCGAATATGTCACCGGAAGAAATGGCAAGCCGCGTCCTGAATAATTCCGGAATCCCTGGCATCAAGTACATGGACGGCTTCACCCGCAAGCGTGGCCACGGCACGTACAACATCGTGCTCTTCGACGACAGCAAGGTCACCATCAAGCACATGGAGCAGGCCGGCAACCGCGGGTACATGAACATGGGCCAAGACGGCAAGATGGCGATCGGCATCCTCAAAAGCGCCGATGCCAGCACCTTCCTGCACGAGTCCGGCCACTTCTTCCTCGAGGTGACCAACGACCTCGCCAGCCAACCTGATGCGCCGGCGGGAATGAAGCAGGACATGCAGACCCTGTACTCATGGTTCGGCCTGAAGGATGCCGACACCTGGAACAACATGACGCTGGACGAGAAAAGGCCATACCATGAGCAATTCGCCAGGGGCTTCGAGCGCTACCTGCGCGACGGCCAGGCCCCCACCCCAGTGCTCAAAGGCCTGTTCCAGCGCTTCCGCGACTGGCTCAAGGCCGTCTACCAATCCGCATCACAACTGAACGTCGAAGTATCCGATCAGGTTCGCGCCGTCATGGACCGCATGCTGGCCGAACCGCAACGAACCGAGGCCCCCCCAGAAGCCACCCGTCCTGCTACTCCTCCTCCTCCTCGTGGTGGGGTGGGTGAGCCGATGGGGGAAGCCTCGGTACCTGAAGGAACAGTGAAACCGTTCGAGCCCAAAACCTCGGACGATCCGCAGATTCTGGAAATGCTGCGCGACATGGCCACCAACGAGGCGGGCTGGGCGCAAGTCGGCGGCAAGTGGATGGGCAAGGCCGAGAAGGGCTCCGGAGTCCCGAACTTCACTACATGGATCCCGAAAACAGAATGGTGGAACGACCGGCCAGACAAGAAAATGAACGAGGCCAAGTTCGTCGAGGCAGTCACCAAGCACATGACCGACGAGAAGATGACGCCGGCCGAGAAGCGCGCCGTCGACTTCCTGACCGACATCGCCAACAAGCGCCTGGAAGCGAAGCAACTCTACGACGACGCCGAGTGGAATAGAATCGCCCAGGAAGTCGCAACCGAGGGCATGGACCCCACCACCAAGAACGTGGTCGACGCCGACGCAGTATCGATCGCCATGCAGATCGACGAGGCCCGGGTGGAACGGGCGGCAATCACCGCAGCAGACGACCATGACTTCATGGCCGAAGTAAGGGAGATCATCGATGGATACAAACCCCAACCGGACGCAACAGCTGCTGAACGTAGCGCGCCGCCTGCTGCAAAACCCGGAACCACAAGCCCAGCCGGACAAGAAGCCAATGCCCCAGGAGCCGATCGTAACGCCGGGAACCAGGGGGTAATCGCCCAGCAGGCCCTGCGCATGGTGGCCGAAAACCCCGACCTGCCGATCGCCACCGGGGTGGATGCCCAGGGCAACACCACGTACCAGAAGGCATCGGAGTACCTGGCCGAAGCCAAGGCCATGGCCGACCTAAGACGTCAGGACGTCAGCCTGTTTGAACTCGCGGCGCAATGCCTGCTCGGAGGTGGCCGATGAGCTACGTCAACTGCATCAAAGCCCTGTCCCAGGCCGCCGGCCGGGAACTCTCGGATGCCGAAGTCCAGGACGTATACGAACGGATCCACAAAGCCGCGCTGGACATCAAGGCCGGCAGGTCTGAAGCCGGCACCGACGTCAAGCTGCCCAAACAGATGGGGCTGGATCTGGCAGGCAAGCCCGGAGCCGACGACGCCCAGACCATGGTGGCCAAGGCAGCCGAACGCGCCGCGGCAGAAATGATGGCCGAGGCCGACGCCATGGAGCGCCAGGCGTACCTGCAACTGGTCAGGCTTGGGGCAAGGATGGCCGACGTCGACGGCATCAAGGCCGCCGGCCTGCAGCCGCTGGACGCCGTCAAGGCCACCATCGCCCGGGATTACACCGGCAAGGTCAAGACCGAGAGCCTGGAACAACGCGTCATAGGGTACCGGGACTACCTGAACTCGAAGCTCCTGCCAACCTGGGATGCGCTCGGCAACGACTTTATGGGGTTTGTGCAGGACCGGGAGAAGCTGCTCACCTTGGTGCGCGAGCTCCGCGGCGAGAACACCGGCGACGCGTTGGCCAAGAAAGGGGCAGAAGCCTTCCACCTTACCGCCGAGGAAGCGCGCCAGGCCTTCAACGAGAACGGCGGGGTGATCGGCAAGCTGGACGACTGGGGCATGCCGCAGCACCACAGCCAGAAGAAGGTGGCAGCCGCCGGCAAGGAGGCATGGCTGGCCGAGATCATGCCGCGCCTTGAGCGCCAGCGCTACGTCGACGACATGGGCCAGGCCTGGAACGACGCCCAGATGGCTGAATTCCTGGGAAAGGCATGGGAAACAATCTCCACCAACGGCATCGCCAACATCGAGCCCGGAAAGTCCAACGGCACGGGCAAGACGGCCAACCGCCACGCCGAGGAGCGCCAGATCCACTTCAAGAGCGCCGACGACGTCATAGCCTACTGGGAAACCTTCGGCGACAAAACGGTGCTGGAAGTCCTGCAGGGCCACGTGGAAACGATGGCGCGCGACATCGCCTTCGTTGAGCACTTCGGCCCCAACCCCAACACCACGTACAAGACCCTGCGCGACGCAGCGCTGAAAGAGGCGGCGCTCGCCAACCCGACCCAGACCCCCAAGCTCGAGGGCGAAGCCGTGGGCCTGGACAACCTCTGGGACTACGCCGCCGGCCGCATGAAGCCGACATACCGCCAGAACCTGAAAGCCGTGGCAGATGGGGTGGCAAACCTGAATACCGCAGGAAAGCTGGGGGGAGCAGCCCTGGCCAGCTTCTTCGGCGACAAGGCCATGATGGAGGCCGTCGCTCACCTGAACAACCTGCCCATGTTCCAGCGCTGGTCGACCGAGGTATCACTGCTCAACCCGACCAACGGCGCCGACCGCCGACTGCTGCAACAGCAGGGCCTGATGCTCGACGGGGTGCGCTCCGGCCTGCAGCGCT
>JACCDG011138469.1_pt1 | contig 10362 bp, 11 predicted proteins | sample 7442471 | NCBI WGS metagenome assembly JACCDG01 (sample SAMN15323444, study PRJNA562643) | freshwater metagenome | isolation source: river surface water | place: USA:Blue River Watershed | collected 2017-08-17 | reverse complement strand
CTGTCGGCTCGGATACGGAAGCCTTCACTTTTGATCGCTGTTACGGGATCTGAAGTGGAGAGGTGTTCTTCTCTGGCTACTGACCACTTTTCTTTCGAGGGCCAAACAAGGCGGTCCCCACGCGCACATGGGTTGACCCTTGAGTGATCGCAAGCTCAAAATCCGTCGACATACCCATAGAGAGTTGGCCTTGGGTTGCGGGGCGGCACTGTTCTTCAAGGGAGCAGAGCTTAGCAAAACTCTGTGACGTCTCTTCCGTGGTACGTCCACTGGCGGGCACGGCCATGAGACCCAGGAGCCTCAACTGCGGCAGCGATGCGATTTTTCGAGCAAGAGAGGCCGTATTTTCTGGCGCAATACCCGTCTTCGATGCCTCCCCGTCAATGTTGACCTCAATAAAGCAGGGCAGGGGTGTTGCGCGGTCCCAGCGCTTGGCTAGCTCGCGCGCAAGCTTCTCTGAGTCAACCGAGTGCACAGCCCACACATGAGACACAAGAGCTTTGACCTTGTTGGTCTGCAGATGCCCGATGAAGTGCCAGCGAATCTCGCTGCAGCCAAGGGCTGCGAGCTGCTCCGCTTTGTCGACTAGCTCTTGCACATAGTTCTCGCCAAAATCCCGGTGGCCCAGCCGATAGAGCTCCGCGATCGCTTCTGCGGATTGGCCTTTGCTCACAGCGAGCAAAGTAATGGAGCGCCCCGAAGCTGCCTGCGCAATTCTCTGTGCGATCTGAGCGTAGTTAGTTGAGATCGTGGTGCTCATCGAAACCCAAATTTCTGCGAAAGATCGGCCAACAGCTCTGCCACTGGCAAGCCGACTACATTAGTGTAGCTCCCTCGGATTCCAGAAATCAGGGTCATGCCAATCCCCTGGGCTGCATAGGCTCCGGCTTTATCCATCGGCTCGCCACTACGGACATAGATTGCGATCTCTTCTTTAGACAGAGGTCTCATCGTCACTTGCGTCGTCACGACGCGCACACAAGGCTTTCTAGCGCGCCGGTTTTTTGAGTCAGTCGTTCTCATGGCTTCAAGCAAGCAATATCCGGTGAGCACTGTATGGGTTTTTCCCGCCAACTGTCCTAACATCTTGCGAGCCTCAGCTTCGTCTTTTGGCTTGCCGAGGACGCGCTTTCCGCCAGGGGCCACCACGGTCGTGTCGGCTGCGATGATCATCGCTGCGCTTAATGATGCATACGCTCCGCCAATCTCGCCCGATCTCCATTTCACGGCAACGGCGTCTGCTTTCTCGCGGGCTAGGCGAGCGACCATCGCGCGCGGGGACTCGCCGCGCACGCTCGCTTCATCTGTGCCGGGTCCCACCACTAATGGCGAAAGCCCCGCTTGGTTGAGCAAGTCAATGCGTCGAGGCGAAGTAGATGCGAGGATCAAGGCAGGTGCAGTGTTTCTCATGGTTACCTCGGGAAATAGCCCGGACGAGGTCAAAAGTAAAACTGCGTCGAAAGAAACTTGAACTGGTCTTTGAATTCGCGAAAGCTATCAGTCCGTCTAAAAAAGACTGTCACTTCGGTGCGAGCGCGCGACTCGCTCACGAAAAAGAAGCTTCCGCCCGAGCGGAACACGGTCGCTAAACCGATGCCGGCGCCTGCGACCGAGGTCTTCACCTTGTACTCTTCTTCGGTATAAATTTTTGAGATGTGCGAAAGGAGCTTCGCCTTATCCAAGCTTCCAAACAGGTCGATCGCGGCAACAGCCACGTAGCGTCCATCGTAGCCCACGTGCATCTCCACCGCGTGCCGGCCCTCGAGCTTGATTGTTGCTGTGCGGGCCGTCGAGCTAAATAAGGACCTGCCCAAGTCATCAGTCGGGGCATCAAACATGGCGTTCATCAGCAGCTCGTCCACAGCATTTGCGATCACTGTGGCCATGCGGCTTTGAAACTTCGCGGCGAGCAGGTAGTTCTTGATGGCTTCGACCGCGTCCTGCTTCTGTGTGGTGAGCTGAAGCTTGATGACCTGAACCTTGGAGCCCTCGCGCAGAAGTCTTTGCATCCCAAAAGCGCGTTCATTGAACGTAGAAGCCACTATGCGTCCATAGTGATTGCCCGACTCCTTTGGGTTTCCATAGTTTCGCATGACAAAATGGCCAAAGAGAGGGCTTTGCACCAAGTATTGAACCTTCTCTAAGTTTTCAGAGCTCAAAAAGTGGATTGAGTTGGCGTTGATCTTGTCCGAAAACAAGCCAACCGTCTCCTGGATAGCGTTCTCGAAGGCGACGTATTGCTCTTCAGTCGAGGTATCCACCAAAATAACTGCGGGATGCTCTTCAGCGATTGTTGCTGCGCCTTCTTTAGGGTCCGCAACAGTGCGTAGTGACAATCCAGCCGTTAACGCCACTTCAGCGGCGAACGCCTGATCTTCGGGTCTCGCTGAAATGAGGAGGAGAGTCTTGTTTGCCAATCTCGTCTTACCGACTTGTAAAGGAACGTTAACGCATCAAGAATCCGAAATACTCCTCTGGAATATCGTCAAATACGGCTTTTCCTGCGCATTTTGAGCACTTGAGATCAGGGAGCTTCAGCTGCAGCTTTTTAAGGTCGTCGCACTTGAATAGTCCAACCAACTCGCTCTTGCAGCCAGTGCAGGAGAACGGGACGTAAATCGACTCTACGGTGCCGCCACAGGTAAAATTGGAGATGAGATTAACTTGTTCAACGATTGCAGTAGAGCACTCGATAAATTTGAGCTTGGTTCCCTTGGCTTGGGCGGATTGGAAGTATTTAATCCATGCCTTGACGCCGACCGAGTTGATTCGGGGGACTTCTTTGCAGTGTACCCACAATTCAGCTGGGGGAGGTCCGATCAGCTGGTCGAAATTGACGCTTTCCTCGATCGAACCAGCGAGTCGAACGACGAGTACATTTCCTTTTTGTTCTTTAACGACGTTTACCACGTTCACCCACCTGTATTTTCAATAAAGACCAATTGAGAAAAGTTGTATTCATCTGAAATGTTAGTGAAAATGTAATGATGGAGCAACAGCAAACTGGGACCGTGAAGGTTTCATTTTCAGTAGCCACGAAAATCCTACTCAGCGTATTGGTTCTGTTGGCGATTGTCATCGCCTTCTTGAACGTCTCGGCCATCCTGCTTCTCAGGGAAGATAAGCGAGCCTATACCTACCAGTCGCAGTCTACCGCTGCAGTCCTGGCTGGACGGGAGTTTAGTAGTCGCGCGAAGCACGAGTTTGACACGCTCCGTATTGCATTGGGAATGCTAGATCCAATCAAACCTTTGCTTCCTCAGCAGGCTGCTGCGCTGCGGACTTTGGTGGATAATCAGTCTGATTTAGCCGCGGTGTCGATTTTTAATCTGCGCTCCAATGAAGTGATGGTCCCATACGCTCAGGCGGCGCGCGCCAAGGAAATGACAGAGCTGGGTCTTACGGCTCAAGACACTCAATTGGAGAAGGATTGGCTTCTGGCGATTCTTCCTGAGCTCAAAGAGAGCGGGTTTGCTTTTGTCAACTTGTCTCGTGTAGATGGCACAGCGATCCTCGGATTATTGGTCGCGGATCTTCAATATGTTACGCGGGCGGCGGGGATGCCTGTCGCGCTGGGTATCGCCTCGCTCAAGGACTATGCCTCTGATTTGGGGGGGATGAATCTCACAGTCGCTACCAAGTCAGGCTGGGTTCTATTCGATACCGACCCAACCGCGCTCTTTGGGAAGCGCAATCTCAAGTCGGATTTATTATTTAAGTCTGCGGTGGCTAGTCGATTAGCTACCGGCACGCAGGAGTACGATGAGGACGGCAAGCACTTTTTGGCGAGCTTCACTCAGCCAGGGTACGGACTGGTGGTTTTTGCGCGAACGGATTGGAAAAAAGCGATTCGTGCGACTTACGAGCTGATCATCAAGTTCGCCCTTCTGGGGGTGATGGCGGTGGGCGCTGCGCTCGTTTTCTCTGTTTTGTTCTCCAAGACGCTGACTCGTCCGATCAATAGGCTGTACGAGGCGACCAAGGAGGTTGCGAAGGGCAACTTCAACCTCAATCTCCAGATACGGTCGCGTGACGAAATTGGCGCTCTGACCGGATCTTTCAATGCGATGTCGGTTCGGATCAGTGAGTTGATTCAGGAGCAGGCCGAAAAGATTCGCCTCGAAAACGAAATTTCAATCGCATCCACTGTTCAACAAACACTGATCCCGCCGCCAGAGTATCTCAGCCCGGAAGTCGTCATCCACAGCCGGTATCAGGCCGCTCAACATTGCGGTGGCGATTGGTGGGGATTCTTCACTGTCGGTAAGAAGCTTTGCGTGTTGATCGCCGATGCCACCGGACATGGCCTCCCATGCGCCTTGATCACAGCCTCGGCCCGAAGCTGCTTCAGCGTACTTCAAAAGCTTGCTCAGGAGGAGTCGGGATTTAACTGTTCTCCCAATGCCTTTCTTTCTTACGCGAATCGCGTGGTGCACGATGCATCTCATGGCAAGATCATGATGACTTTTTTTGCCGCGGTGATTGATTTTGAAGAAATGCAGATTACTTACTCGAGCGCGGGCCATAATCCTCCGTGGCTCTATAGCAATGGTCCCAACGGCATTAAATCAAGAAGCTTAGTCGCGGAAGGGAATCGGCTGGGCGAGTCTGAAGAGGTGCCTCCTTTTAGCGAAACAACGATACCTTTTGCTGCGGGAGATACCCTGATCCTCTACACCGACGGATTGCTCGAGGGCAAAGACCTGCAGGGCAACGTTTATGGCAAGAAGCGGTCTAGAAAGCTGATCGAGCAGGAGCTCGAGAACGGGACCGAAGCCATCGTGAATACGTTGGTTGGCGACTTCATGCAATTCAACGAAGGCAAGCCGCTCGACGACGATCTTACACTGGCTGTAATGAAGTTTTCGGGCGTGGGAGCCAAGACCAGCTAATGAGCGTTCAAGTCTTGAGCAATGAATCCGGGCTTAAGGGTTGGGAAAAAGCGCTCATCGCCGCGTCCGCAGCGGCGTTCTCTGTCGCGTTATTGCTTTACGTGTCTGATTATCCTTTGCGGCAGAGATTCTTTGGCAGCGGAGACGATGCAGGGCAAAGAGTCGGAAAAGTAGGGACCAAGACCGGTGATCTCAGGCGTCAGGTGGTGACTGGCAGTAGTTTTGATACGATCAACTTAGATGATGCGCTTTTTAATGACGACACTCTCGTTACTGGGCCGGATGGCAGCGCTCGTTTAGCGCTTGATGATGGGAGTTGGATTGAGTTGGCGCCTAGCACCATGGTGAGGCTTCGTTTCGAGGAGCAGTCTGAGTTGGGTGGGATATCGCGCGTCCCAGGTGTGGAGCTCGTGCAGGGTTACGTCACTGGTTTTGCCAGCGCGAAGGAGATCAAAGTTCGCAGTCAAGGAAAGGTTGCCACGATTGTTCAGGGAGATGCTCCCAAAACTTTGGCGAAGAGTGCTCCCAAGCCGGTAGAGGAAGTCGAGGAGATTATCACGGTTGCTGCTCCTCCAGTGGTAGCAGTGCCGGTTCCTAGCCCTACCCCAAGCCCTACACCAAGTCCGACCTTTGTATCGCCTCCGGAAGAAAGCTTGGTTATCAAACCGATTTCTCCAAAACCTGGCGCATTATTTAAAGTTCCACGCGGCGCTGAGAAGATGCAGATCAACGTTCCGTTTTCTTGGCAGGTCGCGCCCAAAGACTTGGCAACGACTTTGACGATTACTCGGATCGCGACGCCTGCTGGGAAGTCTATTCGCGAAGAGGTGCTGAGTCAGGTCGTTGTAGGTGTCAACGGCACTGCTAAGTTGGGTTGGGTGACTCAGAAGCCAGGAAAGTATGAATGGGTTCTGACGCCCGAGCTAGCGTCTGGCAGCGAGCAAGTAATTAAGCCGATTACGCTCAATTTGATGATCGATCCGAACGCGGGTGCGATCGAACTATTGGATCCTTTGGTTGGCGGTCAAGCCTTGAGCTCGAATCGGCTTCAGGGCAAGCGTTTGAAAGACTTTGATCTGACATTGCGATGGAAGCCATTGGCGGGGATGCAGAGCTATAGAGTTGTAATCAAGAACAAGGCTAAATCTCAGCAGCTGATATTGGATGAGGAGACGACAGAAACCAGCTTTACGTTCAATAAAGATAAGATATTGGTAGGCGCGCTTCAGTATCAGGTTTTTGCGCAATCCAAAGAAGGGTTTATCGCTCGGTCTCCTTTGAAGTCGTTCTCGTTTTCTTTTATCGCTCCGCTTCCGGTCTTTCCTGCGAATCATGCCACTTATCCAAAGCAAAGTGCGATCATAGAGAAGAACCCTATTCTACTGACATGGCAAAAAACCAATTTCACCGAGCTTTATGAGTTAGAAATAAGCTCGGATGCAGGCTTCTCCATCATCGTTGAGAGAGCCAAGCTCACAGAAAACTTCTACCGATTCAAAGTGCCTAAGGCTGGAAAATACTTTTGGCGCGTGAAGAGTCTCGCTCAAGGCTTGGAGAGCACGCCTAGCAAGGCGCACGACCTAATTGTAAAATAGGTGGCCGATCGCTTTCTATAGGCAAGGCTTAAGGTTGGATTGCTAATCTAGGCTTGATCGTCGTGGCGGACTTCTTTGGCTTTGTCTTCGGATGAATCCTTGCCTTCAAGACCACGCTTAAAGGCCAAAAATCCTTTGCCAAGAGCGCCTCCCAATTCGGGTAGACGACGCGCGCCAAAGAGTAAAATAACGACAAGGACAATGATGAGATGACCGAGGCTTAGGCCGAACATGGTTCGTAGGACCTCTTTTATGTTATGTTAACGCAAAGGCACAGTAGCGTCAAATCCCAATCTTTGATAGGCCTTACGCTTATGCCAGCAACTGAATTTCGCTGTACCGTCAAGTCGTTCAAGATGCTTACGCCCACTGTGTTTGAGATTTCCTTTGAGGGCGAAAAGACTCAGCCTGAGCACCCCGAGCTACGTTTTGATGCAGGTCAGTTTATCAGCATCGTCATTCCAGGTGCGGGTCCTAAGGGTCGGGATTTGCGTCGAGCCTATTCGATCGCTTCCCAGCCCGATGCTCGTCCTGTCGAGCTTTGCGTGAAGTTGGTCGAAGACGGTCCCGGCACGAATTACCTATACAAGTTGCGCGCCGGCGATCAGTTCAAGGGTTTTGCGCCTTATGGCGATTTTGTGTACGAGCCAAAGCCTGGTCGCAGCGCCTGTTTTATCGCGACGGGGACTGGGATCGCTCCTTTCCGGTCGATGGTTTTTTCGAGCGCCTATCGCGCGACGCCTCCTCAGAAAGCTTGGTGTCTGATGGGAGTTCGTAGCGAGGACGAGCTGGTTTACGAAAAAGAGATGATGGATCTGCCGAGTCTGACCTGGGTAGCAGCAGTTACGCAGCCTATAGGGAAGTATGATGGGTTCAAGGGCCGCGTTACGGATTGGTTGCGCGCCCAGGGGGACTCGTTTCCTTGGCTCGAGACCGAGTTTTATCTCTGTGGCAACGGAGCCATGATCACCGAAGTAAAAGATCTTTTGGCGACTCGCGGAGTGCAGAAAGATTCTATCCACCAGGAAAAGTACTATTGATCCGGCCTGCGCACGCAGGAGATCTGCCTGCCATCACACGTATCTATAATCAATCCGTGGAGGAGCGTGCTTCTACGGCGGATACTCAAGCAAGAAGTTTGGAAGAGCGTGCTCTCTGGTTCGCCCAGTTTGATGATCGGTACCCCATCTGGGTTTATGAAGAGAAGGGGCAGGTCTTGGGCTACGCTTGTCTCTTTAAGTACTCTCCTAAAGACGGCTATCGGTTCGCGACCGAGCACTCTGTGTACATCGCGCGCGAAGCTCGCGGTCGAGGTTTTGGGCGGTTGCTTTTGGGCGATGTCTTGAAGCAGGCAGAGTCCTTGGGTTTTGAATATATTTTGGCCCGGATTTTTTCGCACAATGCTGCCAGCATTAGGCTGCATGAGTCTGCTGGGTTTGCGTTGCTCGGGCGACAGAAGCGAATCGTGCAGATGGATGGCAATTGGTACGACGTCACTTTGATGGATCGTCGGCTAGGGTAGGGATAGACTGAATCGAAGGCCTGCGGTTCTGCGTTCTCTCGTCTCCGAAAAAGACTGAATGAAAGTCACCGAGATCGAAACTCGTCGCCAGTGAGCGACAAGTTGCTCTGGACGTGTTTTTTTTCGATCTCAATTGCAAACCTGTCCCAAGGCACTGATTAAAGTCTTTTTTTAATGATCGGCTACCGAGCGCGACGCGCGGATCTTGCGCAGGATCTCTTCAGCTAGGTTAGCGATTTTTCGCACAGGAGAGTGACGAGCTGCTTCGAGCTCAGAGATGGCTTGCTCGGAGAGAGCCGGGTTGCGTCCCGAGCTTTCTAAGTAAGTCTCGATTGCCTTGAGGGCAACAAACTGTGGATAGGCCAGCGTGACTTCGTTGGGACCCTCGAGGTGTTGATGGTCCAGTGAGTGGGGGCCTTGCTCGTCGCGATCGCAGTTTTCGAGGCTGCGGCAAGGCTTCTCCTTTAATACAGAATGCAAGAAAGCTAAGTCTTCAGGGGTATTAAGCTCTCGCCCCACCAAGAACACGATGGTGCCGCGCTCATTGCGCTGTTCGGTGTGAGTGGCAGCGTAGCGCGCACGCATGAGGTGCTTGGCTTCTGGAGAGAGCTTGCGCAATTCTTTGTCCATGCGGGGATCATTGTCGTTACGAGTGGCGAGGATCTCATCCAAGATCCGAGCTTGAGCTAGGTCATGGTCGGTGGCGTGAATTGGGGTGGGAGAGAGGGGGGCTGCACCAGCGTTTTTTGTCTCAGAATTTATAGCGGCCACGCCAACCCCCGGCTCTGGATGTGAACGCGATGAGACGATCTGGTCAGCCGTATAGGGCGCAATCCGGCCCTCGGACGTGGTCACCCACTTTGCTGTCAAACCCACTTGAGGCGGATTCATCCAGCGGTAGGTGGCCACGCCCGCGGCCAATAGAACAATCATTGCGGTTGCGCTAGTCAGTCTCACTTAGTTGCTGCTGTAGAGGTCTTGCTGCATTTCTTTTTTGGCGTCGTCGCTAGTAATGCGCAGGAACTGATCATCAGCATAAAGGCCCGCATCCATCTTTACTTTCTCCGTGCAGTTGGTGCAAAATTTTTGGACGTTTTTGAGCATGATGGTCGAAGACCCGTAGGAACCCAGCGGCGTGATGTCACAAGCGGGTTGGCCTGCGAGAACAGCGCCTGTCCAGATGCTTCGCATTTCGTTGCCCGAGGAGTCGACAAACGGGGTGGGGCAACTGGCATGCGACCAGTTGCTGTTTCGGACTTCAGTGTGACGGGATTCGTGAAAGAGCACCAAAAGCTTCGCAATCTGTGGGTGACTGAACTTAATGTAGTTCTGGGTCAGCCAGATTTTAGATGAGCCCAGAAAGGGAATCACGCATGCTACTGCGCTGCCTCCGCCGCAAGAGTTGAGACCCACATTGGTGACGCGAGATTCGAAAAATTTGCCGTAGGTTGCGCCATCGACGCTGCCAAAGATCTTGGTATGCAGAGGTGTAACCCCATTGCCAGTCAATGCGCCGAGGAACTGCATGTCATTGAGAATTTGATCTTTGACCGCTGTTGGCACATTGCGATCAAATGTATAGGCTTGCGCGGCCATGGGGATTGCCATGGTTGCGGCGACAAAGAGGATAGGTAGTTTCATGGGAGTATTCCTTTACATTGAGAGAATAGGTTCACTGCGTTTCTTCAACTGCATTGATGCAACTCAATCTGCTCTTCCTTAAGCGGATAGAAATACGCTTACACGTGAATGAGCAGCTTGCAAGCCGCCAGAGAAATAAAACGGGTTGCCCCCTATACTTTGAAGGCGCACACCGTCATTGTGTATTGAGTGCAAATGCAGATAGCGGTTCTCGATACAGAAACGACAGGACTCGACAGTTCACGAGATCAGATTATTGAAATCGGGATTCAACTCGTGCGCTTCGATCCGGCGACAGGTGATGTCGCGGAGCTCATGGATTCATACACAGGGCTTCAACAACCCCAGGAAGCGTTAAGCGCCACCATTCGAGAAGTGACCGGCATCACGGACGAGATGTTGGTGGGGCAGGCGATTGATTATACCCGCGTCCAAGAGATGCTACGTCAGTCTCGCCTCGTCATTGCGCACCATGCAGCATTTGATCGTGGTTTTATAGATCGCGCAGTGCCGGCGCTGGACGGACAGATTTGGGGATGCTCAGCGAGTCAAGTTGATTGGCGAGTCAAAGGCTTCAAAGCGGCGCGGCTCCAGTATCTCTGTGAGTCGTTGGGGATAACTTATCAAGCGCATCGCGCGATGAGTGATGTCAGTGCACTGGTGCAGCTGCTTTCGCATCGGGATTTGCTCACGGGCAGATCCTACATGGATG
>JACCDG010747723.1_pt1 | contig 10362 bp, 10 predicted proteins | sample 7442471 | NCBI WGS metagenome assembly JACCDG01 (sample SAMN15323444, study PRJNA562643) | freshwater metagenome | isolation source: river surface water | place: USA:Blue River Watershed | collected 2017-08-17 | reverse complement strand
AGCGACGCCGTAGGCGTCGCTCCTCTCTATGTATATCTTTGATTTTCTAAAATCCACTCCCTAATCTGTAAAGTTTATCTTAAGCAATTTCTTCCTTTCTCTTTGGAGTTATGCCGTGTACCAAAAGTAGCTTATCGAATTCCTCCCTCTCGATACTTTCTACTTTCATGAGCTCGTCAGCAATCGCTGTTAGAGCAACTCTTTTGTCGATAATAATCATTCGCGCTCTATTCCATGCCTCATCCATAATACGTTTCACTTCATCATCAATCTTCTCTCCGTATACTTCACTATATTCTTTTCCATAAAGCCCGCTAAACCGCTCACCGTCACTTGAAAGCGCGATCGGCCCAAGAGTACTCATTCCATACTTTGTTACCATCTGGCGAGCCATGTAGGTAGCAACCTGAAGGTCATTCGATGGTCCTGTCGTGATATCTCCAAAGATTTCTTTTTCTGCAACATACCCGCCGAGCGACATAGCTATATCATCAAGAAACGCTGCGCGACTCATAAGTCTTCTCTCATCCAGCGGCAGTTTGAGTGTATACCCACCAGCATTACCACGCGACACAATTGATATCTTATGAACCGGATCCGCATCAGGAAGGACAGAAGCAACGAGTGCGTGCCCTGCTTCGTGATACGCAGTAATTTTCTTTTCTTTTGGCGAAAGGATGTGGCTCTTACGTTCAGGGCCAAGCATTACCTTTTCTATCGAGCGAATAAGGTCAAACTGTGCAACCCTCTTCCTCTCTTCTCTTGCCGCAAGTATCGCCCCTTCATTCATAAGTGAATAAAGATCTGCCCCTGAGAACCCTGGCGTTCTCTCTGCAATAACCTGCAAATTAACATCTTCGGCTAATGGTTTTAGTTTTATGTGCGCATTAAGAATCGCCTCTCTGTCTGCCCTATCTGGCATATCAAGAGTGACACGACGATCGAATCTCCCTGGTCGAAGGAGCGCCTTATCGAGAACGTCAGGCCTATTGGTCGCAGCCATAACAATAAGGTTCATTGTTGGCTCAAATCCATCCATCTCAACCAGTATTTGGTTGAGTGTCTGCTCCCTAGCCTCCCCTTGACCTGTCGCCCCTGACCCGCGGGCTCGTCCCACTGCATCTATTTCGTCAATAAAAATAATTGCAGGCGCAGCTTTCTTGGCCATATCAAAAAGATCGCGAACACGAGACGCTCCTACCCCCACGAACATCTCCTCAAATTCACTTCCCGAAAGATGAAAGAACGGCACACCAGCTTCTCCCGCTACCGCACGCGCAAGCATTGTCTTTCCTGTTCCTGGTGGCCCCATAAGAAGTACACCTTTTGGAATCTCAGCCCCAATATCTGTAAACTTCTTTGGTGCTCGCAAAAACTCAACAATCTCTTCGAGTTCTGCTTTTGCTTCTTTTGCTCCTGCCACATCTTTAAAGGTTACCTTTTCTTTTGTGTCGTCTGGATAAATAACTTTTGCTCGTGACTGACCAAAAGACATAGCCTGCATATTGGCTCCTTTAATTCCTCTTCCTAACCACCAAATCATTAATATTAAAAAAAGAATTGGAAGAAGAATTGGAATAAGTGACCCCCAAAATGATAACCCTCTATCGTTTTTAATAGACACTGTTGTAGAGGCAAGCGTAGAAGAGCTGACTCCGTATGCACTGAGTGTAGTGAGAAGTGATGCTCCAATTTCTTTCTTTGATTCGACCTTAGACGCATCCTTCTTTTCACCAACCAACGTATCACCTCTTACCTCGATCAAAACTATTTCATTATCTTTTACTAAAGCAGCAAACTGGGAAAGCGGAATTTCGCCAACCGGCTTCTTGTTGGTGACTATAGAGTAACCCCAAACAAGACATGTAAAAATAATGAGCCCGCCAACAAGCTGGTTGGAAAAACTCGGTGGGGTTTTGCTTTCTTTCTTTCCAGATTTTTTATCTTTAAGGGATGGTAACTTTATCTTTTTCATCTAAGCATTCTACCACAAAATAAAATTAGACTTTAGCCTTTTAGATTGTTAGACTTATTCGTACTATGAAGAGGAAAGCCCCTCTTTTCTTAATTCTCCATGCGCTTAATTGATAATAAAAAAATAGGGATGACTCATACAACAACAGAGGTCATACAAGCAGGAATAGAACTGCTTGGTTTTGAGGTAAAATCACTGCGACAGAAATTGGGGTCACTTGAAGGCTCTCGGGTTATTGTTAGGGGCGGCGAGACTTTTTTAGTCGGATCTTACATCCCCCCATACCAGGCAGCCAATACACCGAAAAGCTACGACCCTTATCGAACACGAAGGCTTTTACTTACAAAGGCAGAAATAGAAAAATTATACGGGGTGGAAAAGACTAAGAACTTGACATTAATACCTAATTCATTGTATCTTTCAAAGAATCTCGTTAAGTGTGACATTGCTCTTTGTAGAAAGAAAAATGCCGCAGATAAACGAGAGGACATCAAGAAAGATATATCGCGCAGAGAACAACGCGCAGGTCTGTAGTCTGTAGTCTGTAGAAAAATTTTATCTCTACAATCTACCAGCTATCTAATGGGGGGTGTACTTTGGCTTTGATAATAAGAACGTGTTACATACGCTGTGTCGAGACTTCTCGAGAACTCGCACCCTTTCGAGAATCCATGTTGCAAAAACAACTGGCAAGGCAATCCCTTCTCCATTTTGGGCAAGAGGATTTGCTCCAGCATTCGCCTAAATTTAGGCCGATCTGGTGTCTACTTACATCGCATCTGCGGGTATAAGATAGGCAATATAACAGCAGACGTAGGATGTGTTGTTGCATAGCAACTAGTCCGAAACAAACATGCTTTGTTGTTATTACTTTTGTTTACTTTTTATAGTAACAACAAGACACGAAAGTAAACTACACACTGTAGACCTGTGTCTCACTTCTTAATTACACGGCGGTTCGATCCCGCCCACCTCCACAATTTTAAAAAGCAGGACCATTCAGGTTCTGCTTTTTAAAATTGTGGAGGTGAAGGACATGAACTGCTTCATGTCCGCGCGGGGTCGAACGGCCGCAGTCATTTGTTTTCGTCGGAATCGAATGGGCAAACTAGCAAGAGCTTCTCGATCAAAGCGAGCGCTCTTGTGACCGACCCCACCCACCCTTCACCCACCTTCTCCACAACCTCTTCTCCCCACCTCCCTATATACTGATCTCATGATGTCATATTTATTTTCCTTGTGTGTTATTTTATTCCTCACTACTATTTATTTTGCAGTGGCAATCTACAAAAAAGACAACAGTATTATCGATAGGCTCTATGGCCTCACTTTTGTTCTTACGGCTTGGCTTATGGTTTTTCTTCATATGCAGACGAGCACGCTCTCGCCCTTGACCGCACTCATTCTCATTCTCATCTCTATTTGGGGTTTAAGGCTCTCATCACGAATACACCTTAAAAATAGGAAGAAAGCTGGCGAAGACTTTCGTTATACAGCATGGAGAGAAGAGTGGATGAAAAAGGGTAAGGATTATTTCTACGCACGTTCGTACTTGCAAATTTTCGTATTACAAGGAGTAGTTATCAGTATAGTTCTCCTTCCATTTACACTAGTTGTTGAGAATCCTGTTTCTTTTTCTTCAGCCTTAATACCTTTAGGTCTCTTAATTTGGGTCATCGGCTTCTTTTTTGAGGCTGTGGGTGACTACCAAGTAGACAAGTTTGTTAAACACAAGCACACAGAAGGTGAGCAAATTATGAAAAGCGGTCTTTGGAAGTACACCAGGCACCCAAACTACTTTGGTGAAGCATCTATGTGGTGGGGTCTTGCGCTCATTGCTTTCTCGCAAACATCTCTCTTTGTATTCCTCTCTCCCCTTGTTATCACATATTTACTTCTAAAAGTCTCGGGTATTCCGATGCTTGAAAAAAGATGGGAAGGTTTGCCAGAATGGGAAGCCTACAAAAATAAAACGAGCGCCTTCTTCCCTCTTCCTCCTAAAAATTAGCTTTATTTTTTAAGGATTTTGTGGTAGTATTACTTCTAATAAAACGCCTTGGCAGAAAAAGTTAACATCAACAATAATATTCGCTCACAGAAACTCCGTGTTATTGGGCCAAACGGAGAGAATTTTGGTGTTCTTTTAAAAGAAGAAGCTCTTATTGAAGCAAAAAAAGTGAACCTAGATCTTATCGAAGTCTCGACTCAGTCCGACCCACCTGTTGCCCGCATTGCAGATTATGGTAAATATACCTATGAACAATCAAAAAAATTAAAAGAAGTGAAAGCTAAGTCACATATTACTGAAACCAAGAATATTCAAATTAGTGTTTCCATCTCTGAGCATGACATCATGATAAAGGCAAAACAGGCAGCAGAATGGATAAAAGAAGGTCACCGAGTCAAAATAGAGCTCCAGTTAAAAGGCCGCACCAAATATATGGACGAAGCTTTCTTAAGAGAACGAATGGAAAGAATCATGGCAATTATTCCAGCAGAGTATAAAATAGCAGAACCACTAAAGAAGGTTAACAATAAATCTCTTCTCGTGGTTATTGAAAAAGCAAAATAACGGCTGTTAACTATTAGCTATTAGATAGTTTCTTAGTAGTCAATATTTAGCCAATAGCTATAAGCTAAGTGCCAAATGCCGTTTATGGCTTGATTCTTAGTACTAAACGTGATATAATAGCCCAACTATTCACAGGATTATAGAAAACCTTTATGAAGACGAATAAATCATTCCTCAAGCGCCTCAAAGTTACCAAAAACGGTAAAATCATAGGCCGCAAGCCAGGACTCAACCACTTTAACGCAAAGGCTCCACGCCGAAAGCAGCTCACAGGTAAGCGTGGCCAGGAATTCGTTATGACAGGAAAGGAAAAGTCGCGCTTCCTCCCTGGTCTTCTATAATCCCCTAACAATTTTTAAGTAAACGAGTATGTCACGAGTAAAGCGAGGTAAAATTGCAATGAAGCACCGACGAAATGTCCTTTCGCAAGCAAAAGGATTTCGTTTTGGACGCAGCAAGAAAGAGGTGGAAGCAAAAATTGCTCTACGTAAAGCTGGGGCCTACGCTTTTGCCCACAGAAAAGATAAAAAGACCGATATGCGTCGTCTCTTTACTGTTCGTCTTAACGCAGCACTACGTGCTCAAGGCGTGACTTACAGTGTCTTCATTGACAAGCTCGCAAAGAAAGGCATGGTAATCAATCGCAAGATGCTTGCAGACCTTGCGGCTAATAACGAAGAGACTTTCTTAAGAATCGTATCTCAGGTAAACGGATAACTAGGACAGCTCTTGGCAGTTAGCCTTTAGCTCTTAGACAAAACTGAGCACAACAAAAGCGCACCGTACGGTGCGCTTTTGTTTGCTAATGACTAATGACTAATGACTGCTCATTATAGTCTCATCTCCCTCTCCCCTGTAAGTTCCTGAGCTTTGACCATCTCTATGAGTTTAGCGACAAGAACTTTTGGATCTTTTTCAAAAATAACGTTCGGGTTATCTCTGTTACTATTCTTAATGATATTTCTGATGACCTCGTCTGTCGCCCACTCTCCCTCTAGTATCCCAAGGGGCATATTTGCCTCCCAGGCAACAGTAAACTCATGAATCGTCCCAATACGACCACACCCAATAACAATGGCATCTGAAGAGCGCACAAGCATCAAGTCTCTACCGGGGAACCCAAATCCTGTATAGACTACTGCATCCATTGCTTTAAGGGGCAGTCTATAAACTTCTAAATGTTCTCTCTTACTAGCCGCAGGAGAAAGTCCAAAAGATACACCCCCTGCTTCTTTTGCGCCCTGTGCAGCATAGAGGGGAAATCCGGATGTTGCCCCCGTAATAATCTGAGCTCCTTGGCGAGCTATTTCACGACCAAGCTCTTTAGCAGTTGGTATGACCGAAGGACCACAATGTGCGATTTCTGCTGCGCCTGATACTGATATTGTAATAGTTTGTGCTTTCATTGAAATAGTATATAGTTACTAGTTGCTAGTTGCTAGTGGAAAGAGACGAAAAACACACAGACTTGTAGACAAATCTTTCATTCTGATTATCTAATATTGTAATGTCTTTCATCTAGTCTAACTCTAGAACATCACCTCTTTCTGGAACAGTAACAGGAACCATATATTCCTCATGTATCCTCTGACCTAAAAAATATGTACTCTTTGGCTCCCCTAAGACAACGCACACTCGCTTTAGAGTATCTTTCGTCGTGCCAACAAACTCAACTAAGTGTTCTGAATCCTTGTGTGCAGAGAAGCCATGTATATTAACAACGCGCGCACGGAGCGGTACTATCTGTCCGTTTATAATAAGTTCTTTCACTTCGTCAACAATACGACGACCCAGCGTGTTGACCGCTTGGTATCCTGCGATGATTATCGTGTTACGTGGGTCGCTTAGATATTTTGCTTCATGATGAACAATGCGCCCTCCATTGGACATTCCACTCCCTGCAATAATAACTTTTGGTCTATGATCCTGAGCTATTGCTTTACTCTCATCTGGACTTGCAGTCTTAATAAGACCTTTGAAGGCAAAGATGTCATCACCTCCTCGTATTACTTTCTCAATATTTTCATTAAACCAGTGCTCGTACTTTTTATACACCTTGGTAATATTGATTCCAAGTGGTGAGTCCAAGTAAACAGGAATCTCTGGAATTTGCTCACTTTCAACCAACTCATTAAACGCTAAGAGTATCTCCTGAGTTCTCTCTATTGAGAAAGCTGGGATAAGGACCGTCCCTCCTTTATTGACCGTAGTCGTAATTGCTTCTTTAAAAATTTCGATCCTCTTGTCTTTGTCCTTATGATTACGGTCACCGTAGACACTTTCTATAACAAGGTAATCGACATTACTTAGCGAAACAGTATCCCTCATAAGAGGCGACGGTGTGTTGCCAAGATCACCAGAAAAAACCAACTTCTTACCTTTGTAAACTATTTCAACCATCGCACTCCCCAAAATATGCCCAGCATCCTTTAAGGTGACAGTTGCGTCTCCGTCATCACACGGTATAGTAACAGCCTCTTCATAAGCAAGAATCTTGGACCACAGGTGAACAGAATCAAAAACATCCTTCTCTACATACAGAGGAGGAACGCCTGTCTGAGCGGCTTCTTTCCCCAACACCCCCATCGAGTCAAGAAGGATGAGTTCTGCCATCTCTCTTGTTGGCTCTGTACTAACTATTGTTCCTTTAAAACCATCGTGTACAAGCTTTGGTATACGGCCTACATGATCAAGATGAGCGTGAGTAATAAAAAGGTAATCTATGCTCTCTGGGGAGTATGAGAAGTTTTCGTGATTAATAGGAAGAGCATTTCTTTCTCCTTGCACTAACCCACAATCTATGAGAATCCTTTTACCACCAAACTCAACTAAAAAATTAGACCCTGTTGGCATCTGAGCCCCTCCTGCAAATGTAATTCTAAAGGTAGACATGATATGTGTTGATTATTTTCTTTTGTATGCTAAATATCCTCCCAAAAATCCAAAAACAATATCTTTAAGTGTGTCGAGGTAGTCAAACAACTCATCAAAAATAATAACACCTCTCTGATACTCATACACTTCCCAAATAACCATAACCAAGAAAAGTGAAAGGGAAAAAAACTGCCTATTTCCAAGTGTCTTGTTATAAAAACTAAACGCGGTAATGAGTAATCCTATCAAAAATCCTCCTAGAATGTGCATTGGAATATCAAGCCAAGGAAGTTCATAGTAGAGATTTGCTGGCTCAAAAACAAAACGTGAGACAATAAAAGTAAGAAGGATTAGTGTAGCCGCAACGAGAACTTTTTTCATAGAAAAAGTATACCACGAGAGATAGCCTGTAGTTTTTAGTTGGTAGTTTGTAGTAATACTTTATGCTACATAAGAAAACCCGCCGTATGGGCGGAGTTTCTTATAAGGCACTTAGGACATCTTCCTGATGTTTTAATTCAGGTGGGTAAGAAAACGGAAGGACCACGGTCTTTTCGCAATATTCTATAACCCAAAGATGTTTTATCCAGAAAAATTACCTAAGCACCTACTGTAATTATATTCTTGATATAAAAAAAGTAAAGTTTCCCAACGAGCTTAAGCGGGTGGGTTATTTTTGACTACAATACTTTCATTTTAATTTTCTAGCTTACCAGACGACATATTTTATTGCCAGAAAATCGTCTCACTCTCGATGCGTGTACCTCTGCAAGCTAGTTCTTGTAGAAAATCTTGTTATTTAAAATATAATGCAAAAGCAGAGCCAGTGACTCCGCTTTTATCATTCACACCTATTATGAAGTTCTATTCAGTAAATCCATCCAAATTAACATCATAAAGCATCGCTTCTGATATGAGACGATAATTAACCAACTCTTTTTCTGTAAACCAAATACCTATTTCTCTGTCTGCTGCATCTTCACCATCAGCTAAGTCGGTGCAGTGCACCAGGTTTCGGAGCCCTCTACTTCCATCAACATCACACAAGTAGTAAGAGTCGATTGCAAAATCTCCACGGATGGTGCCAGAGTCTGCTGTAGTCGGCTCTGTTCCTCCAACGATACGTTTAACGACATTCGCCGCTTGATTACCTTCAAGCACCATTGAGACGACTGGTCCCGCTCGCATGTACTTAACTACTACACCTATGATGTCCCTACCGTACTCAATAGCCTCCTTGTCCACAGGAAGACCTAAGCCTTTTCGATTCTCTACAATTTTTGTTCCCTTCTTCAAAAACCACGCATCGTCCTTATTGTAGTGCTCCCAAAGTTTTTTCTCGTCTGCCATGTGCATCTTAAGGCCAACGATTTTTAATCCAATGCGTTCAAAGCGTTGGATGATTTCGCCAACTAGCCCGCGTTGAATAGTATCGGGTTTAAGTATTACAAATGTTCGTTCTTTTTTTGGATGTGTGTGTGACATGTGATTAGATTTTGATGCTTAGTAATTAGTAGACATACTACCAAAAAAGTTGAGTTTTTCAAAACAAAAACCACACATTGTGATGAGTGGTTTTTGTTTTGTGCTTGCTTTAGTGCGCAACGTACGGAAGAAGCCCCATGAATCGCGCGCGCTTGATAGCATTCGCTAGTGTTCGCTGATTCTTAGCAGTTAAGCCAGTCTTTCTGCGGTTAAGCATACGAGCGTGAGGATTGAGGAACTTTACGAGAATCTCAGTGTCCTTGTAGTCGATGAACTTGATGTTGTTTGCGTTAAAGTGATCTTGTTTTTTCATAATTATAATAGTTAGGTGATTAGGGTGTTCTTCCTTAGAAACCCCTTCTTGTTTTAACGATCAGTGCTGTTTTGACTAAACAAGGAAAATTGTTTTAGATACGAGAAGCGGTGAGCTTTTGGCGGGAGGCGTACATACTAGTACGACGACTAACAAAAGCGACACTGCGACAAAGTAGATGAAATAATTTTGTTTGTTTAGAATGGGATGTCGTCGATGTTAACATTAGCATCTCCATAATCAATCGTGTCTAAGTCTGGAGCAGATGATGTCATCGCAGCAGCTGGCGCCTGTGATGAAGTTCCTTCACTAGGAGTTCCTCCTGACTTTGGCCCAAACTGCACTGCGTCTGCTACAATTTCTGTCCGGTACTTCTTCTCCCCTGTGGTCTTATCGTCCCAACTTCGTGTCTGGATACGACCTTCGATCATAACGCCCTGCCCTTTCTTGAGGTACTGAGCACTTGTCTCTGCCTGACGTCCGAAGACTACGATATTGTGATACTCAACTTGCTCTTGCTTTGCACCGTTTGCATCTTTATATACACGATTAGTAGCAAGAGAAAATGATGTCACTTTATTCCCATTTGGGAGTGATCTCATTTCTGGATCACGAGTAAGATTTCCGAACAAGAATGTTTTGTTAAGGTACATAGAAGATAGTAATTAGTTATTAGTCATTAGTAATTAGGTAATACTAAATACTAGTGTAATCCTTATTTTGTCTCTTCGCTAGCAGTAGTATCAACGACTACATCTGACGCAGCTTCTGCAACAATATCAGCATCTTTAGTTGTATCGATGTTAACATCACTAGATGCAATTTCGTCAGATGGGCCATCCTCATTAAGAGCTAAAGCTTCTGCCTTGATAACTGGTGCACGTTTTGTATAAACAGTGTTTTCAGCGACTGTTCTTACTACGAGGTAACGCACTACTTCTTCGTCTAACTTTAGACCCTTCTCAAGTTCCTTTACCTTGTCTCCATCTAGAGAGAACTTGATCCATCCAAAGTACCCTTCATTAAAACGAACATTAATATTGTTCTGAACTCTTATCATTTCATAGGCAAGCTCGCGCATATACGGAGCTTCTTCTGAGATGAAGCTACCTCCTAGGGTAGCAATAGACTGCTTAAGCGTTT
>JACCDG010417132.1_pt1 | contig 10362 bp, 4 predicted proteins | sample 7442471 | NCBI WGS metagenome assembly JACCDG01 (sample SAMN15323444, study PRJNA562643) | freshwater metagenome | isolation source: river surface water | place: USA:Blue River Watershed | collected 2017-08-17 | reverse complement strand
GCCCTCGGCGCCATCACGCCGCTCGGCGGTGTGGCGTTCATCGCCGGGTGGGTCTTGCTCGCCGTCGCGGCGGCGCGGGTGAGCTGATCCCCGGGCACGATGCCGGGGAACGACACGGGGGGCCGGCATCGCCGGCCCCCCGTGTCGTCTCTCCCTCAGACGGGCGCGCGCCTACCGCGGCGTCCGCCCCGGCGTGTACGGCACCCCCGCCGCGTCCGCCTTCGCCTCGAGCGCTTTGAGCTCCGTCGTCACGAACGCCTGCAGCGCCGTCTGGATCGCCGGTGCGCGCTCCCGCACGATCGCGAGTTGACGCCGCTGCGTCCCCGTCGGCTCCGTGAGCGCGAAGCTCGTCGCCGAGCCGAGGCGCCCGAGCAGTGACGTCGCGGTGGGCTCCGCGTAGCGCGCCGCGGTGTTGTCCCCCTGCAGCTGCTCGCGGATCCCCCGCAGCGTGGCCTTGGCGGCACGCACGTCGGCGTCGAGCGTGGTGGCGGTGGTCGTGAGCTCCACCGCGCGCTCGAGCGCGTCGAGCCGCGCCGCCACCTCGCCGAGCTGCGCGTTCACGCCGAGGACGAGGCGCTGCACCTGCTGCGCCTCGCGATGGAAAGCGAGCGCCCGCTCCCGCTGCGCCGTGGTCAGCGTCGCGTTCGGGAGGAGCTGCACCTCGAACGCCTGCGGCGCGGTGAGCGCGGTGCGCACCCCACCGACGCGCTTGAAGAGCTGCACCCGATAGCTGCCCGGTACGATGTGCGGGCCGCTGCCGCCGCGCGCGCCGTCCTCGCCCCCGCGACCGCCACCGCCCCCGCCGAAGCCCCCGGCGTTCGCGGCACCGCCCACCGGCGTCACCGCCGGCCACCGGAGATTCCACGTCACGCGGTTCACGCCCGCGCTGTTGGTGCCGTCGAAGCGGGACACGACGGCGCCGCTCGCATCACTCACCTCGACCTCGACGCTCGGCGCCTCCTCCTCCTGCTCGGCCTTCAGCGCCTCCCATCCCGGGAACGGGACGTCGGCACCGCTGCGGTTGAGCCCCTGCTCCCGCGCCTGGCGGATCTGCCGCTGCGAGCGGAGCGCCGCGCGCAGGTGATACGTGAAGGTCGCGCCGACCGGCGGATTCTGGGCGAAGTACTGCGCCCCGCCCTGGAACCCCGCGCCCCCGCCGCCGAGCGGCGAGCCCGGCTGGTAGAGCAGCGCCGGCGCCGTCGGGAAGAGCGTCGCCTCGGCGCGCAGCCGCTCCGGCGTGAGCTGGCGCAGCGCCGAGTAGTCGTCGAGCACGTAGATGCCGCGGCCGAAGGTGCCGAGCACGAGGTCGTTCATCTCGGGCTGGATCGCAATGTCATAGACGGCGATCGTCGGGAGTCCCCCCTTCATCGGCTGCCACCGGGTGCCCTCGTCGAACGAGACGAAGAGCCCGAACTCGGTGCCGGCGAAGAGGAGGCCGCGCCGCGCGTGGTCCTCGCGGATCGCGTGCGTCGGGCCGCGCGTGGGGAGCCCGCCCGTGATCACCGTCCAGGTGCGCCCACGGTCACCCGTGCGCACGAGGTACGGCGCGAAGTCCCCGCGCTTGAAGTTGTTGATCGCCGCATACGCGACGTTCGCGTCGTGCGGCGAGGCCTCGAGGTACGCCACGAAGCTCGAGTCGGGCACCCCGGGGATGCTCGCCACCATCCGCCAGCTCTTCCCGCCATCCTCGGTGACGTGCAGGAGCCCGTCGTCGGTGCCGGCGTAGAGGAGCCCCTCGGCCTTCGGGGATTCCGCGAGCGCGGTCACCGAGCCCGCGTACGAGGTGGAGGTGTTGCGCGCCACCGCGTCCACGCTCCAGAGCCGTCCCTGCATCTTCATCGCGGTGCGCGGGATGTTGCGCGAGAGGTCGGGGCTGATCGGCGTCCACGAGTCGCCGCGGTCATTCGAGCGGTAGACGCGCTGCGAGGCGTAGTAGAGCCGGGTGTTCGCGAAGGGGCTGATCACGAGCGGCGTGTCCCAGTACCAGCGTGCGGGATCCTCACCCGGCTCCTCCTCCGGCGCGATCCGCACCGCGTTCCCCGTGCGACGATCGAAGCGCACGAGCCCGCCGTTCTGCGACTCCGCGTAGATGGTGTTCGGGTCGCGCGGGTCCACGCGGCTCTGGAACCCGTCACCACCCGCCGTGACGAACCAGTCGCTGTTGCGGATGCCGTTCCCGTGGGCGGTGCGGGTGGGCCCGCCGAACGAGAAGTTGTCCTGCGTCCCGCCGTACACGTGGTAGAACGGCGCCTCGCGGCTCACATCGATCTTGTAGAACTGCGGGATCGGGAGATTGCCGAAGAAGCGCCAGCTGCGCCCGCGGTCGAAGCTCTCATAGAGCCCGCCGTCGCAGCCCACGAGGTAGTGGTCCGTGGCGTCGGGGTCGATCCAGATCACGTGATTGTCGACGTGCTTCGACGCCTCGCCGAGCTGCGTGAAGGTGCGCCCCGCATCGTCGGAGACCATCACGTAGGTGTCCATCGCATAGACGCGGTCGGCGTCCTGCGGGTCCACGAAGATCCGCTGGTAATAGAGCGAGATGGTCTGGAAGCCCCCCTGCCGCCGCCAGCTCACGCCGTTGTCGTCGGAGCGGAAGACGCCGCCGCGGTCGTTCGCGGCCTCGACGATCGCGTAGAGCACGTCGGGGTTCGAGGGCGCGCGCGCCAGCCCGATCCGCGCCTCCCCTTCCGGGACGCCGGTGATCTTCGTCCAGGTCTTCCCGCCGTCCGTGGACCGGTGCAGCGCCGACTCCGGGCCGCCCGCGAGATAGCCCCACACGTGCCGGTGCCGCTGCCAGGTGCTCGCGACGAGGATATCGGGGTTCCGCGGGTCGAGCTCGACCTCGTTCACGCCGGCCCACTTCGTGCCGCCGAGGATCTTGGTCCAGGTCACGCCGCCATCAGTTGTCTTGTAGAGCCCGCGCTCGCCGCCTTCCGCCCAGAGCGGCCCCTGCGCCGCCACATAGACGACCTTCGAGTCGCGCGGGTCGATCACGATCTTCCCGATATGCTCGGACTGCTTGAGCCCCATGTTCTTCCAAGTGCGGCCCCCATCCTCCGACTTATAGACGCCGTCGCCGAAGCTCACCGAGCGCTGTGCGTTGTTTTCACCGGTCCCGACCCAGACCACCTCGGGGTTCCGCGGGTCGAGCACCACGGCGCCGATGGAATACGACGCCTGCGCGTCGAAGATCGGGGTCCAGGTGGTCCCGGCGTTCTCGGTCTTCCAGACGCCACCCGAGGCCGCGGCGGCGTACCAGGTCCGCTTGTTGGGATGCACCGCGAGGTCGGCGATCCGGCCGGAGGTGAAGGCGGGGCCGATGCTCCGGAAGCGGAAGCCATTGAGGACCGCGGGTGACACGCCGCCGGTGGAATCGGTCGACGACGCGGTCGTCGTCGGAGCGGTCGCGGCTGGCCGCGCGCCGCGCTGGGCACCGAGGGTGGTGGCGAGGAGGGCGAGGCAGAGCAGGGGGAATCGCATGCGGGCTACCGGATGAAAGGGAAGCGTGCGCCCTGAAGATGCGCCGTGGGAATACGTTCGTCACCTCTGAGGCGTTCGTGGCGCGTGCCCGGCGAGTACCCGGCCCACGCCGCTCTCGCTGCGGCCGCAGCTCGATGTAGAATTGGGAATGTTCCCCAGTCGCACACGCTCCGTCCGTTGTCGGCTCGGTCGCCGAGCCGCGATCGTCACGGCCTTCCTCCTCGGTGCGGCGTCGACCGGCTGCGGCCGTGCCCCGGCCCCCGAGGGTCGCTACGTCACCGAGTGGACGCGGCTCGCGCTCATCACGGTGCGCAGCGAGCGTCTCGGCCCCCCCGTCGCGGCCCGGCTCTCCGCGTACGCGGGGCTCGCCCTCCACGAGGGGTATGCCGCCGATGCGGCCAGCGGCCTGACGACCTTCGCGGCGCGCCTCACCGGTACGCCGCCGTTCCCGGTGCCTCCGACCGACGGGGCGCTCGACGGCGCGATCGTCGCCGCGGTGGCCGAGCGTGTGGTGCTCGATTCTCTCCTTCGCGACGGGTTCGCGAGCACGGTGCGCCGCGTCGACTCGCTCGCGGCAGCCCAGATCGCGCGCCGCCGGGCTGATGGGGTCGCCGAGGCGACTGCCGCACGCTCCGAAGCGCACGGTGTCGCGCTCGGTGCCGCGATTCTCGCCTGGGCCGCGACCGATGGCTTCTTTGCCACCCGCGGTCGCGAGTGGAGTCCGCCGCGCCGCCGCGACCAGTGGGAGAACACGGCGACCCTCGACCAATACGTCCCGCAGACCCTCTCCGGGCAGTCGGACTTCGTCTCGTCGGCGAACCCGAACGTGCGGCTCGACGCCGAGGCGGCATCGGAGAAGGGGCTCTTCACCAACCGGCCGAAGGCGGCGGGCGCCACGACGCTCCCGTCATTCAATCCCACTCGGCCGACGGAGCCGTACTGGGGCGAGCTGCGTCCGTTCGTGTTGCCCGATGCCGACGTGTGCGCGCCCCCCCCGCCCCCGGCGTACTCGGAGACGCCCGGCTCTCCCTTCCACGCGATTGGCCGCGCTTTCTACGACTCGGTGCGTGCGCTCCCGGACTCGCTGCGTCAGGTCGCCCTCTTCTGGGCCGACAATCCGGTCGCGACGGGGACGCCCGGTTTCCATTGGATCAGCGTCGTGACGCAGATGATTCCACGTCGCGGCCTCGACGCGCCGGCGGCCGCCGAGCTCTACGCGCTCACGACGATGGCGATCGCCGATGCCTTCATCGGGACCTGGCGCGAGAAGTACCGCTCGATGGTCGTGCGCCCGGTGACGTACGTCCAGCGCGTCTTCGACCCCGTCTACCGCACGGTGATCCCGACGCCGCCCTTCCCCGAATATCCCAGTGGGCACTCCGTCCAATCGGGCGCGGCGGTCGAGGTGCTCATCGGGCTCCTCGGCGACACCCTCGCGTACGTGGACTCGAGCCAGGTCGATGTCGGTCAGCCGGCACGGCCCTTCGCCTCGTTCACCGCAGCCCGCACCGAGGTCGCCTGGTCGCGCGTCTACGCTGGCGTGCACTACCTACCCGCGGTGCTCGACGGACTCACGCAGGGGCGCTGCATCGGCGCGCGGGTGCTCACGCTCGCGCGGCCGCGCGGATGAGGGCCGCTGGGGCGGATTGTGCCGCGTCGCCGCGTCGCTGGTGGCGGCGTGCGCGCGCCCGATCGTGGCCGCTCACACTTGCGGGGCTTGTCATCGCCCTGGGGTGCGACTCCCCGCCGCCGCTCCCCGGGGAGTGGACCGAGGGGGAGGGATTCCGCTGGCGCCAGCTCGAGGTGCGCCGCGCCGCCACCAACGCCGCCGAGGCGCGCGCGGGATTCACACCGCTCGACGCCGACCGGACGGGGGTGACGCACCGCAACGACGTCGACGATGCACGGGCGATGGCGAACCGCAACCTTCTCATCGGGGCGGGAGCCGCCGTCGGTGATGTCGACGGCGATGGCTATCCCGATCTCTTCCTCGCCTCGGTGCTCAAGCCCGCCGCCCTCTACCGGAACCGCGGTGACTTCCGATTCGAGGAGGTGACCCGTGCGAGCGGGATCCGCATCGATTCCCTCTCCACTGGCGCGACCTTCGCCGACATCGATGGCGATGGCGACCTCGATCTCCTCGTCGGGACGCACGGCGGCCCGGTGATGCTCTGGCAGAACGATGGGGCCGGTCGTTTCCGCGACGTGACCGCCACCAGCGGACTCGTCGGCGGCTACGCCGCCACCTCCCTCACCCTCGGCGACGTCGATGGCGATGGCGACCTCGATCTCTACGTGGGGACGTACAAGGTTCGTAACGCGCTCGACGCGTATCCGCCGCAGGCGCGGGAGTTCAACCAGGTGGTCACGAAGACACCGGATGGCCGCTATGTAGTACGACCGGAGTGGGTCGCGGAGTACCGCGTGGAGGATCGCCCCGACTTGGGCGGCGTCGTCCGGTCGCAGCGCGCCGACCCTGACCTCTTCTTCGTGAATGACGGGACCGGACGCTTCGTCCGTACGCCGATTCGGGGCGCGCGCTTCCGTGACGCGAGCGGTCGCCCACTCGCGGTGGAGCCTGACTTCTTCACCCTCGCGGCGCGCTTCTACGATGTGAACGCCGACGGGCGGCCCGATCTCTACGTCTGCAACGATTTCGAGGATCCCGACCAGTTCTGGCTCAACGACGGCGCCGGCGGTTTCCAGCTCGTCCCCGAGGTCGCCCTCAGCGCGACGAGCAATACCTGCATGTCCGTCGACTTCGGCGATGTGAACCGCGACGGCGCGGTGGATCTCTTCACCGCCGACATGCTGAGTCCGACGCTGGCCGCGCAGCAGACGGAGATCCCGACGCACACGCCGCTGCCGAAGGGGATCGGGCGCACTGGGGCTCGGCCGCAGTGGATGCGCAACATGCTGCACATCGCGCGCGGTGACGGCACCTGGGCGCAGGTGGCCGACTATGCCGGTGTGGCCGCGAGCGACTGGACCTGGGGCTCGGCCTTCCTCGACGTCGACCTCGATGGACAGGAGGATCTGCTCGCCCTCAACGGGCATCGCTGGGATGTCCGCGACGCTGACACCTTCGACCGCATCCGCGACGCCTTCCCGCGCGTGCCGTGGAATGAGGAGCAGGGACAGTTTCCACCGCTGGCCACGCGGAGCATGGTCTTCCGCAACAACGGCGACCTCACCTTCCGCGCGATGCCAGAGGGCTGGGGTCTCGGGATGGTCGGCGCGGTCTCGCACGGCGTGGCGATGGCGGATTTCGACCTCGACGGCGATCTCGATCTCGTCGTGACGCGACTCAACGCCGAGGCGGTGGTCCACCGAAACGACGCGACCGCTCCCCGGGTGGCGGTGCGCACGGTCGGCGCGGGCAAGAACCGCTTCGGGATCGGCGCGGTCGTGACGGTGCGCGGCGCGGCCGGCATCACGCAGGCCCGCGAGGTCACGGCGGGGGGCTACTACCTCAGTGGGAGTGAGGCGCAGCTCGTCTTCGCCGCGCCGACCGATTCGGTGTTCACGATCGAGGTCCGCTGGCCCGATGGGCGCGTGACGGTCGTGCCGGCGGCCCGTGGAAACCGGCTCTACGAGGTGCGGCAATCGGCGGCGCGTCCAGCGGCGGAGGTACGCGTCGCCGCCGGCGCGGGCGGTGATGCGCAGCGTGCCGACGCCACGCCGGCCGACTCGGCGGAGGGAGCCAGCGTGATCCCGCTGTTCGTCGACGCGACGGCGTTGCTCGACGGGCATCAGCACCTCGAGACGCCGTTCGATGATTTCCGCCGTCAGCCGCTCCTGCCGACGCGACTGAGTCAGCTCGGGCCGGGGCTCGCGTGGCTCGACGTGGACCGCGACGGGGACGACGATCTCGTTGTCGGGGCCGGGCGTGGTGGATCGCTCGCGCTCCTCCGCAACGAGGGCGCTCGGTTCCGCGCGACGCCGCTCACTGAGCCCGTGGCTGGGGATCTCGCCGCAATCGTCCCCGTCGGCGATGGACGCGGTGGGGTCCGGCTCGCCGTGGGCCAGTCGAGCTATGAGGCGTCGAGCGCGGACTCGGCGCTCGCGATGCCACGCGTCCTTGGGGTGGAGGTGGCTGGAGGGCGGGCGGCACCCGTCGCGCTCGTCCCTGGCGACACCGCGAGCATCGGGGCGATCGCGACGGGGGACGTCGATGGGGATGGTTGGCTCGATCTCTTCGTCGCGCCGCGCGTGATCGCGGGGCTCTGGCCCGCGCCGGCGCCGTCGGCGCTCTGGCGTGGTGGCCCCGACGGACGCTTCACGCTCGATGCGCGGAACAGCGCCGCGTTGCGTGCGCTCGGTCTCGTGTCGTCGGCGTTGCTCGTGGATGTGGTCGGCGACGCGCGACCCGATCTCGTGGTCGCGACGGAATTCGGCCCGGTCCGCGTGCTGCGGAACGACGGCGGGGCGTTCCTCGACGTCACCGCGGCGCTCGGGCTCTCCGGGATCCGGAGTCGATGGAACGGGCTCGCCGCCATCGATGTCGACGCCGATGGTCGCCTCGATCTCGCGGTGACCAGCTGGGGACGCAACCTGCCGTTCGGTGCGAGCGCCGAGCGGCCGCATCTGTTGGTCACCGGCTCCTTTGGGGCCTCGGGGCCAGGGCTCGTCTTCGCGCGGACCGATTCGGCGACTGGTCGAGAGATGCCGACCGAATCGTTCGCGCGGTTGGGGCTTGAGCTGCCAGATCTTCGGCGCCGGATCGCGTCCTATCGGGAGTTCGCGGCGGCGGATGTGGAGGCGGTCCTCGGGCCCGCGGCCTCCGCAGCGGTCCGGATCGGTGCGACGACGTACGACCATCTCGTCCTGCGGAACCGGGGGTCCCGCTTCGACGCCGTCCCGCTCCCGCCCGCGGCACAACTTGCGCCGGCGTTCGGAATCGGGGTCGCGGACTTCGATGGGGACGGGCGCGAGGATCTGTTCCTGGCGCAGAACTTCTTCCCGACCGAGATCGCGACGATGCGATTCGATGCAGGCGTCGGACTTGTCTTGATTGGGGATGGTGCCGGCGGGTTCGCCCCATTGGACGTCCGGAGTGCCGGGGTGGCGATCCGCGGCGACCAGCGCGGGGTGGCCGTCGCCGATTTCGACGCCGATGGGCGGCCTGATGTGGCGGTCTCGCAGAACGGGGAGGGGACGACCCTGTGGCGGAACCGGGGTGGCCGACCCGGGCAGGTTGTGCGGGCCGCTGGGGGCCCAGGAAACCCGCTGGCTATCGGGGCTCGCTTCTATATAGAAGGGGACGGATGGCGTGGTCCGAGCCGGGTGGTTTCCGGGGGGCATGGCTACTGGTCGACCGATGGGGGGGCGCTGGTGCTGGCGCGACCGGAGGGGGCGCTCCGATTGGTGGTGCGGTGGCCCTCCGGACGGGAGGCCCGGGTTCCCCTGCCACCGGCAGGCGAGCCAGTGACGTTACGTTCGCCGTAACGACTGCGTCCTACCCTTGTCACGCTTCGGTCTTGCCGACTTGGCAGGGTCGCCGTATGTTCGCCGCTGTTTCCCGCAGTTCACGTGTACGGGGCGGAATTCGCCGTCCCGTGCTCTCGTTCACCAGGAGCCCGCTTCATGAAGATGCGCACAGTCGCACGGCTCTCGGCGCTCGGTGTCGTCGCGATCCTTGGGGGTTGCGTCGACAACAGCTACGAGACCACCGACCTCAGCAACCGGTTTGAGGTCGCCCCGTCGTACATCGGCGTCGATGAGGGGATTCCCGTTCAGATGACCGCGACGCAGGATGGCGCGCCGCAGACCGTGACGTGGGAGAGCAGCAACACCCAGGTCGCGACGGTCACGGCAGGCGGGCTCGTATCGACGAACTGCACGCCGGCGGGGAGCGCGACCTCCTGTTTCGCCGCGATCACCGCGACGAAGCCGGACGGCTCGAAGAAGTCGTCGAGCCTCACCGTGTACAACCTCGTCGGGCTGCCGCTCACCAGCAATGTGCCGGTGACGGTCGGCGGAACGGTCGGTGCCGACATCCTGTACCGCATCTACGTGCCGGAGGGGAAGACGAACCTCTCCGTGACGATGAGCGGCGGGACGGGCGACCTCGATCTGTATGTGCGCCGCGCGACGCCGCCGACGACCTCGTCGGGCGGCTTCACCTGCCGGTCCTGGAACGCCGGGAACAGTGAGACCTGCACCTTCGCCAATCCGGCAGCCGGCACCTGGTACATCCGGATCGATGTGTATGAGGATGGAGCCGGGGCATCGCTGCGTGCCGTGGTGACCCCGTAACCACGAGCCGACTATGACTCAATTCACTCAGAGGTTCTCCATGTCGCGTGTGCTGACCCACGCCCTCCGCGCCGGGCTCGCGCTTGCGCTGTCCACCGCGGCGGCGCTCGCCCAGAGTGCCGTCTTTAGCGGCAAGGTGACGTCTGCCGGCCAGCCCCTCGGCGGCGCCAGTGTCGGCATCGTCGAACTGGGCGTCGGCGCCACCACGGCGGTCGACGGCACCTATTCGTTCACCGTCCCGGTCGGCGGCAACGCCGGCCGATCGGTCACGCTGCGGGCCCGGGCGATCGGCTACTCGCCGAAGCAGGGGACCGTGACCCTCGCGGCCGGTCGCATCGAGAAGGATTTCGTCCTCGACAAGGACGTGCTCAACCTCGAGCAGGTCGTCGTGACCGGCGTCGGTGACGCGACGTCGCAGAAGAAGACGGCGTTCTCGGTCGGCGTGGTGGACGCGTCGCAGATCAAGGAGGCCCCGTCCTCCTCGCCGGTGGGTGCCCTCGCGGGCCGCGTCGCCGGCGCCTCGGTCGTGACCGTCTCCGGCCAGCCCGGCCAGGCCCCGGCGATCCGCCTCCGCGCGGCGACGAGCCTCACCGGCTCGGCCGACCCGCTGATCATCATCGACGG
>JACCDG010811431.1_pt1 | contig 10363 bp, 17 predicted proteins | sample 7442471 | NCBI WGS metagenome assembly JACCDG01 (sample SAMN15323444, study PRJNA562643) | freshwater metagenome | isolation source: river surface water | place: USA:Blue River Watershed | collected 2017-08-17 | reverse complement strand
GAGCCTATTCGATTACTGACATGGAAGACATTTCGTTGTCCGAGATGTACTCGGACTATCAACCGAAGTAACCAACCAACACCACCCGTAGCCGTGCAGGGCGGGGAAGCGGCGAGAAGAGGAATGATATGAAACTCGGAACCATACAGTACCCAGAGCTGTACATTGACCAAGCAGCTACACCCAAGAGCGGGATTGCATTTACGCTCGATGCTCTCATCCGGCTTAACGGTTTCACTTACACGAAGACGCTACGTGCGTCGTTTTCAGAAGGTGAACTTTTAAGTGAATTGGCTCGCCTGAAAGAAGAGCGGAACAAGGGGAACGTTCCGTTCAACACCCAGACCGATGTATGGAAAGATTTCGTTGCATCACTCTAGAATGTGCAAGTCCAGCCAAAAGAGCCAGCCTAACCCGCTGGCTTTTTGTTATGGTGTTGCAGTCCATGCCCTTTGCTTTATTCCCTGCCACTGTCTTGGCCGAGCGTTGGAGTCTTGCTTTAGGCCCATCGCTTTGAGCGCCTTACCTACTGCCATTTGTATTGACCTCGTGTCACCCTTGTACCCCTTATCCTGAAGAGTACTCGTAATCTCTTGCGTCGTGGATCTCCATGTTGGTTTGTCAATGTCAACCTCGTAGTACTTCTCAATCCAACTTCGTGTTGGGTCTTCCAGTTGATAGGTAGAGTTGATCGCGTCGCGTACCTCTACCTCTTCCTGTGTCAACTTGTAGCTATCAGGATCAGCCTTCCACATCTCGTATGCTTGCGCCCACAGTTGAGAGACTGGGATAATCTTTGTGTAGTCGTGGTCAATGCTCAATAGGTTAACGCTCAGGTATCGACGGTTGCCAGTAGTATCAACCAGGAACCCGACCTCATTGTTGATTGTACCTACGAACGACGCCATCGCGGGCTTGGTAATAGCGTGCTTGTCGTATTGCTTGCGAACCGTGACATCGCGCTTTGTAATGAATGCTTTGAGCGCTTCAATATCAGCCTTGCGTGTGGTACTGCCAAGCTCAGCCACTTCCCATATCCAGCGATTGACTAGGAATCTATCATGGTCTTTGTCTTCTGGTTTGATAGGAGATTCGATTGTGTAGGATCTGATCTCAGAACCAAGCCACGATACGAAGTGACTCTTACCCAGTCCTTGCGGCCCATCGAGAACAAGCATGGGGTTTTGAGTTTGGGCATACACTTTACTCACTGCTCCGATTGTCCATCGTAAAAGGAAAGCATGAGTAACAGTTCGTTGCGTACCATCTGCATAGATGATAGGGTTGTGACTGTCCTTGAATTGCGCTGATAAGATCTTAATCCAATCGACGCCATCCCATCGCAAACCCTCAAGGTACTGCTTGATGGGATGGTAGTCGTTTTCCATTGCTTCTGAAATCATTGCATCATAGATAGGCTTCACTTGTGCGTACCCCATATCTCGCATCCTCCTGTTGATAACTGACTGTAGTGCGTCCGTCAACGGCCCGCCATTAACTTCTGTTGTGTCCTCAAGGACGTTCATCCTGAACGAATACCCCAGGCTTGCGAGTGCTTGAATAAAGTCAGCGCCCGTATCTCTAGGAGGAAGCGCGACTTTACCAGACGGCTTACCTTGGGGCGATTGCGTTGCTTGTGCTGTGTTGGTAGATACTGTTCCATTCGTCGCTCCTGTGGCCGTCTGTGCGGTTTGAGCGTGGTATCCGTTGCCATTCGTATGGGCTGTGGATATTGACGAGGGGAGTACACCGACGAGTTGTTCGGGATTACCATTCTGTGCAGCGTAAAAGGATTGAGGATCGAATACCTTGGTTGTGCCAGAGATAGCCTTGTTCAGTGTCTTCTCTCTGTAGTCTTCCCGTTCCCACTTCTCACGGTACAGTTTTGATTGACGGAAGACCATGTCAATCGTCTGCTTGTCGCGACCGAACCAGAATGACAGATTGTTACACAGGGCCAGGTCTGCTTTGCTTGCGTCCCCCCCTGCTGTGGACATATCGCCATTGAATAGCGCCGCCGCCCCCGCATCTTCACGAAGCATTCTATCCAGACGATCAGCAATATCCACAGGCACGTTAATAGGATCTGCGGTGTTGACCCGTTCTGTTCTCTTACTTTTCCTAATGATGTGCGCTACGTTTTGGGACAGGTCGTACAGCTCATAGGTTAGGTCTAGATCGAACTTAACTATTTCAACTGTTGGATAGTTTGGTTTGTATTCCTTTTTGACATTGCGTGATCCTGGTACACGAAGAACTCTAGCGAGATCCTTTGCTCCATCGTCACTACCAACCCACTCTACCCAAGCGTACTGAATGTCCCTGATTTCCTCTAGTGATTTTTGGGTGTGGATATAGTATGTTTCCGTTAATAGTGTGTAGCAATGGTATCCACCACCTGAAAACGCGATAACGCTGGGCGGGGTATCCATCTGGTTTATGGATTCTAACAGGTGATCTTTCGTTTGCCCTACCGCTAGATCGTATTCTGAAAACAAGCAGTTGACCGCCGCAATATCCTCTAACGTTGTTCGTTGGTGTTTTGATTTCAGTTGCTTCGATGGATGCACCCCGAAGTAGGTATTGAATTTCCACAGGTCGGGTACTTGTACAACGTTGTCAACGGGAAACCATTCGGACATGTCGCCACCATCGGCGGGAGTCCAGTAATAAGCGTAGCTGCCACCACGCCATAGGTAAGCAGCTAGTTCGTAGAATCGTTTATCGATCATGATAATTCCTATTCAACTTCTGGTGTCTGCGGAGGATACCACCACCACGCAATATCTTTTGTGGTCAGCGAATCCTTGTCAGTCCAGTCGTACCAATATCCGTTACCGTCGTAGATCCCCATGCACTGTTCGCCTTCCTTGGTAACGAATCCGATCACGTCGCCTATGTTTGGTTTCTTGGATGGTTTGTATATATATAGTGAGATGATTAGTTCGTTCATGATGTCCCCTAACACAATCTAAAAAATTCCACTTGAATAGGGCGTTCAGGTCTCGAACCTGGATGATTGCCAACCGCCCTGATTGATGACTACATGTCAGCGGGTCTATCACGCTGACATCATTTTGACTCCAAAGATTTCAATCCAGCTTCGATTACGTCGGCCCACTTCACACCTAATTCAACCCGTCGCTTCTCGTGTTCTATTGTAGCAACGGGTCTAACCAGTGGCTTTCGTTGGCGTGTAACAGTGGTTACAGGTGGTTTAGATTCGACAATTTCCACAGCAGATTCATTGACATTAATCGTGATGGGTTGAGAGTGCCCGATCATTATAATCTTGTCGGGCACATCTGAACCAATTCTCACTACCATCGAATCAGGTGAGGATTGCGCCGTCGCCTCTGCTACTGTGGGAGGCAACAGAGCTAATCCCCGCGCCGCCCGTAACTCGTTACGCATACCACGATTGGGAACAATCTCCTTGTTGTAGAACTGTGACCATAGCGCCTTGCTGTATTGGCTGTGGACATTTGCAATAAACTTATCGAAGCTCATCAGCTTGTCGGTCAAAGAATCGTAACGAACTTCGTAGAACAAATCGTGATAGTCGCTGATCGACAGATTATCGAGGGTTGCATCATTCGTAACTAGGGTTACAGGGATATTGTTCATAGTTCACCGTGTTACAATAGGCAAGTAGACAAGCGAACGAACTGGTTCGGGGTATTCAGTTACCTGTACAATCTGAGCCAGTGCAATTGAACCAACGATGTAAATTTTTGAACTACAATATTCACCTGACAATAGTTGCACTGCTCCATCTACGAATGTCACTTCGATATAGATTACGTAGTCGGGTCGGTCACAGTGAATATAATAGACGTTGTTGATTTCGGATTGTCCATTGACATTTAGCACTTCTGTACCAAGGTAATCAAGTCGCACATCCTCAATTGCCGCTTGTGTAGTTTGACAGGACACAGCAATGAGAATTGATAATACTAACCATCGAATGATTGTCATGATTTTGACTCGATTTCATTATTGTCTTTCAATCCTAAAAAACCACTGCCCAAAAACGAACCCCTTCATTAGTTCAGAGAATCCAATCGCGTACATGTCCCGACGTTTGGCACTGACAATTAGATTTCCCAATCGCAGGTACATGTATCCTGGTTCTGATTCGTAGTACATGAGTATCTCCTAGTAGAAAATTTCCTTGCGCTTTGGCTCTTCAGTTGGCAGGTATTCAGGAGGGAGACTGGCCTGCTTGTATTGCGGTATTGTCTTCTTGCGCATCTTCCTTTCTTTGGGCGCAGAAGAAACAATCATCACATCTTTCAAGCGGAATTGCTTCTGTTTCTTATATAACTTCGCATCTACTGAGTACTGAGCGAGATTTTCACAGACAAGGATCACCCTTCCTGTGTCCTTGTCTTTCCTTTCGTACTTGCAGGGAATCCCTTCGATGGTGATCTCTTTATCCATACTACTCCTCCTAGTGTGCCATCTCCCCCACATCTTGCAATGTGAACTCTAGACCAGCGTCAAGCTTTGCCTTTAGCTCGGTCAATTCCTCAATTGTCGTCGGGATTGCGCCGCCATTTTCTTTGATGAGACGCTCCGGCCCGTAGGCTTGGGTGAGATTGTTTAGCAGTGTCGTCGCGTCCGGTACTGCTGCTGCTGTGGACATAGGCTTCACTGCTACGGGTGTCCAGGTTGCTTCGATTACGTTGCCTTCTGGTGTAATGTCTGCGCCTAGTTCATCACTGCGTTTCATTCCACCAAGCACGTCAGGAAAAACCAGATCCGCACAGTAACCGATTGCACGCGAGCGTAGCATGTTGGCGGGATACTTGGCCCACCCACTCCCAGGCTTCACAAGTTCAGCACGCTTTGCATCGTCCATTGAAAACGATGTGGTGTACTTGATTCCACCGCGCCGCTTCATGGTCACTTCACAGTGCTCCGGTTCTCCCTTGTCGTTTTTGATATCTTTGATATCCAGATCTTCCAGCAATCCAGATCGCAGAATGAGGGCCAGCGCGCCACGAGGGGAGAGGGACGGCTTGTCTTGAATCACATGGATAAACTCGAACGATTGAGTAAGACCTAGCCCTAACTCGTGGCCCTTTAACATGATGGCTTGTGCCTGTGGCACTGTCGCCACTCCAAAGAACCGTGACTCCTTCATGGTCGGTGCAATCTTCTCGATCATCCCCCATACTGTCGGGGTAATCTCACGTACTACGATTTCATTTGCCATTGTTGGATTCCTCTTCTAATTCTTGAAACAACTTCATTGCTTCGTCGTAGCCAATCCAGTTGTCTACCCCTGTTTCTTGTAGACAGCGAAACATAAGCGCATCCTTCTCCATGCTTACAATCCGCTCCATCAGCTTCTTGATGATTGCTTCGTAATGTTCGGTGATGTCATTTTCACTTTCCATTCTTCTGTTCCTTTACTGTTGTCCCACTTGCTGTGGATATTGTCGTTGTCGTCGTTCCGTTCGTCGTGGTGATTTTTCCCGTAGCAAGGATTGTTTTCATTTGTCACCTTGCAATGTAATCAAATCGAGCTGTTCGTTGTCTTTCAGCTTGAGCGCTACACGCACAGCTTTCTTGACACCGTTACCAATGCCGTCGATCTCATATCCTTCGGGGTGAATCCAAGTGAGCCACGTCAGCACTTCACCAGCACGTCCATTGAATTCAGTAATCAATCGTTGCGCCCGCTCAATCCCAATGCCAGGGAGTGCAGTCAACATGATCTCTGCCGGATTCATTAACCTGCTGTGTTGTCGCGGTTCAATGACTACCTCTTCGGTGCGTTGTCTATTGCTCAATCGTGTCAAGGTGCGCTCGTATTCCTTGTCACCATCACAATAGACAATGCCCACGCCGGCCTCTTGGATGGACAACAACGCTCCTTGAATTGCGTTATAGTCCCATCCGGTAACGCGTTCATCTGCGATCACCTTCCCGAACTGAGAACAAAGAATCGGGCCAGTCACCACGACGTAGGCCCATTTGGACTTTTCACGCAATCCTTTCACCTGTGGAAATACCCGACCGTCTTTAATTGAGCCTAACAGATCGGTTGGTGTTTTGCGCTCAACGACAATCAGATCGCCGTTGTCTGTCATGATCCACGCGTCGCCAAACTCCAATGCGGGATCAGGCTTTACCCTGAGTGATGAATCGAAAGATAAATCCTTCACCCAGGGAGGTTCACGAGAATCAATTGCTATCGCTTTGATTGCCATTGTCCACCCCGTACATTGTCGCAGCCAGATCAATATAGCGTTTGTATTCGATAATTTGATCTGTTGTGTATTCGTTTTCAATTCCAATGGCCTCGAAATTCCTAAGCCACTCGGTAATAGAATGAACCTGACAACCAATAGCAATTGCTGTCTTGCTAAACATACAAAAAAAATGGCGAGTCCCCTGAATTTGTAGCGGCGATCTTTCCCACGCATCACCGGACACCCGCGCATTACCGAACACCCGCGCATTACCGAACACCCGCGCATCACCGGACACCCACGCATTACCGAACACCCGCGCATTACCGGACACCCACGCATCACCGGACACCCGCGCATCACCGGACACCCACGCATTACCGGACATCCACGCATCACCGGACACCCGCGCATCACCGGACACCCACGCATTACCGGACACCCACGCATCACCGGACACCCACGCATCACCGAACACCCGCGCATTACCGAACACCCGCGCATCACCGGACACCCGCGCATTACCGAACACCCACGCATCACTATCATGTGATAGATTCTTTTCGTTTTCCACAAAGCCACCCATTTCACCATCCGAACCGTCTGTATTGACGCGTTGGATTCGGTATAGTGTGATTCCCAAATGAATTACAGTTTCATTAGTGAGTTTGTATTTCATGCGACACCCAGTAGTTGTTGCACTTCGGGAGATTCCACCGTAAACCACTTGGAGATAAAGGGCGTGTTGCTGATCAGCTTTGCCAATTCAGCCTTGTCACCTTTAGCCTGTTTCACGAGCGGGTCAATGAAAGCCAAAGCGGTCTGTCGTTCGGGATTGTCTTTCACTGGTGTCATGTCCACAGCCATAGCGTCAGCGGCGGTGTTTTGGGTATCATCTGTGGAAATAGATTCGCGTGGTTCGTTGCCATCAGCGGAGAATGCAAGCTTGCAATTCGATTCATCCTTGTACACTGCGAGGAACTTCATGGTTGTACCTGTGCGAAGTTCGCCAGTCTTTTTGTCTGTCCAGTTGCGCCCGTTCGGGACCATCTGTACCTTGACAAACTTTCCATCCATTTCACGAGGGTGCTTGATTCCACATTCCTTCATCGACAACCAGATCAGTTTTCCCCATTCGTCTGATTCAGCGATGCAACTGCGCTGAATCAGATTCATGATACCCATCTCGTCGATGGGTGATAATACAAACCCGACTTCGGTTCGTCGTCTATTCGGATCGTGTTGCCCTTCAATGAACGAAAGCTTTCCGAATCCCTTCTCGAACATCACGTCGCTGGCAGTGAGTTGAACGCGCCCATAGAGTACATTGCGATTTTCAGCAGCACTAACGGCTCTATCAAAAGCGTCTGGCATAGTAGTTATCCTTTGTTGGTAGTTTCTTTACGAGTGATTGAGAAAATTTGGGCGAGGAAAGCCGCTAGCTTCTCTCGCCCCACATCGATATCAGATTTAGTTTTTCCGCAAACTTTGACCATCTTTCTGAGAACCGACAAGAGCCACCAGTGTGGATTACCTCACCCGACCAACCGTCTATCTAGATGCGTTGCACCGCGTCGCGAGTTGGTTAGATTGTTGGGTCTGCGGGACTCGAACCCACATTGGCATTGACTACAATGCTGTTCTACCTAATTGAACTAAGACCCAAGCCTATTATTTTTTAGGTAACTCGGCGTCCCATTTGATGGCTAGCTCTATAGCCTTGGCTAGTGCATCTTGAATCTCGATTGCTGTTTCTACTCCTGTAGTTAGGCAATCGAGATTGATTACGATGTCAGATTTGTGACGCGCTCGTAGATTTATAAAGTCGTACGATTGAGATACCGTGATATCCCCCTTCCGATCCCCCTTCCAGCTTGATGTCCCTACGTCAAACGAATGTTTTCTCATGCAATAATCCTTTCACATTGAATTAGCTACGATGAAGGCGGCAATGAGGAAAAGCGAAACGATACAGCCAGCTACGATCCAGACGACTACCCGCATGGAGACCTCCACTTACAAACCCTTCGCGCACTGTGGACATATTGAACCATCGTAGTAGCCGTGCAGGATGCAGTACCACTTCTTGAAAATCTTACGCATAGACAATCTCCTTCACGTAATCTCGCTGCTGTGGAGATGTTTCGATCCACAGACGCCAAGCCAGACTATTCTCTGCGTCGCTCCATCCGCGCTGCTGCTCTTTGTTTTGGCAACTAGCGAACGGTTGACACATACGAAAGCGAAGCTTGCCAATTTCATAATCAGATAATTGATTGCTCATAATTACCTTTCACACATACGACAAAAGTATCAGAAAAAATTAAGGTAAAAGATAACAAGAAGTACCGTTAGAATTTACTTAACAAATACACTGTTTAATTGTTATGTACCTGCTTCTTATATAGGTTTATGTAGATGCGTAGCGCCTCCCTGACGTGTGCGCTGATCTTGTTTGAGACTGACCTGTCGGCAATTCCTTGCAAGTCCTTAAGCATATCCGGGGCGACTCGGATAGGTGGCAATTTTTCAGTCAGGTTGTCTTGGGTGTTTTCCATCTGCTTTCCTCATCTTCGGTTGATTAACTGAAATTCGGTTATAACCGAATTGTATCACAATGTATTACATTGTCAACTGTCAGTTCGGTTAAAAGACAAGTTTTTTTATTTTACCTAACATCGTTCAGTTTTTCCATTACTATTAAGGTGAATATGAAAAACTTAGGTAGCGAACAAACGGTAGCAGAAAGATTACTGCTGTCCAGAAGGCTCGCCAATCTGGATCAGGTTGAGCTTGCACGAAGAGCGGATGTATCGAACGGGTACATCTCTGACATTGAACGAAGGAAAGTCAGTAACGTTGGAATCGAAGTGATCGAATCTCTAGCCAAAGCCCTTGGCGTCCCGCCTCAGTGGTTAGCAGGATGGGGTGACGATTCATTACTGTCGTCGGAAGTGGAAAAACTAGACGAAGAAAGTAGAAAGCTAATCGATGTGTACGAACAACTAGACAACAAGCAGAAAGCCTTATTGATTGAGATGGCTAAATTGTTAAAAGGATAAAACCGAATATGAATAACCCCCAACCCCAAAACTGCATTACATGCGTAATGTTGAATCAATGTCCACAGCTAAGCACCGTCAAGAATATAGCGATCAAGTTGCGAATATTGCGCGCTATTGCTGTGGACATAAAAACGAATCCGGACGCGTGGAAAGAGTCATCTGATATAAACATACCCATTCAATAAAAAATCTCCACAGTGGGCTTCTATTGAGGCGTAGAAGGCTGTGGAGATTATTGCGTAGTAGACTGTTAATTCTGTTCTATCCTCCTACGCAGACGGAACGCCTCGTAGCTGGATTCGTTACCGTCGATGTATGGAACGTTTCCACTGTACCACTCACCCATGAACTTCAAGAACTGATCGTAGTCGCAGTGGAGCCAGGTTGTTTTTCTCCTCTTGGTCTGTGGCGACTTCTCCCAAAACTGATTTGCTAATTGTATCCCTGTTAGTTTGTGTGTTGCACTGCTCATTGCTTTCCTTTCTGTTACCGTCCAAGCCATTGTGAACATTGCCCGCACGCTGCAATTGATAAAAATAAGCAGATAGCCACGAACCAAAGTGGCCACTTGCGTTTGGGTGACTCTTGGGTGACGTAGGAAACGTTTATGATTGGTGGTAGTTGTTTATTTGTCATAGGTTGATTCTTAAATGGATAGCGTGTTCAGTTAGCAAAATTGAACTGTACAGAGAATTTTCGGATCGTCGCTTGTACCTCATCGCACGACTTCACAAAACTGTTACCACTGCCTTTCTTAGCTCCTAGCACTTCCACCGCAATGTCACCAACCGACGCTCCACTTTGAAACATCTGCATAATTCGGCGTTCATTAGCTGTGAAGCTGCCAGTGTTGGAGCCAGTGCTGGAGCCAGTGAGATCGATGTAATTAGCACTGGCTGAAAGTGCCTTTTGCACTGGCTCAACCACTGGCTTTTCACTGGCTGTTACGGTTAGGGTCTGTGCTACGCGTGCAAGGTGCGATTGCGTGCAGTTTGGTACGCTGACGCGGTAAACCTCACCAGCGGGTGTCATCCAGACACATTGACCAATCGTCAATTGCTCGGCCAGCTTACCGAACTCATTGTTTCCGCTCTG
>JACCDG010139615.1_pt1 | contig 10363 bp, 10 predicted proteins | sample 7442471 | NCBI WGS metagenome assembly JACCDG01 (sample SAMN15323444, study PRJNA562643) | freshwater metagenome | isolation source: river surface water | place: USA:Blue River Watershed | collected 2017-08-17 | reverse complement strand
CTGAAGAACGAAAGGTTCGCCCGCAAGCATGGGCTTGAACACCTTCTGAAGTAACCGAAAGGGAAACGAAATGACCATCGACGCGACCGCGCAAGCGCTCGTGGCCGAAACGGCTGCGCCTATCGAAAATACCGAGGCAACACTTAGCGAGGACGACCAGCTTGACGCCGCCTATGACAGGGCGAGTGCGGGCGAAGATGTTGTTGACGAACCTGTAGCCCAAGAGGAGCCAGGGCAAGAAGACCCGGTTCTCGAAGCGGTTATCGAGGAAGTCCCGTCCGACATTTCCGCCCGCATCAAGGGCGTCTGGGGCAAGATGGAGCCGGAGGCCCGAGAGGCGGTCATTGCAGAGCAGAGGGAACTTTCCCGCAAGTTGGCCGATCAGGGCCGCTTGATGCAGGGCATCAACCCTATCCGTGACGTTCTCGTGCAAGCTGCAAAGGAAATGCCGAACTTGGCCAATATGCGCCCGGAGCAGGTTGCGGCCGAGGTCATGGAACTTGCCAAGGTCTCGCGGGATTTCTCGCAGCGCCCCGTGGAAACGCTTATCGGACTGATCCAAAAACACAATCTTGGCCCGCAAGTCGCTCAGGCCCTTGGCGGGCAGGCGCCGCAGGGCGACGCGACCCTCTTGAACAAGATTTCGGTTCTGGAAAGGCAAATCCAGAACATGGCCGACCCGAACAACTTCCAGAGCCATGTTGAAAGCGTGATGGCGCAACAACAGGCGCTTCTGGACGTCTCGAATTTCGCCGGAAAAGCGGAACACTGGTCTGAGGTTGAGGGGTATATCCCCCAGATCATCCCGCTCGTCCGCGAAAAACTTGGAGCAAGCGCCTCTACGGCAGACGTGCTTTCCCAAGCCTACGAAGTGGCACTTTCAATCTATCTGCCCGACGCGAAGGCCAAGGCGCAGGACGCTGTAACAAGCCCCCCTGTAGCCGACCCTAAGAAAGCCGAGGCGGTGTTGAAGGCCAAATCCGTCAATGTCACGAGCCGCCAAACTGGCCAAGCGCGGCAACTCACCGAAGACGAGTTGCTTGACGATGCTTGGGAGCGCGCTCATCGCAAAAGGAACTAAGACATGGCTTCGCCTTCGTCAGTGTTCACGGAAATGGTGACAACGACCGACCGCTCTTGGGGGTCGGAAATCACCGATAACGTGAGCAACCACAACGCCCTCGTCCGCAAGCTGAAAGACAGGGGCAACATCAAGACAATCTCCGGCGGTTATGAGATCGCCGAAGTCCTCGACTTTGCCGAAAACGGCACCTATCAGCGCTATTCCGGTTACGAGGGCCTTAATACCTCGGCCTCGGAAGTGCTGAGTGGCGTCAAATACCCGTGGCAGCAGCTCGCGCTGCACGTTACCGCCTCGGGCAAGGAACTTCGCATGAACTCCGGCAAGGAGCAGATGAAGAACCTTGTGAAGGCGCGGAAGGCCAACGCCAAGCGCACGGCGGCGAACAACTTCAGTGTTGACGTCTACTCCGATGGCTCTTTGCAGAACCAGATCAACGGCCTTGCGAACCTGATCCAGACGAACGGTCAGGGCACGGTGGGCGGGGTCAACTCGACCACTTGGACGTTCTGGCGCAACAAGTTCAAGGAAATGACCGGCACCAACCTTGCGGCATCGCCGTCTGCGGCAAACGCTGTCTCGATGAAGGCCGACATGAACGCCTTTTGGCTTTCCTTGAACCGTGGGGCGGATAAGCCCGACCTGATCGTCATGTCGCATGACTTCTATGCGCTGTTCGAGCTGGGCGAGCAACAACTGCAACGCTATGCGGACGCCGATCTTGCGAAAGCGGGCTTTATGGGCCTGAAATACAAGTCTGCGGACGTCATCTTTGACGACAACACCAACTTTGGCACAACCGCCGAGAAGGCCTATTTCCTGAATACCGACTATCTCCACATCGTTCAGCACCGCGAGGCGCAATGGACGATGGACAGCGAGAAAGTCCCGGTGAACCAGGATGCGGTGGTCATCCCGATGTATTGGATGGGCAACCTTGTGACGACCCGCCGGGCCGCGCAGGGCGTGTTCTTCGACGCGGCATAAGGAGAAACGACCATGAGCATTGTTCACGGTGCGAACCTGACGCAAACCTACGCAGCGCTTGGCGAAAACACCCCGGCCCTTGGGGACCACTTCGTCAGCGCTGGGGGCAAGGTCTACAAGTTCGTTCAATACGAAACAGCCGCAGGGCCGGTTGCGGCGGTGGCGGGCAACGTTGCCTACTACTACGCGCCGGGCGGCGTGTCGGCGGGCGCGACCTCGGTCGTGACGTCGGACTTGTCCGACAGCGCGGGCCTCGGGGCTGGCGTTCTCCAATCGGCCCCGGCCGATGGGGAATATTGCTGGATCCAGATCAAAGGCCCCGCGACCCTTACCACGGCTCTCACGGCTGGTGGTGATGGCAACGCGCTGACGGCAGTCGGCGCAACGGATGGCACGCTTGATGTGTCGGCCCTCGTCACGGACGCCATCGTGGCGTTCGCGGTCGACGCGTCGGCCAAAATCGTCATGTGCCAATTCCCTTGGTAACAAACCGGCGGGGCTGTCGCGGCCCCGCCTCCTTATCCCTCTGTAGAAAGACGGAAAATGACCACTATTCTTGGCTTCAAAGCCGACTACAGCAATGGAAAAGCTGTTGACTGGGTCCAGGTCGCGCCGCGCGGGAGCGATGTCGACAAGGTCCAAACGTGGCACAGGGTCAGTGACCTTAAGCCCCGCGAAGACACGGATGGGAGCTATGCGGATAACCCGCATTACCAAGACATCCTTGCGCGATGGGAACAGGTTTCTTCGGCCTACGACGCGTGGAAAGCTGGCGAGGAAATCCCGGAAAATGGCATCCCGCTCGAAGCGTGGGCCGGGGTGACGGCTGAGCAAGCCACGCTTCTCAAGCGGATGCACATTCGCACCGTAGAGGACGTTTCCGGCATGGGCGAGAGGGAAGTCGCGGCATTGCCATTCCCGAACGCGCGCAAGCTTCCAGGGCTGGCAAAAGCCTACATCGAAAACCAAAGCTCGTCGGAGAAAGACCGCATGATTGCAGAAATGCAAGAGCGCATGGCGGCTATGGAAGAATTGCTACTAGCCAGATCCGAAGAAAAACCACGCCGGGGCCGCCCGCCGAAGGTTGAGGCGGAAGAATGACGACAATCACGGAAGTCCTTAAGCGCGTGGCGCGTCAGGTATCGGTGTCGCAACCCAGCTCATGGGTCACGGCAACGGACGCCCGGCATGTGGAGATCAGGGACGATTTCTTGATTGAGACAGTTGAGGACATCCTTGACCGGATCGACCTCCCCTCTCCCATTGGGGCGGTCGCGACAATAACGGGGACGGGTGCGGCGACATACGCCCTCCCCGCCGATTTTCTCAGGTTGCAGCGCGGCAAGCTGGCTGTCTACGACCCCGGTCTTGACCGGGCTTGCCTCGCCGTCACCGATGACGGGGAATGGACCGCCCTTACGGACTCCGCTTCTGGGGCGGAACGCTATTTCCGGCTGACTGGATACCGGGGCAACCATGAGATCGAATTCTACGCCCCCCCGTCGGCGGACATAAATGTTCACTATGTCACGACTAACTGGATGGTCAGCAGCGGCGGGACGGCTGGAAGCGCGCTCATGGCGGAAGACGACATAATCCTGTTGCCAAACAGGCTTGTGGAGACGGGCATTGTCTGGCGCTGGCGTGAGCGCAAGGGCCTGCCATATCAGGACAAGTTTTCAGAGCATGAAATCCTGATGACGCGCCACAGCAACGACATTCGTGGGCGGCGTCAAATCAGTTTCGGCCCGCGCAAGGCGGTCCGGTGGCAAGATAACGTGCCGAGTCAAATCCCAGATGCTTAATCGTGTCAGCCAAGGGCGGGAAAGGGTCACGCGAGAGGCCGCGTTCCCGGCCCCAGTCAAAGGGTGGGTGCAATCCGGGAACGTCGCTACGGCCGGTCGCGACCAAGCGGAAGTTCTAGACAATTTTTTCCCCACTGCGCAATCGGCACGGCTCCGGGGCGGGTCCACGCAATACGCCGACATCGGGGATTCTGTCGTGCGCCTGATGGTTTATTCGGCGGACGACGACACGCTGTTTGCAGCTACGGCAGACGGCATCTATGACGCAGACCGCATTAATGGCGGCGGCGCGGCGTTTGCTGATGTGGCGGGTCTTGGCTCTGGGGACTGGTCTGCGGCCCAAATGGCGACGGCTGGCGGGTTGTTTATGGTCGCGGTTAATGGCGTGGACCATATGCAATATTACAATGGGTCGACCTTTTACCCCGTCTCGACGGTCGCGGTTGTCAATCTTGGGTATGACGCCTTGACGTCGGCGTTTTCGGTTGGGGAAACAGTCACTGGCGGGACGTCTGGGGCGACGGCCACCGTCCTCGGCATCGTTCAGACCGGCGCCACGACCGGCACGCTGCGCTTGGGGACCGTGACCGGGGGGCCTTATCAGGACAACGAAGCATTGACGTCCGCAGGCGGCGCCGCCACGGCGAACGGGGCAAGCGCGGCCGGGTCGGCCATTACCCTGACCGGGGTGGCGACTGCGGCCCTGACGCAAGTGTGGAGCTATAAAGAGCGCCTGTTTTTTGTCGAGAAAAACAGCCAATCCGTCTGGTTTTTGCCCGTTGAGGCCATCGGCGGGGCGGCATCGGAAATCCCGCTAGGGTCCATCTTCCGGCGCGGCGGCAATGTGGTTTTTGGCGCCGCGTGGTCGCTCGATAGCGGGGCGGGCCTTGACGATGTCTGCATTATTGTTTCCAGCAATGGAGAAATCGCGGTGTTTGATGGCGACGACCCGGCGTCATCGTCAACCTGGGCGCTCGTCGGTGTTTACCAGATCGCGCCGCCCCTCAACAAACATGCGTTTTTCCAGGCTGGCGGCGATCTCGCCATCCTGACGGCTGACGGGATTATACCCGTTTCAGAGGCGCTCAAGAAAGACAGGGCGGCGCTTCAGGCTGTCGCAATTTCTCTGCCGATTGAGGACGCGTGGAAATCTGCGGTAGCCGACGCCACGACGAACTTTCCGGTGACGCCGACACTTTGGCAATCGCAAGCCATGCTTTTGATAGGGGTTCCGGGGACAACTCCGGCCGCTTTCGTCGCGAACGCACGAACCGGGGCGTGGTGCCGCTACACGGGCTGGGACGTCAGGTGTGGCGCCGTGGCGAACGGGGCGCTGTTCTTCGGGACAAGTGGCGGGTTCGTCATGGAGGGCGAGAGCGGGGGGAGCGACGATGGCATTCAATATACCGGGACATACGTCCCCAAGTTTTCGACGTGCGGCGTTAATTCGCTGAAATCTGCAAACCATGCCATGGTGACATTCAGGGCCGCCGGGACGCCTGTCTTTTCGTTGTTTGGCCATGCAAACTATCAGGTTGACAGCGTCCAGGCCCCCCCGCCGATTGTCCCCGATACTTCTGCGGTTTGGGGCAGTGGCGTTTGGGGCACCTTCGTGTGGGGCGGTTCATCCGCCACGAAAACCTATACAAACTGGGAAACGATTTCCGCGAACGGCGAGGCCTTGGCCCCCGGCGTATATGTGACGTCAAGCTCAACGGTCACCCCCATTTTTGAAATTCTGGCCACCAAGATCAGGTTCGAGGTTGCCGGTTCGTTTTGAGTTCCATGGGGCGAGCGACCCCATGAATTCCGAACTGGCGAGCTGGGTTAGCCAAAGGGTGCCCGGCGCCGAACGCGGGTTCTCCAACTTCGTCAGCATGTCGATATGGAGAGACAAGCTAATCGGGGCCGTCCTTTATCACGACTGGAACCCTGAGGCGGGCACAATCCAGATGTCCGCCGCTGGCGGCGACGGGTGGCTTACGCGGCCGGTCCTGCACGCCATGCACGCTTATCCCTTTGAAGGGATCGGGTGCCAGTTGGTCGTTCTGCAAACGGCCGAAGACAACGCAACCATGCGGCGCATAGCCAAAGCCTACGGTTATCGCGAATTCTTAATTCCTCGCCTCATGGGCCGGGATCGGAACGCCGCAGTTCTGACCTTAACCTTTGAAGATTGGAAGCTTTCGCGCTTCCACAAGGGATTGCCCCATGAGCAAGCCGAAGCCCCCGACCCCGCCCGATCCTAAAGATACGTCCGCAGCGCAGACCGGAACGAATATCGGGACGTCAATCGCAAACAACACCATGGGCATGATTGATCAGTCCACGCCATATGGTGGTCTGACATATAGCCAGATTGGGACTTCCAACTATACGGACCCCTACACTGGCAAGACCTATGCCATCCCGAAATACAAGGCCACCACGACGCTGACGCCGCAACAGCAGGCGACGCTTGATGAGTCGATGAAGGCCCAGACGAACCTTGCCGGGGTTGCAAATCAACAATCCGGCTTCCTGAAAGACTATCTCGGGACGCCCGCGAACTTTGACACTTCTGCGGCGGAGGGGCGGCTTGCGGAACTGGGCAGGGCGCGGCTTGACCCGCTCATGTCTGAGCGGCGCGCGGGCCTTGAAACGCGTCTCGCAAACAAGGGGATCGCGCCGGGAAGCGAGGCCTATAATCGGGAAATGGCCCTAATGGGTCAGCAGGAAAACGACGCTTACAACCAACTTTTCCTAACCGGGCGCGGGCAGGCAATGGGTGAGTTGCTCACCCAGAGGAACCAGCCGATCAATGAGATCGCGGCGCTTCTCAGTGGGTCGCAAGTGAGCAACCCGGCTGTCTCCATGATGCAGCCGCAAGGTGCGGCCACGACGGACGTCGCGGGGCTGATCAACCAGAATTACAACCAGCGCTATAGCAACTACCAGACGGCTATGAACCAGCAGCAGGGCTTGCTGGGCGGGCTGTTCGGTCTTGGCTCGGCTGCGATTACGGGGGGCTTGTTCTGATGGCCTTCATTTTCGGCGGCAATACCCCTTGGACCTATGAGGACATACAGCGCAAGCGCCGCGTCGCGGATGAGCTCGTCGCGGCCAACGCTACCGCCCCCCGCAACGTGGGAGAAGGGCTGGCGGCGATTGGGCGGGCTTTGGCAGGGCGGGCCATAGAGAAACGCGCTTCGGCGCGAGACGCAGAGCTTAAAGCCGACTTCGAGCGCCAATTCGGCGGGCTTTTCGGCGGGCAATCGCCTTCTGCGGCTCCGGGCGTGCCGCAGCCCATCGCGTCAGGGCCGGTTGCCCCGCCCGATCCGAACAATCCTGCCCAAATCGGCGCTGATACGATGGCCGCACTCGGAAAGCCAGCAAACCTGCCGTCTAAAGATGAGATTTCCGCCTACATCACGTCGGCCGCAGCGGCGCGCGGGATCGACCCGAGTGTCGCGCTGGCGGTGGCGAATTCCGAGGGCCTGAACGCAAACCCGGCGGAGGCTTGGCAAAGCAACTTTGTCAAGAACGGCAAGCGCGAGGAATCCTATGGCCCGTTCCAGCTTTATCTTGGTGGCGGGCTTGGCAACAACTTTGTCCAGCAGACTGGTCTCGATCCGCGCGACCGGTCGACATGGAAAAAGCAGGTCGATTTCGCGCTGGACCATGCGAAAGGGAACGGCTGGGGGTCTTGGTATGGCGCGGCCAATGCCGGGATTGGGAATTGGGACGGTATCAATGGGGCCAAGGGCGGCGCGCAACAGGGGTTTGACCCGTCCACGATCATGGGCCTGATCGGGAACCCCTACGCTTCTCCCGGCCAAAAGGCTGTATTGGAGGCCCTTCTCGGGCAGCAAATGAATGCGTCCGACCCCGCCTATCAGCTTGACTTGGCGTTGAAGCGCGCCGAATTGGCTCAGGCGCAGGCCCCTGATCCGATGAAGGCTATCGATCTGCAAAAGGCCCAGCTTGAGCTGGCCCAGATGCAGGCCCCGCAGGGGCAGACGCCGGAAATGGTGACGCAACGGCTCATGCTCGCCGATCTCGCTGGCCTTAAACCGGGGACCCCAGAGTATCAGAACTTCATGGTCACTGGGAACACCATTGGGCGTGGGGCGAACGAGTTTGGCCTGAACCCCCAAGTCGGGCGAGATAAAAACGGCAATCCTGTGCTTATCCAAGTCGGCAAGGATGGCACGTCGGTTGAAACGAAACTGCCGGAAGGCGTGACACTCGATCTGTCCGCCAAGGCGGAAGAGACGGCGCGCGGCGCTCAAATTGGCAAGCTCACTGGGCAAGCTATGTTTGACATACCTGGCGCGGAGGCCACCGCCGCGCTGGTGACAAGCCAAGTTGACCAAATCCTGAATGACCCCAACCTGAGCCGTTTGACCGGGCCTCTGCAAGGGAGGCTGCCGAATTTTTCGGGTGGCGCGCAGGACTTCCAGGCCAGGCTTGATCAACTCAAAGGGTCTGTATTCTTGCAGGCCTATACGCTTCTTAAGGGCGGCGGGCAAATCACCGAAGTCGAGGGCCAAAAAGCCCAAAACGCCATGGCCCGCCTTCAAGAGGCGCAGACAGAAGGCGCCTTCCGACAGGCATTGCAGGAGTTCAAGGACGCCGTGTCTGTCGGGGTCAACAAGATGAAGGCGCAAAGTGCGGTGACAACTGCCCCCGGCGTGTCTTCTGGCGTGACCTATACATATAACCCTGAGACAGGGGCACTCGAATGATTACCGTCGCCACCCCGGATGGGGGCCAAGCGCAGTTCCCGGATGGGACCCCAACGGACGTCATAAAGCAGGCGTTGGCGAAGAAATTCCCCGCGCGACAAGCCCCCGCGCCCGCTGCCCCCATCACGCCAAACCCGGATGGCACATACGGTCAAGTCCCTGAGGGTATGGTGTTCAACCCGGCAACAGGACAATACACGTCCCGCGAGCTTCTGGCCAACAACATGGCCCCCGGCGCAGCGGCGGCTGCCTTGGCGGGCGGCGGTCAGGGCGCGACGTTCGGCGCGGCGGATGAAATGGCCGGGGGTCTTAACGCCCTTCTCCCCGGCGCGGGGACGATGGGCGAACGCTACGCCTTCGGTCGTGAGTATTCCCGCGCGATGGTTGACGCCGCGCGGCGCGATCACCCCGTCGCCGCCTATGGCGGGGAAATCGCGGCGTCGGCCGCCACGCCCGGCGTTGCCCTAAGCGCCACAAAGGGGGCAGGCCTTCCCGTGCGCATGGCTGTAGGGGCGGCGACGGGCGCTGGGCAGGGCGCCCTGTATGGGTTCGGGGCTGGCGAGGGCGGCCTCGGCGAGCGGGTGAACAGTGCGAAGCTTTCCGGCGGGATCGGCGCCGCAGTCGGTGTCGCGATCCCCGGTATCGGCGCGCTTCTTCAAAAGGCTCTCGACGTGCGCGCGACCCAAAAGGCAATCTCCGATCTGGTGGCAAATGCCCCGACCAGCGAACAGCTCAGGGCCATGGGGCAAAGCGCTTATAAAGCGATTGATGATGCAGGCGTGGCGATCAAGCCTGACGTTGTTCAGCGCGGCATGGACGACATCGCGAGCGCCCTTGGCGCAGAGGGCGCCGCTCTTGACGTTGGAGGGCGCGTGTTCCCGGCTGGGCGGGCAATCATGGACGCCGCGAAGACCGCAACGGATGGCAAGAATACTGTCCCGTTCAGGGATTTGGACATTTTCCGGCGGTTCGTAGGCGGGGCGGCGCGGGCGAGTTCTCAAAACCCGGCAGACGCAAGGCTGGCAGGCATCGCCATGGGCAAGATTGATGACATGGTGACGGGGCTTAAGCCGGGCGATGTTGACGCTGGCGACCTGCAAGCTCTTCAAACGCTCCTGCCGAAGGCCCGCGATCTTTGGACGCGCATGTCCAAGAGCCAAAAGATTGACGACGCGATAGCTGCGGGCGACGATTACGTTTCAGGCGCCACATCTGGCATCCGCAACCAGTTCTCAAGAATACTGAAGAACCCGAAACTGTCAGCCGGGTTCAGCGAGGTCGAGAAGGAGGCTATGCGCAGGGTCGTCAAGGGAACACTGCCAGAGCAATTCGTTCACTTGGCATCTGGCGGCCTTGGGAAGATTATGAGTGTTTTGGGTGGCGGCATGGGCGGAGGGGTTGGCGGGGCCGCCGCTGGCGTCGGTATCTCTGCCGGTCTCGGGAAGGCTTCTGAGGCGATTGTCCGCAAGAACGCGGAAATAGCGCGGGCGCTTATGGCGTCCGGGGGTATGGCGGCGCCCGTCAAAAGCCAAAGCGTAGCGCCCGCAATTCTGGAGGCCCTTCTTATGAAAGGCGCCCGCCCGGTCAGCCCAGCTTTTGCCCAACTAATGTCAGGGCAACCATACCCAAGATGAGAACGAACGCCCATAGCGCCAGCGCCGGGATATTTTTCTCATCAGGGTTGTGGAATTCCTTCCAGCACCAGACCACGATCAAGGTGCATACGTTCCCGGCGAATACGCCAACCGCAATATCAATGCTGT
>JACCDG011710680.1_pt1 | contig 10364 bp, 11 predicted proteins | sample 7442471 | NCBI WGS metagenome assembly JACCDG01 (sample SAMN15323444, study PRJNA562643) | freshwater metagenome | isolation source: river surface water | place: USA:Blue River Watershed | collected 2017-08-17 | reverse complement strand
AGCATAATTCTGCTTTTGCTAATTTTATTTCAAATGAAATTTCACCAAATTGTAAAATATTTGAAATTGGAGATCCTTCAGCAAAAATAGCATCAATTATTATTGAAGATGAGAACATTGAAACTTGGGATATTGTTGAGCCGAAAGCCCAACAAATTAATATACCAAAAGTTAAAATCATTGATGGTTTTTTTGATAAAAATTATGAAACAGATACTGTTTATAATTTAGTGATTTTATCTCATGTATTTGAGCATCTCACCAACTACGCAGATGCAATTAGCATGATGGATAAAATTACAAATAACACTGGTAAGATTATTATTTCTGTTCCAAATATGCAAAAAATATTAGATACAAAATCGATGCCGCCTTTGCATATGACATTTGAACATACTATATTCTTAAATAAAATTAATATTGAAGAATTATTTAAAAAATATAATTTTTCATTGAAGTCATTTGAAAAATTTAATGATCATTCAGATTTTTATGTATTTGAAAAGAAAAATAATTTAAATTATAATTTCAAAGATTTAATGCCAAAAGATTTATCAAATAATATTATAGAAATCATTGAATCTAAAAAAAATAAAATTAAATATTTTTATGAAGAATATAATAAAAATATTTATGATTCATGTTTCATTTATGGATCTCATGTGCACTCGCAAATGTATTTAAATCTAGGGTTAGATGAATCAATTTTATATGGAGTTTTAGATAATGATGTTGATAAACATTACAAATATTTATATGGTACTCAAATAAAAGTATTTCCTGTGAATGTTTTATCTAATTTTCAAAAGGTTTTGATCTTATGTGACATGGGTGCTTATGATGAAGAAATCAAAAAGCAAATTAAAGACAATTACCCACAAGCTGATATAATATAAAAAATCCCCACTTTAGGTGGGGATTTTATTTTATGGGAGTTTACCCCAATTATCATTCTTTTTATAAGTTTGATTTTGACACAATGATTGATATAAAGCTAAGTTTGAGTTCTGAGGTATGTTAGCTGCTAAATCATGATCGATATGAAGAGCTAAAGCGTCAAACCATTTGTAATTTTCTATATGTGGCTCTAATCTGTTCAGAAAATCAGTATCATCATATCCTGTACCGCGCATGAATGCTTGATTAAATCCTGAAATTTCAAAATATAATTCTTTAGACATAGCTGTTAAAAAGTTAAGCTTGGATGGCTTGAATTCTTCATGTAAATACCAAGAACCATAATTATTATTAAAACTATAACCATTGCATCCTAAATTATCATAAAATTCATTTTTAAATGAATTGAAATGATTTAGTTTATCTTGAATAGATAAACTTTCATTGAGCATAACTGATTTATGATCTGCATGTGTCAAACAGAATACAGAGAACAAATAATAATCTTTGGCGCCAAAATTATTAAAGCTATCGCACAGTTCAAGAATGTTGCAAGTATGGAATGTTTCTGGAGAACTAAGAATAAATATTTCTCCAGTTGCTTTTCGCGCGGCTACATTATATGCTAGACTAGGGTTAAATCCATATTTTTTATCAATTCTAAAATATTTGATATTCAAACTTGGGAAGTCTTCGCAAATGTTAGGGAATTGATGCTTCTCAGCCGAGCAATCATCTACAACGACAATTTCTAATAACTCATTGTTTGCGTAAAAGTGTTCAAAGCTTCTAAGACTATTATATAATAGATCTTTTCTGTTGTATGTTGGTAATAAAAGTGAAATTTTCATTTTAAATATTCTATAACTTCATCTATCGAATCTGAAAGCGGTATGTCTGCTGTGAAACCAAGTAGCACTTTAGCCTTGGTAACATCTGGTATTCTCTTTTGAACATCGTATTCAAATGGCTCATCTGACACATAGGCGAATGGCTCTCCTGGATTTAATTTATTCCAGACCATTTCAGCTAATTCTAAAACAGAAGTTGGTTCAGCAATAGATATGTTAAAATCTTCATTAATAGCCGCTTCTGATTCAATAATGACTCTTATCCCACGTCCAATGTCTCTACCGTTTGTATAGCATCTTATTTGGTCACCTGAACCAAGAATATGTACTGGATTCTGTCCTGATTTTATTTTATTGATTAAATCAGGTAAAACATGAGACAACATCAATTTAATATTTCCAGAACTTACTTCTGAATCACCAAGCGCTTTTTCTTCGCCTACTCCAACACAATTGAATGGTCTTACAATAGTATAAGGTAGTTTATATTGCTCCCAAGCACCTTTGGCAAAATATTCAGATGCTAGTTTTTGGAAACCATAAGTTGAGCTAGGCGGCGGCGCGTTTAGTACTTCTGTTTCAGGTGTTGGATAAAGATCGGTATTTTCAAAGACCATTGAAGACGATAAGACAATTATTCTCTTCATACCGTTATTCATATTTCTTATAGCTGCATCAAATGTAGCTGCCAATATTCTTTCATTTGTTGCCATTAAGTCATACGCATATTTATGAAAATAAGAAATTCCACCGATCATTGCTGCTCCGGCAACAATAAAATCCGGCGCTAAACTATCAACCAAATATTGAAAGTCGGGCGACAAAATATTTAAATTATAAAATTTAAAATTAGGATGTGAATCATGGGGCCTTACCAATTCACCATATTTTTGATAATTGTCAACGCCTATGACTTCATAATTGTGCTTGAGTAATTCTTCACAAATATAACTGCCAATAAATCCCTGACTTCCTGTAACTAATACTTTCATTATAATCCTAAGCTTTCGATCATTTGATAAAATTATACAAAAAATAAGCCTCAAAGAGGCTTATTTTCTCATACCTTCAAAAACAGTGGTAGTAAACTTTTCATTCTCTTTGTCAATAGTTTCAAATAATTTTAAATTTAAATCATACTTTTTAACCAAAGCATCCAGCGCTTTTGTGTCTTTTGGTAAACAAACTCCACCGTATCCTCTAAAAGATTCATTTACATCCATATAAATATCTTTTGCTGTGCCTCGCATAACAAAAGTGTCTTTGATTTTAGTGTAATCAGCTCCTAATACTTTGCAAATTTCATACATTTCATTAGCAAAAATAATTCTCAACGCATTGAATACATTTGAATAATACTTTAGAAGCTCTGCTTCTGTAGATGTAAGCATAGCAAATTTCTTTGGATATTTACCATGGCTTCTTACAACTGTTTCATAAACATCATCAAGGCATGTGCCTACGGCTAAAACCTCATGATTTTCAGTAAAATCTGTAAAAGCACATCGCTCTCTTAAAAACTCAGGAACAAAACAAATTTTATCATTAAAATATTGATCAATAAGAGACTGAGTGGTTCCTGGCTCTACAGTTGATTTGATTGCTATAACTCCATTATAGTTGACTTTCATTAAGCTATCAACAACATTTCTTACAATTTCAGTGTTGCATGAACCATCTTCATTTGATGGAGTCGGTACACAAATATATATAATATCAGCATCTAACAGGTCTTCAAATTTTGATTCATTATATTTTGGATCATGGAATTTTACTTTATGACCCAACTTCTCAAAACCATATTTGCAAGCTGAACCAATAACACCTAAACCTGCGATGCCAATTTTCATATCTTGTTCACCAAATCTTTCCATTTATCCATACAAGATTTTTTGTCATATCCATTTTCTAAGAAAAATTCTCTTGGATGAAAATCATTGTAATTGTCTAATACATATTTTATATTTGAAATAAAATCTCCATCAATTACTTTTCTTCCCCACTTATCATTCTTCTTGTCGAAATATACACCAACATTAGTAGCCACTATTGGCAAGTTACATGCTGCTGCTTCGATGCCAGATAAATGCTGAGTTTCTACGGTTGACGTACAAATTAAAAGCTTGCACGAATTATATATTTTCACTATAGTTTCTTGATCTACTCTGTTAAAAACTTTTACTCTAGGATGCTCAATTGCGAAATCATCTTTCATAACTAAGCAAAAATTATAATTAGTAGTTTCGATTAGCTCAAGTACTTTGTCAAATCCTTTAGGATGGTTATTATTTGCACCAACAAAGAGGATAGAATTGGGTAAGATACCCAACTCCTGCGAAAAGTCTTCTAATGGCTTAAAATAATCAAAATCAACACCCAGCGGAATTGTGATTGTTGGAGTAAAAATTTTATATTTATATAGTGAAGCTGTATATGGAGAATTGAATACAGTAACTGCTGATGAATTACACACATGAAGCTGCATGGGGTCGCCAGTGGCATCTTGTAACAAGCTTATTGTTTTAACTGGAACAGAAATAGGACCAAAGTAAGTAGCATTCCTGATAATATAATCAGGAATGCCTTTCAATGTAGCTTCAAGTTTAATTTTGTCTGCTAATAAAGGATATGGAGTATATCCAAAGGTTTTATCCTCAAGCCCCGATATATTTTCTAATAAATCATGCCAGAAAGTTTTAGTGCCAGGAATACATGTTAGAGTATCATTTACTAGCCAGCCAGTTTTCATAATTAGCTATCCATTTCGCCTTCTTGGATATGATAAACCAAACTATTGAATGATGTACAGTGCTTTCGCCCTGTAAGCTTAGCAAATTTTTGGAAGAAAAAAGCGTCTCCAGAGATTACAGCTCTGCCGTTGCAAGTGCCAACTCCATTATTGTAAATATTGCCTTCTGGATACATACCTGCTTTGACAAATTCATCCTTATTAAATAAAACTGGCATAAATAATCCACCAAGTTCCATTTTTGGAGATTTTATTGACTGAACAAACTTGACCCATTCAACGGCATTAAATTGCTCAGGGCTTCTGCCAAAATTCTTCATAATCGCATGCTGCCCAGATAGAATTTTGCCAGATTCAACTAGTCTAGATGTTGGCAAAAATCCTTGTTCGTGTAGTTCATAAAGATGCAATAGCCAGTTTGGAGAAAATGCCATGTCTGAATTGATAAAACAAATTAAATCTGCTTCAGATGATTTGCCAGCATAGTTCCAGCATCTATAAACTCTATTAAGATAATACGCATCTGGTGTATGATCATGATAAATCGAATATGGTACGTTCATTTCAAGAAGGGCAGCTTCAACTTCAGGAGTTGGATCATTTGCAACAATTCTGAATGATACTTTAACATCATAAAAGTCTTCACAAAATTCGTTAATTTGCTCGACTATAAAATTTAAATAATTGACACTTTTATATACTAATGCAATTACTTCAAGAGTTTTCATTATTAATTACCGTAGCGTTTTACTTCATTAAGAACATCTGTGTTACCAGATTTAATTGCTTCGTTAAGTTTGCTATCGATAGCAGATTTCAATTTGCTTCGAAGCTTGACAAGCTCAACATTTTGTAAATTCAAATTTGCAAGTTTATTCATGTCAGCATCAGTTCTGTTCTCTTTATTAGCAAGAGTTCCAGTGACTTCCATAACATTGTAAAGTTTTATATTGATTGTAATAAGCTTATCAACAAGCTCAGAGAATGTCGTAATATCGTTCATATTATTTCCTTTTTAATTTTCAATTGTACAGATAGATAAAGTTATTAAATAATTCTGTTTTCTACTGTTTTAAGATTTTCAAATCGCTTAATTAAATCAGGAGAAAAAACAGATTCATTCCAAGTTTTGTATTTAATACCATTATCATATGAAGCAAATTTTTGTCTTGCTTCATAATTTTCTTCCAGTTTATGTAGCAAGATTTTATTTTCAGATTCTAATTCTGTCCACTTGGTATAAAAATATTTTTTATTTGTTTCACTTGGATCTAGCCACATGCTGTCAACATATCTTCCGTTTACAACACGCTCTTCTCCAATATTATCATCGCAATACATGCCAAGATCATAGTATAAAAATCTATACCACCAGTCGATATCTTCGTATTGGCCATATTTGAAACCAGTATCGAATAGTCCAATTTTTGACATCAAAAACTTATGGAAGCCAAATACATGAATACCGTCAAATGACACTGTTGCAAAACCTTCAGAAAGCTTTTCAGGAATCATTTCAAATTGTTCTCGGCTTAATCTTTGCCTCCATGAATGGATTATAACATTTTCTGTCGGGCATTCTTCGATACATTGATTCCAGATAACAGACAATGGCTGTCTATTGGGATTTTGATTATGAATAAATGAAATTCTTCTACTATAAAGATATTCATAATCAGAGCCAAAATCATCAATCAACACAATATTATAATCACTATTATCCAATATATGCTTAAGGCAATTATTTGCTAAAATTAAATTGCTTCTATGAACTGGCAACATAACTGTTGTATTACTGGCGCCCATATTCTATACTCCTGATTCAAATAACTCAATTTATTATATATTTATAAAGTAGTTTAGGTTTTGAGTTACTATAAATAAATCAGATAGATACAATTAGTATCTATCTGACATAATAATTATTGTTTATTTTTATCTTAAAAAATATAAAAAATGTATCAAATTAAATATGGGTATCTCCGCCATATGCAAAATGACCTTGCAGTGGATCAATTGTTTTGAAGAATCTTCCATTATGAAGAATTTCAATTGCGTTATTTTCTCTATAACCCAACACTTCTTTTTTTAATACTGAAGCTTTGTAATATTTCTTGCCCATTTCTAGCTCAAACCAGCTGAAAGTTAGGGCTCGTTCGATTTGAATTCTTTTATGATTTTCCATAGCGTGAATTAAACACTCTTCAAAAATGTTTTTTCTTACAAAAACACCAGGGAATTCAAAAAAGTGACCATCATTTGTCTCTTCAATTCTTTTGAAACAAATTAGTTTCTCATCAGAATAAATCATATTTTCTTCTGCAAAAGCAATATCACCAACATCATTTTTGGTTAAGTCTAATTCAGTTCCACCAAAATTCAGTGAAAGCATTCCCATTTGTTTACCATCAATGTCTTTGATAAATTTGCTTAAATCAAAATCTTGTGGTATGTCCAAAAGAATATCATCTTCGGTATAGAAAACCCATTCACTCTCCGCAGTTCTCAAAGCATGAAGTACTGACTTTGGTCTTGATCTATGGTTATCAATCAAAATTGTCCAATCTTTAGCAGAAAATTTCTTCTTAAAAGGTTGTGGGAAAACGTGACCATTGAATTGATCAATAGCTAAGATTTTCTTATTAAAGATTGATTGAATCGGATCTACACTGTCCAGGCTTTGGTTCAAATAAGCTAATTTGCCAGGATGGCAAATTCCCATTAACATTATATCAGGTTTCATTTTATCTCCTTGTGTAAACATATACACTTTATTTTTATTTATTAGATTGAATTAACAATTTGTGATATGTACTCGATGTCTTCTTCTTTTAATTTGTCATGGCACGGTAAATAAATACCATATTTATCTAAATTGTCACAATTTGCCATATTCAGAGGTGGATAATTTTTAACATACATTGGTTGTTTACCCATGGAGCCACAAATCAATGGTCTGCAATCAACATTATTATATGATAAAAGCTGAATTAATTTTTCTATATTTTTATTTACATAAGGATAAGCGAAGGCTGATATAAAATTATTGTCATCGACTGGCAATGAAAGTTCATTATTTTTTATATATTTTTTATATAAATTGAATGATCTATTTCTATTTTCGCATATAGCGTCTGCTTTATCAAGTTGTCCCAATCCTATCTTAGCCTGTAAATCTGTCGCTCTCAAATTAAATCCTGGATAGTAGAAAGTATATAGATTATTGAAATCATTTACATTCCATTCAGATTGCAGAGCTTTTTGCTTGTCTCTTGAAAGATCTCTTGACCAACCATGTGACCTTATCATCAATAAAATATCAAACAAATCAGAATCATTAGTGCAAACCATCCCACCTTCGATTGTACTCAGGTGATGTCCAAAATACATTGAAAATGTGGATGCAATTTCTCCACAATTTCCCAGCTTATTACCTTTGTACTTTGAACCAAACGACTCACAATGATCGCCAATCAAAACAACATTATAATCATGGCAAAGTCTGACAATTTTATCCATGTCAGGGACTAAGCCTAATACAGAAACTAGAATCATACAAGATGGTTTTTCATTAATAAAAATATCTTCTAATTTCTCTAAATCTACAGATAAATTATCCAAATTAATGTCACACAACACTGGCTCTAAACCAAGATGAATCACAGGTGACAAATCGGTTGCCCAGGCCAATCCTGGCACAAGAACTTTATTATTAGCTAGATAATTGCCAAACTTCAAAGCAGCCAAAATTATTAAATTTGCAGATGACCCAGAATTAACAAAAAGTGAATGTTTACAGCCGATCCAATTTGACCACTTTTCTTCAAATTCAATCGTAAGCGGGCCCTTAGTCAATCTTGGATAAGTTTGTAGCCATGAAATTAAATTATCAATATCATTATTATCAATTGTATCTTCTACTAATCTTATCATTATATAAACCTATTTTTTAAGTCTTTCTAAATCAGTCTTAACCATAATTTGAACAATTTGTTGTAAGGAATGTTTGGGCTCCCAGCCCAATGTATTTTTTGCTTTAGAAAAATCTCCACATAAATAATCAACTTCAGCAGGTCTCATATTTTCTGCAGTAGATTTTACAAAACTAGACCAATCATCAATACCAATTTCTTTGAAAGCTAATGTCAAGAAATCTCTAACTGTGTATGTTTTTCCAGTAGCAATTACATAATCGCTTGGTTCGTCAACTTGCATCATCATCCACATGGCTTCTACAAAATCTGGAGCATACCCCCAGTCTCTTATTGCATCTAAATTGCCTAGTTTAATATCTTTTTCTATTCCAAGCTTAATTTTTGCAACACCATCTGTGATTTTGCGAGTTACAAATTCAAGCCCTCTTCTTTCAGATTCATGATTGAATAGAATTCCTGAACAATTGAACATATCATAAGATTCTCTGTAATTTATAGTCATCCAGTGTGCGTAAAGTTTTGAAACACCATAAGGACTTCTTGGGTAAAAATTTGTATCCTCAGATGCAAGTTTAGTTGACATCTTGCCGAACATTTCACTGCTGCTTGCTTGATAAAATTTTACAGGTCGCTTGCTCTCTCTTATAGCCTCTAACATTCTTAAGCAACCAAATCCTGTAACATTAGATGTTGTTTCAGGAGAAGACCAACTTTCTTTAACAAAAGATTGAGCACCAATATTATAAACCTCATCAGGCTCACAATCCTTTAAAGCTCTCAACAAAGAATTTTGATCAGTAAGATCGCCATTTAATAAATGTACGTCATCAATTATATGAGCAATATTAACAATATTTGGAGTTGAAACTCTTCTAACTAAGCCAAATACTTCATAATCTTTTGACAAAAGGAAGTCAGCTAAGTGACTTCCATCCATGCCAGTTATTCCGGTGATTAAAGCTCTTTTTTTCATAAATTAACCCCTGAAGTAAAAACTTGGATATTTCTCGATAAATTTATGAATAGACTTTGGACCGTGCCTATTTATATCAACAATCTTTTTTTGCGCATATGTTTCAGTTCTATCCCAAAGATCTTGAATTGTATCAAGTCTTTCTTGGATCTTGTCTACATCACCAACAAGATCAATAATATAATGGCTCTCTGCAATATTCTCAACTTTTTCTTTGATCTTATTCGCGTCACCCATGAAGCTATAGTGCCATCCACCATCAATCACAGGTACAGGCCTATTAAACCTTGCATAATCTCTTAGTTGTTGTGGGTTCCTAAAATTGCCATAAGTTCCCATACAAGTCCCGTTCCAAAGCTGATTTTGTCTACAATTTACATAATAGTAAAATAATTTTTGTTCAAATACAACCATTTGCGGATTGTTATAATGGTATTTAGCAACATCAGGATTCCAAATTTCATCACAGTCTGAAACGAAAATTTTATCACCCGGTTGTGCTACTCCCTCTAATCCTCTAGAAATACAATTCCTTTGGAAATTTTCAGGAACCCAAATATCATCTCTTGAGTATGTTGGTAAGTCTTCAATTTTTACATAAATAACTTTGTCAAGATAATCTTTGTAATCATTCATTCTTTCTTCAAAATTAAAACCTTTAGGCTTACCTGTGTGAGTTTTATTTGCCTCAACAATTACAAAATGATCAACATGATCATAAAGAGTCATGAATCTCAGATCTAAGATTTCATACTCATTAAAGAATTTAATACAATCAAATATTTTCATAAGAACCCCATAAAGGCAACTGCCTATTTTTTAATTTAGTTAACAAATTTCTATTTTCAACAAACAATTCATAAAATTTTGGATTGTCTGTTATATGGCTAGAATAGTGCCATTGATGAAATACAACTGGCTCATTTAGAAATTCAATTTTATAACCATTCATGGTATTT
>JACCDG010842804.1_pt1 | contig 10364 bp, 9 predicted proteins | sample 7442471 | NCBI WGS metagenome assembly JACCDG01 (sample SAMN15323444, study PRJNA562643) | freshwater metagenome | isolation source: river surface water | place: USA:Blue River Watershed | collected 2017-08-17 | reverse complement strand
TCAGAAATCGGTGGGCCAACTTATTTCGTTGCAATCACAAATGAAGATCTGCAAACTGCAATCAAAGTTGATGTTGTGCAAGAACCAGAAGTTAAGTGGGAAGATGTTGATCCTGCAACTGGTCCAGTATTAACTGCAGTTAATGCATCCGGATTAAATCCAAAATATTCTTTCGACAGTTTTGTTACAGGTGGTTCAAACAGGTTTGCACACGCCGCTGCATTCGCAGTTGCAGAAGCGCCTGCCGAGGCTTACAACCCGCTATTTATCTATGGTTCGAGCGGTCTTGGTAAGACACACTTGCTGCACGCAATCGGCCACTACGCTCTTCACCTAAAGCCAAGACTCAAGGTTCGGTACGTTTCGTCCGAGGAATTTACAAACGATTTCATCAATGCAATTCAGAACAACAAGACCGCTGAATTCCAAGCGCAATATCGCGATGTGGATATTTTGCTGGTCGATGACATTCAGTTTTTGCAAGGAAAAGATCAGACCCAGGAAGCGTTCTTCCACACATTCAACACTCTTCATGATCACAACAAACAAGTTGTTATCACTTCTGATCTTCGACCAAAACAACTGGCGGGTTTTGAAGAAAGAATGCTTTCGCGTTTTGAGTGGGGATTGATTACAGACATTCAGGCTCCAGAGTTTGAAACCCGTGTTGCTATCTTGAGAAAGAAGGCGGCTCAGGAAAGAATTCAGGTCCCGGACGAAGTAATCGAATACATGGCCGCTCGAATCTCATCTAACATTCGCGAGCTTGAGGGAACCCTGATTCGCGTGACCGCCTTTGCAAACCTAAACCGTCAACCAATCGATATGGATCTGGTTCAGGTGGTCTTGAAAGACACCCTGTCCTTTGCCGGGGATAGCAATGTTTCACCGATGGCCATAATCACCGCCACCGCCGAGTACTACAAGCTCAGCCCGGACGACATCACGGGCAGCGGCCGTCAGCAAGCGGTGGCTCTAGCTCGTCAGATTGCCATGCACATTTGCCGGGAGCTAACAGACCTGTCCTTGCCCAAAATTGGGATGTACTTCGGGAACAGAGACCACACGACTGTGATGTATGCCACCAAGAAGATCAGTGAGCAGATGCGGGAGAGGCGATACATCTACAACCAGGTTTCCGAAATAATCCAGAAAATCAAGGATTCTTCGAGATAAACCTGTGGATAACTAGGTCAAAATCTGTGGAAAACCATCCACATTTTGTCAACAAACACCCCTTTTCGAGCAGATAGTTGCACGGTTTCCACAACCACTAAGGTTGTCCACAGACTTATCCACAGCCCTATTTACAACTTACAAGATTGTAGTTTTTAGGTTTTTTAGTAGCAGTAGCCAGTTATCCCATATTCCACAGGCACTTATTGTTGTTATTAGATGGGATTTAAATAGCTGGGGGTTGTGGGGAAAACCCCAAACTGTGAAGAAGGCGGCCTCTTGTGCCAAGATTAGAGCCCCGATTGAGGAAAACATGAAATTTCAAGCTGATAGAGACGTTCTTACTGACGCTATTTCTTTTGTTGTGAGGCTTGTTTCACCAAGACCACAACTTCCCCAACTTTCTGGTGTCGTCATCGAAGCAAACGGAACAGAAGTTACTTTTTCTGTTTTTGACTATGAAGTTTCAGCAAAAGCTACCATCTCGGCGAATGTTGAAAAACCAGGAAAAGTTTTAGTTCAAGCAAGACTTCTATCTGACATTGTTTCCAAGCTTCCATCAGAAGCTGTATCGATTGATCACACAGAATCACGAGTTCAAATAAATTCTGGCTCTAGCAAATTTTCTCTATCAGCTATGAGCATGAGCGAATACCCAACAACCCCATCAACCCCAGCCGGTTCCGGAAGGGTAGATGGCGAACTATTTTCTGATGCAATTAACCAGGTATCCGTCGCAGCATCGAGAGAAGAAGTAACCCCGGTTCTCACCGCTGTAATGATCTCCGCAAACAACAAAGAGCTTTCTCTAATTGCAACAGATCGATTCCGTGTGGCAACTAGAAACATCGCCTGGCAAGGATCGGGTAGCGACCGCGAAATTTTAATTCCATCACGCGTTGTTGGTGAAATAGCAAAAACTTTCGCTCATGAAAAGGAAATTTCAATTGGCTTTGCCGACGGAGACAAAGAAATGGTTGGTTTTTCCTCTGGCACAAAATCAGTCACAACGTCAACCATCAAGGGTAAATACCCAGCCGTACTGAGCTTGTTCCCAGCAGACACACCCCACTTCGCTGTTGCCAACACGCAAGATTTGATAAACGCAACAAAAAGAGTTGGCCTGGTTGTAGATCGCGATAAACCACTCCGGTTTAAGTTTTCATCAAGCGAAATTGCACTTGAGTCAATCGGTTCGGATGTTGCCGATGCTAGTGAACAGGTAGCCTGCTCACTAACAGGTGAAGAAACAATTGTTTCTTTGAAACCTCAATATCTAATTGATGCACTCGCTGGAATTGACACAGAGATGGTTTCGCTCGGGTTTACTTCAAATCCGAACAACCCAAATAAGCCTGGGCCGGTTCTTATTACCCCGGTTGGTTCATCACAGCACTACAAATACTTATTGCAGCCAAACCTGCTGGTTTCTTAGGCGGCATAAGTTGTGGGTAAGCGAAATTCAGCTTGCTAATTTTCGAAATTACGCTGCCCTCAATCTCACCCTCCAAAAAGGCGCCACGCTATTTCATGGCCCAAACGGAGAGGGTAAAACCAACCTCGTTGAGGCACTGGTTTTTCTGAGCCAGCTTTCTTCCCATCGTCCCGGGGCCCAAAAGACCCTGATAAAAAACGGCGAAAACCAAGCCGTAGTTTCCGCAACTGCGAACCAGGGCAACCGGAGAGTTGTTGTGGCGGCGGAGCTAAATCGGGACGAGACAAACAGGTACTTCCTCAACGCTAACCAGCAAAAACGATCCGCGGATTTTCTAGGTAATCTCCCCGTCGTCCTGTTCGCACCAGAGGATCTGGACATAGTGCGCAGAGATCCGGAGGACCGCAGATACTTCATGGATTCCACCATGGCACTACTCCGCCCTCGCCTAGCTCAGCTCAAGTTGGATTACGACCGAGCCCTAAAGCAGCGCAATGCCCTACTAAAAAGCGCCAAGTTCGCTAAGAACCCAGATCTCTCAACCCTTGACATTTGGGATGAGCAAATTGCATCGCTAGGAAGCAAACTAACAATTGCTCGTCTCGAATTGATCTCTGAAATATCTCCACTGCTGCAAGACTTCTACAACAAGCTCTCACCCGCCAGGGAAAAAATCTCTTTGAGGCTTGTCTCACTAAACAGCCAAGAGCAAGCAGAAGAAATTACTCAAAGCAACATTGAAAAGCAAATGCTTGAAAAAATGTCGCTACTACGAGAGCAGGAGCTCGAACGCGGCATCACCCTTGTTGGCCCTCACCGCGATGAGCTGTTGATAGAGAAAGACTCAATGCTCGCGCGCTCGCAAGCATCACAGGGTGAAGCCTGGTCTATTGCGCTTGGACTAAAACTCGCTGTTGCTGCCCTTTTAAAAGACGGTTCGCTCGGCGACCCAGTAGTAGTACTTGACGATGTATTTTCGGTGTTGGATCCAGGCCGCCGAACTAGAATCTTGGAATTTGTACTTGGCTTTGAACAAGTTTTGATAACAGCAGCAGATGCGAGCATGGCTCCTGAAATAGAGTGGACGGCATCATATTCGATTTCGGGGGGCGAGCTAAATGGAGATTAACTTCGAGCTCGCCGATAAGTTTTTCAAGCAAACCCTGAAGTCGCTGGGCCGCAAAACAAGAGATGAAAAAAGACGTGATGAAAAATCTCGCGGCACTAAACCATTTGAAAAAGGACGCGAACCCATTTCCGCCGGCGAAGGAGTGGAGGAACTGCTGGGCGAATTTGATTGGCAGAAGAGAGTCGATAAAGAATCGCTGTTTCTGAACTGGCATATTCTGGTTGGTCCCGAAAACGCGGCCGCCTCAGCGCCAGATGAACTAAGAAACGGGACCCTCAGTATCAAGTGTCGATCGACCGCCTGGGCGACCCAGCTCCGAACCCTAAAGGACCAAATATTGGCCCGCATTCAAGAGCAATACCCCGACCTGGGGGTAAGAGATCTGGTCTTTTTCGGGCCTTCCGCTCCGAGTTGGAAGAAGGGGCCAAGAAGCGTTCCAGGACGGGGTCCCAGGGACACCTATGGGTAGTTTTGCCCAATAACGGCGCGGATTTTGGAGTAGACTAACGGGGTTAGCTAACCCGAATCTCAGTCACTTTTTGAGTGCATTTCTGTGGTGCTAACCCAAGTGGGAAGCAACTGAATATGTCAGAAACAAAGAAGAAGTACGACGCCGGAGCCATCCAGGTCCTCGAAGGGCTGGAAGCGGTTCGAAAAAGACCTGGAATGTATATCGGGTCCACCGGCCCCAGGGGTTTGCACCACCTGGTTTATGAAATTGTAGATAACTCGGTCGACGAGGCTCTAGCTGGCTATTGCGACAGCATCGAAGTCACAATCACAAAAAGCGGCGACATCAAAGTCAGCGACAACGGTCGCGGTATTCCGGTTGACATGCACCCGGTTGAGAAAAAACCAGCGGTGGAAGTTGTGCTCACTGTTTTGCACGCCGGTGGAAAATTTGGCGGCGGCGGATATTCAGTCTCCGGTGGTCTGCACGGTGTTGGCGCCTCGGTTGTGAATGCGCTTTCCACAAAACTCTCCGTTGAGGTTCACCGCGATGGATTTGTTTGGACTCAGAGCTACACCGTTGGTGTTCCCGATGCTCCACTGAAAAAGGGCACCAAGACCACCAAAACTGGAACGACAATCAAGTTCACGCCCAGCAAAGAAATTTTTGAAACCGTTGTCTTCGACTACGAGACTCTTCGTCAAAGATTCCAACAGATGTGTTTTCTAAACAAGGGTCTACAAATCTCCCTCACTGATGAACGAGACGGAAAAACAGACACCTACAAATATGACCTTGGTCTGATTGATTACGTCAGATATCTAAACTCAGCCAAAAAAGTCGAAGTAGTTCACGACGACATTATTTCTATCGAATCACAAACCAAAGACAAGAAGATGTCCTTGGAAGTTGCGATGCAGTGGACCACGGGCTATAACGAGGGTGTTCACACCTACGCCAACACCATCAACACTCACGAGGGCGGCACCCACGAAGAGGGGTTCAGATCCGCAATCACGTCTTTGCTAAACAAGTACGCACGTGACAAAGGACTACTGAAAGAAAAAGACGAAAACCTAACCGGTGATGATGTTCGAGAGGGACTGACCGCGGTTGTCTCGGTAAAGCTCTCTGAACCACAGTTCGAGGGTCAAACCAAAACCAAGCTTGGTAACACTGAAGCCAAAACCTATGTGCAAAAAATTGTTGCTGATCAACTTGGTGACTGGTTTGAAAGAAACCCCACCGGTGCCAAGGAGATTGTTCGCAAAGCAATTCAAGCCGCTGCCGCTCGATTGGCCGCAAGAAAAGCCAGGGAGGCAACCAGAAGAAAGAGCTTGCTGGAATCCGGCGGCATGCCAGGAAAACTTCGCGACTGCTCATCTCGAGACCCGAAGGTTTCTGAAATTTATATCGTTGAGGGTGACTCTGCTGGAGGCTCAGCGGTTCGAGGAAGAGACCCTGAAACCCAAGCGATTCTTCCGCTGCGCGGAAAGATTTTGAATGTTGAGAAAGCCCGACTCGATAGGGCTCTGGCTAACACCGAAGTCCAATCACTCATCACCGCATTTGGCACCGGCATCGGCGAAGAGTTCAATGTCGACAAAATCAGATATCACAAATGCATTTTGATGGCGGATGCCGATGTGGATGGCCAGCACATCAGAACACTTTTGCTGACACTGCTATTTAGATACATGCGTCCACTGATTGAACACGGCTATGTCTATATGGCGCAGCCTCCGCTTTATCGAATTAAGTGGTCAAACGTCGAACACGAATATGCCTACTCCGATGCCCAACGCGATGAGCTGATTGCGAAGGGTCAGAAGGAAGGCAAGAAGCTACCAAAAGAAAACTCGATCCAGCGCTACAAAGGTCTGGGCGAGATGGACTACGACGAGCTGTGGGAGACCACCATGAATCCCGCCACCCGCACCCTGTTGCAGGTGACCCTGGCCGATGCCGCCCTGGCAGACGAGATCTTCTCAACCCTGATGGGCGAGGATGTCGAAAGCCGCAGAACCTTCATTCAGCGCAACGCTAAAGACGTTCGCTTCTTGGACATCTAGGAGGAACTAAGTGTCAGATCAGATAGACAAGATCGAACAAGTCGACCTGCAGGTCGAGATGCAAAGAAGCTATCTCGACTACGCAATGAGCGTGATTGTTGGTCGTGCACTGCCGGACGTTAGAGACGGCCTAAAGCCAGTTCACCGCAGAGTTTTGTATGCGATGTATGACGGTGGTTATCGTCCAGACAAGCAGTTCTCTAAGTGCTCACGTGTTGTTGGTGACGTCATGGGTCAGTACCACCCGCACGGAGACGCAGCCATCTATGACACATTGGTTCGCCTCGTTCAGGAGTGGAACCTGCGCTACCCGCTGGTTTGGGGCCAGGGAAACTTTGGTGGTCCCGGTAATGATGCCGCCGCTGCACCTCGATACACCGAATGCAAGATGGCACCGCTTGCCATGGAGATGGTTCGCGACATCGATGAAGAAACCGTTGACTTCCAAGACAACTACGACGGTAGAACGCAAGAACCAACGATTCTTCCTTCGCGCTTTCCAAATCTTTTAGTCAATGGCTCAATTGGTATTGCTGTTGGAATGGCGACAAACATCCCTCCACACAACTTCAGAGAAATTTCCGAAGCTGCCAAATTTGTTTTAGAAAACCCAGACAAGACCGGCGAGAAACTACTAACGGAACTTCTCAAGATCGTGAAGGGACCAGACTTCCCAACCGGTGCTCAGATTCTTGGCCGCAGTGGAATTGAAGATGCTTACCGCACCGGTCGCGGCTCCATCACAATGCGCGCCGTTGTCACGGTTGAAGAACTGCAGGGAAGAACCTGTTTGGTGGTTACCGAACTGCCTTACCAGGTCAACCCCGACAACCTAGCCCTACGCATCGCGGAGCTGGTCAAAGAGGGCAAGCTAACCGGCATCGCAGATATTCGCGATGAAACATCGGGCAGAACCGGCCAGCGCCTGGTGATTGTTTTAAAGAAAGATGCAGTAGCGAGAGTCGTACTAAACAATTTGTATAAGTACACCCAGCTACAAGAAAACTTCGGAGCCAACATGTTGGCGCTGGTTGATGGTGTTCCAAGAACCCTCACCCTCGACGGCTTCATCACCCACTGGATCGACCACCAGATCGACATCGTTCTGAGAAGAACCAAGTTCAGACTAAAGAAAGCGGAAGAGCGCGCTCACATCCTGCGCGGATATCTCAAGGCCCTCGATGCACTCGATGCAGTAATCAAATTAATTCGTAAGAGCCAAACCGTTGATGACGCTCGCGATGGTCTTATGAAACTGCTTGAAATTGATGACCTGCAGGCAAGAGCAATTCTGAATATGCAGCTTCGTCAGCTGGCAGCACTTGAGCGGCAGAAAATCATTGATGAGGCAGCAGCACTAGAAGCCGAAATCAAGGGCTACAAAAAGATCATCAAGGACGAGAACCTGCAGCGAAAGATTGTCGGCGAAGAACTCGCCGAGATCACCGAGAAGTATGGTGATGACCGGAAGACTCAGATCGTTGCAGCGGATGGTGATGTTTCGGTTGAGGACCTAATCCCAGAAGAGGGAATGGTTGTGACTTTAACTGCTGGCGGTTACATCAAGCGCACCAGAAGCACCAGCTACCGCGTTCAACACCGCGGCGGTAAGGGCGTGAAGGGAACCTCACTGCGGGCAGATGACGTAGTACAAAACTTCATCGTCTCCACCACTCACCACTGGCTGATGTTCTTTACTAACAAAGGACGCGTCTACCGAGCAAAGGTGCACGAGATCCAAGAGGGATCGCGCGAGGCAAAGGGACAGCACGTTGCCAATCTGCTCGCACTGCAACCCGATGAGCGAGTGGTTGAGGTAATTGATCTGAAGGATTACAAGCAAGCCCCATACCTGGTAATTGCAACCAAGCTTGGCTTGGTGAAAAAGACCGAGCTTGAGCTCTATGACACTCCTCGATCCGGTGGCATCATCGCAATTAAGCTGCGCACGGACGATGAGGTCGTGAATGCGATGTTGGTTGAAAAGAAAAACCGATTGCTGCTGGTTTCCAAGAAGGGAATGTCAATCTGTTTCTCGGCTGACAACGACTCCCTCCGACCAATGGGTCGCGACACCTCCGGTGTGACGGGCATGAAGTTCCGCAAGGGAGATGAGCTACTTTCTGCTCGAGTAATCGGCAAGAAGGGATTCGTCTTCGTGGTGACAGAGGGCGGCTACGCCAAGCGCACCTCCGTCGACCAATACCGAGTCCAGGGCCGTGGCGGCCTGGGGATCAAGGTGGCCAAGCTGGATGAGAAGCGCGGCGACCTGGTTGGATCAGAAATTGTTGACGAAACAGATGAAGTACTAGTTGTATTGGCTTCCGGAAAGGTAATGCGAACCCCAGCTTCTGAGGTCCCGGCGAAAGGCCGAGACACCTTAGGTGTAGTGTTTGCTAGGTTCGAAGACGGAGACGCTGTGCTGTCTTTGGCCAAAAACTCGGAGCGAAACCTAGAGACGAGTGAAGGAGCCTAGATTGGCAAGTTTATTTAATCGCAGTGCGGCAACATCATCGGAGCCGCGCAAGCAGATCAAGCTCAAGCTAAGAGGCATTGATATTTTGTCAGCCACCAAAGCCGGCTTTTTTGTTTCGCTCGCAGCAGCGATTGGAATCATGGTTGGTGCGCTACTGCTCTGGGTGGTTTTGACTTTCTCTGGCCTACTTAATTCGCTGGGTGGAATTTTCAGCAGCCTGCTAGGAGCCGAGGGCGATCTGTCCTCCGGCTTCTCGCTTCCATCAGTGATGGCAACCGCCATCACCCTGGCACTTCTGAACATGGTTCTAACCACTTCGCTGGCCGCTGTTTATGCCGCGCTTTTCAACGTAATTGCCAAGCTTTCAGGGGGTATTTCTCTCACCTTCACCAACAACTAGGTGAGGGTTTGTTTGAGCGGGCAATCTCTAGTAAGGTTTTGTTTGCTCTACGGGCCTATAGCTCAGGTGGTTAGAGCGCTTCACTGATAATGAAGAGGTCGGAGGTTCAAGTCCTCCTAGGCCCACGGTGAGCTCTTCATCAGTAGGAGCACACTTTGGGGACTTAGCTCAGTTGGTAGAGCACCTGCTTTGCAAGCAGGGGGTCAGGGGTTCGACCCCCCTAGTCTCCACAAACAAAACCCCTCCCTCGGGAGGGGTTTTGTCATTTAGGAGTAGTTTTTCAGGATGAGCGAAAAGGTAAAAGGCCCCCAAAGCTATTTCCCCTCGATTGAGGCGAAGTACGGAAAACCAGTTGAGCACTGGTTCAAGATTTTAAACAAACATAAGTCAAAAGCACATATGGAAATGGTTGCCGTTTTGAAAAACGACTACGAGCTCGGACACGGCCATGCCAATGCTTTGGTTGCTTATTTTCGCAACAAGAACAAGCTGTGACTGCGTCATCGACCTAAATCGAGTCGCAAGTGGGTCAACTTTCCCAACTTCCAGGATGTAGCGATTGCCTGGATCTGGTTGGCAAAGCTAAATTGATGAATTACTGAAACAGGTATCCGAGGATTATTGCGAGTACCGGTATTGCTACCAATACAGCAATCCACGGTGCCTTAAGTTTGGGCCTTTGATTTACCAGCAGTAGCCCAGCAAATAAGGTAACTATCCAGGTTATGGTGATTGGTAACCCAAGAGTTGAGATAAACATTTGACACCTCCAAATTTCAATCTACTCTTAATCAAGAACAGGGGTGTGACATGGAATCACTAGCCGCTTTAGTTGCGACCATTTTGTTTGGGCTTATCGCCATTGCACTGTTGAACTTGGTCCTGGCGCTTTTGGTTAGAAGGGGCAAACTCAAGCTCTGGGTTGGAATTGTTTCAAACAGCATCACCGGCATTGCTGCGATTATTGGAATGAATGGTTCTTGGGTTATCGGTGCTGCGCCACTGATTTCAGTTTTGGCAGGCGTTGTTATTTTGGCTCTGCCAAAGAAAAGCTAGTAGCGGTCATCCCTGACTACCTCAACTTCGCTGACCCAGCAGCTAACCGCATAGAGCGGAAAGTAGTCAGCTTTCAGTTTTTCTAAAATCTTTTCCAGCACTTCTTCGCTCACTACTGTTTCGATGCGAACGTTGCCACCTTCGATATCAGAGACTCTTTGGTTTCTAG
>JACCDG010509364.1_pt1 | contig 10366 bp, 7 predicted proteins | sample 7442471 | NCBI WGS metagenome assembly JACCDG01 (sample SAMN15323444, study PRJNA562643) | freshwater metagenome | isolation source: river surface water | place: USA:Blue River Watershed | collected 2017-08-17 | reverse complement strand
TATTCTTCTATTTTTTTCATATGTGCGTCCTTTTTCGGTTGAAAATCATTTAAAAACCCAGTAATTTTAGTAAGTCGAGCAGCAAGTTTTTCTGGTGACGTATACGATATTCTAATTTTATTTTTTATATCTATAGCATACTTTTTCAGTTTCATTTTTACTCCAGCAGCAGTTTCTGAGAGTTTTGAAAACGCACTCCTTCCAATATCATCTGTTGGCGGGGCTGGAGACATATCTACACTTTCACTCGCACTTGTAGTTGTACTTACCTTGTCGTCTTTTTTTTCTTCATTCATTTCAGTTTGTTTTTCTTGATAATATTTTTTGGATAGTCCGTCAATTTTGGATTTCAATTCTTGGATTATATTGGGATAATTGGGATCCTGCATTGAGTCATGAATTTCATGAAAAATGTTATCTATTTTTTTATCTACCTCTTTACACTTTAGTTTTTCTTGGTGTAACATATTCTTAAAACGAGGTAATAAAGATAATTGTCGATTTAGTTCGTTTTCAGCATTCATTCGTTCTAACTTTTGTTCGAGAGCGGCTTTTCCTTCATTATAAATATCGGCATCTATCAACAACTGAAAGTTTGCCATATATTTCGTATAGTCATTTAAAAAATCCGAATTTGTCGGACTTGCAGTAGGAATTAGTATCCTGATTACCGGTCTAGTTTCTTCATCAGATTGAACATAAAAAACGAGCTTCAAATCTTTAGAATTAGATTCAGAAGATTCTGATCCCGGTTCTGGTCCCGGTTCTGATACAGATTGTGGTTTTGAATAAACTTCAATGTCGCATAACATGGCTCTTGAAAATGGAATGAGTAAAATAAGCGGATGCCCCCAAACTTCAGGCACTACTTCGATATGTGTATTATTTTTTACCCCTTTTTCGTTTTTTACATGAACTTGTACGGGTATTGATAATTTTTCAAAATATTGATCAATTGTCATGTATCTCATGTATGTTGGTTTTATTTTTTCATGAATTAGTGGCTCTTTTGGTTTTGAATCTTGTTGGTTTTCTGATTTTGAATCAGCGGACTCAACTGACTTGTCTTCTGCATCTGGAGTAGGACTAACTACCGAAACATCACCCGAAGAAGAAGGGGAAACGACTGCAGAAGTTTCTTTTAATGGTTTTGAATTATCTTCTGGCTTGTCAGTTTTTGAATCATTTTCTGGTTTGTCTTTTATTTTTTCAACATTGTTTATCATTTTAATTTTATTGAATGCACTATCAACCGATATTCCGACATCGTTTCTGATACCTACACTTTTATAATACAGGTGTCTTAATTGTGTACCGGTCGCCAAACCAGCTTTTGCACTGAGTATTTCTTTTTTTTCTTTCATTTTTGTACTGAGTATTTCCTTTTGTTCCTTCATTTTTGTACTGAGTATTTCCTTTTTTTCTTTAACTGTTGTTTTAATCTGATTTCCTATTTTCGCCAAAACGTTTTGTCTTCCAAGACCTCCTCCTTTTCGTCGCGTAAATTTGCCGCCGCTAGATCGTTGCGACCTCGAAAATATATTTTTCACCGAACGAACTGCGTTTGATACTTTAGTTTTAAACGGTATTTTTTCAGGAATCGTAACATCGTCTCCTGGTAAATGCATTCGTTCAGTTATTTTTTTAATGAACTCTATCGGATCTTTTGCTGCTGGAGCATCTGGTTTGATTTTTTTCACTTCTGTAAAAAAATCCTTAAGCTGTTCTATAAAATAATCACCCCCCGAAAACACATCTTCTTTTACCCCAGCATTCGTATCGTCGCTGTTTCTTGTAGGCGCATCTATGCTACATTTATATTCAGCCCAGTTGGATATGCGTTTAAGCATTCCAAAAATCATGTCGCATTCTGTAATTTCAATATTATCAAAAACAAAAACGTTTGAACTATGAAGGACGCTATATTTTATTCCGCCATTGGCAATACGTCCAATTTGTGCAAGGACCTTTTGTTTTTCAGATTCGTCATCTTGTACGGTGCCGTATTGATCGATAAGAGTTGTTAAAACATAACCTCGCATTAAACATCGATAAAACGCCCATGGTGCTTTTTCAAATTCAAGACTAACTATTTTTTCGGGCATAGAATGTAGAGACGAAGTTACAGGGGCCGGCGCTGATTTAAGTTCTTTGGCATCAGCAGCAGCCTTGGCATCAGCAGCAGCTTTGGCATCAGCAGCAGCTTTGGCATCAGCAGCAGAAGTAGAAGCAGCACTAGAAATAGGGGCAGGAGTAGAAGTAGAAGTAGCAGCAGGAGTAGAAGTAGCAGGAGGAGTAGAAGTAGCAGGAGGAGTAGAAGTAGCAGGAGCAGCAGGAGCAGAAGTAGCAGGAGCAGCAGGAGCAGCAGCAGCAGCAGGAGCAAGAACCGGATCGGAAGAAATAGCAGGAGTAGAAGCAGAAGTAGTAAGAGTAGATTTGGGGGCGCTAAGTCCAACCCCAGCAGCAGGATCTATCAAATATTTGTTAGCAACATGTAATACAGCATCCCCAAAACGTATTGTTGTTTGTCGTGATCTTAGTTTGTTCAATGAAAACCATTCTCCGGCAACCGTTTCCGTATTTTCAGCAGTTTTAACAAACGTTACTTTTGTAGAATCTATATTTTTTATAATAAAATATGCAGTATGTCCATGCCATATAAATGTTTCACAAGTTTCAGGATTTTGTAATTGTAAATCTAACTGGGTTTGATCAGTTCCGTTATCAAATCTGAACCCTTCTTCAAATGCTTCTCGTTTAGCAGTGTCCATCGTACTGGCATCTTTATTTTCACCTTCAAAATTTTTTTTACCTCCAAAACATGTCCACTCTTCGTTAGGCCTTTTAGGATCAATCTTTTGAGGATTAACCTTAGCCAAAAATACTTGAGGCGTTCCGTTAATAGTAGCGAATGGAAATATAACCGCGTTACTACAATTTTGTAACTGACAATCGTTTACTATTTTTTGAGCGTCCTTATTCCATTTTTCAACTAAAAGTTGTAAATATAATGGAATGTAATTTTTTCTAACATTTTCAAGCCCTTCTGCCATTGCTCCACCCACATTAAAATGTTTAACTCTATCAACTACAGTAATTACTTTATCTGGTTTAATTGGTTTGGATATAATTTTTGGGGTTCCTGTATCTCCGTATAAAGATATTACTAATTCTTTTATAAAGGCTTCTTTGGATTTACTGTCATAATTACCCGTAACAAGGTTTGTATTTTCTAATAGTTTCGGATTATAATCTCCGCACCAACCTAAAATAATGCTATTAGGTAATTTTAAAAAATTTTCTACGAAATCCTTAGAAATATCATATTCGGCATATGTAATATCGCCACTACCTCCAGGGTTCATCATTGTTGAAAATGGAATAACTCGAAATGCCTTTTTAAATGTCAGTCGGTCATTTGAATTGGTCAGGGCATTAACAACAGTATCTATTGTAGGCAAAACCGCTGCTTGTCCAGTACCACCAATTTCTGTATCCTTTATTGTTTTTGCATCATCGGTAGGGCCCGTAAAATTTTTGGCTGCTGTATCATAATTGTAAGTCTCCAATATCTTTGTAGTTTGTTCTTTAAAGTTGGCAGAATAAGTAAGTCCGATATGTTGATAACCTTTTTTGACCAAACAAATGACGATCTTAAATATTTGTTTGCATTGCTGTTCATTGTCTCCACTTGTAATAAACTGCACAACACCAGTTGGTGGTGGTTGAGTGGACATTTTACTGGCTCTTTTTACTATTACTCTATCTATTAATCTATAATTACATTAACTTTAGATTAACTTAACTTAAATTAAATAAATTAATTATGGAATGAAATTGGAATGGTTTCAATACCACGGTTTTAATTGCAAACTGTTTGTTTTATAATCGCTATAATGTGGACGCGCCATTGGGGTATACATTGTACTAATATCATTTTTGTATGTCAAATACCCTCTAGCTTCATTGTAAATCCGCGGTATGGCGTATTCGCATACCAAGTCGTTCAATGCTATAATTTGGTCTGTAATATTAAAAGGTAAATTTGAAGCATTCTGCAAGTAAATGGATCTCATAATTATTTTAACTGTATCTTCATCTTGTACTGGTATAACATAATCTCCACTTGACATCTTATGTACCCCTGCTCGAATAGCGTTTTGTATAATCTGAATATTTTTAGAGCTAAAGAATAGTTTAGAGAGAGTAGACTCTTCCCAAATACCATCTAACGCATTTCGAAATGTAACGGGCTGGTTCACGTGAATTTTATCAAATAATGCAAATTGTTGTTCCGCAGACGGAGTTATAATTCCGGCATTTGCATTTGCATTTACACGTCCATTACTTGAAAGTCCGGCCGTTCCAAATGCTGGGTTTGTTTTTCTCAACATATCATCCGGAGTGTCTCGCTTTATCATTTTATAAATAGAATAGGTAATAATATAATAGTTACAATACGACTAAATAATAATAATATATAGGATTATTGTTGTATTTCTTATTATTTAATAGTAAGAATATTTAATAGTACTAATATTTATTTACTGATTTGTTTTTATTTTTATATGTGGTATAATAATAAATAAGTAAAATACAAAATACAATAATACAACAAACAAAATTATTATAAAATGTTTGAAAACATGAATTTTCAAAGAATTGTTCTTCTTATTGCGGGAATTTTATTTGTAGGGTTCATGATAACAATCGTATATAGTATGATCAAGGCAAATACAATTGGAGAATGGCCGCCAGTAATTGCAAACTGCCCAGATAATTGGGTTATGGACGCAGATGGGAAAACCTGCAAAAACGTAAATGGGGTTTATAAAAAAGGCACTGCTTCTACTTGTGACGCGATTGTTCCATCAAGCAGTGACTACTCTGGAGCAAATGGGCTGTGTGAAAAATATAAATGGGCGTCTTCGTGTGGAATAAATTGGGATGGGATTTCAAATAATCCAAGCGTATGCGTGCAAAAATAATATAATAAATAAATAATAAATCATTTAAATTTTATTTTTTCAATTTAAATTATTTTGATTTTTCAGCTTTTGCGGCGTTTAGTTTTACTTCCACCGCCATTACTAAGACGTACGAATGCATCTTCTATTCCTGGACGTGGTCCAGTCTGTACTGGGTTAATAAGTCGTATCGGGTACCGAGTTCGATGCCCATTTACCATAAAAATAAAATTGCGCCTCTCGATACCAACATATACTCCAATTTGCGAAACTCGATTATCTCTTGTTTGAAATCGGTATCGAGCCCCAGGCTGTAAAGATGCTATCCATGGCCGCATAAGTTCGGGGGTTATGCTTCTGCTTCTACTTCTGCTTCTGCTTCTGCTTCTGCTTGTACTCCCAGATCTGCGCGTTCGTCCCCCTTTTGTCATATTTATATTTATGTTAAAGTGTAGAATAGAAATAGTTAAATTAATTATAGTTTATACGTTTATTTTTATTTTTAGTTTACGTTTACATTTTTAGTTTGATACTAGATTTTAGATTTATTCCATTCTAATATTTTTTTTATATCAATCCATTTTTCGATTTCTTCGCTGGAGTTTACAACGCATACTCTTTCAACACCATTGTCATCAATAAGTGGTTCGACAAAACTATTTGACAATTTCCAATTATCTTCAAATTCACCGGATGTCCGTCTTACTTTTATACATTTGCCTTTAAAAATATTGGCTTTTCCGTAAGCGCGGGTTTTCATATAATGGTCTAGAGCGGCTTCTCCTTTTTTCCTACATGAGTCATTTGAGCAAGTTACCCATCCATTTTTTGTTTCAATTGAAATATAAAACAAGTATGGACCAGGTGTTTCAACTTTATCACAAAAATCGCACGCATCCATAGAAATAAATGTAAGACGTCGATACGATGGATACAAATCGTCATTTTCGTTGCAAATAATGCGATGCGGATCAAATAGACTAGAATTGACTTCTTCAGTACTGCCCAATGCTATGTCTGTCATTATCAGGTATCGTTATCTAATACGTATATAAGTTACACGCACTTAAGGTTTAATAAGTTTTAACTATAGTAATTATTGCAATTATTGATTATTGTTAATAAAGTTATATCCGTATAAAATAAATATAAAGTAAAGTAACTAGTAAATTAAGTATGAATATTATCCTTATTCGTAAAAATCTTGCATTTTTTGCAATATTGTTGTATTTGATATTATTTTTTGTTATTCAACAGTCTAAGCCTGGGTTCTTGTATAATTCAGATGGAAGTTTACGAGAGTTTGGAATCGGGTTTAAACGAAAAACGGTAATTCCAATATGGATACTTTCAATTACTTTAGCAATCATTTCATATCTGACAGTCCTTTATCTTGTCACTCCAAGTCCTAGATACATATGAATGATTATTTGATTATTAATTAATTAATAAAAATTATATACGCTACGAATACTATGAAAACGACCTTGAAAATAAAATATCAATAATAGGTATAATTAAATATTTTATATTTTATATTTATATTTAAACGTTCACTATGCCAAACCAATCCGGAGGGTGGCGACGTAGACATTTAAAAACATGTCGCACAGGGTCCCGACGTTGCTACAATGACAACTGCGTACGACAATCCAAACGAGTATATAAGACGACTAGTGGAAAGTGTCGAAAGGGGTACCACAAGTGTAGAGATAACCGATGTCATAAAATGCGTGTGGTTAGTTCTCGCCGGTTGGCGAATTAACAAAAAAAATAAAAATAAAAATAATAATCCGCGCAGTTTTATATGTAAATGAAGTTGTATTTTGCCATGATTCTTTTGACCTTATGAGGAATTTCATATGGCGATGGTGGAGCAGTACAGCTGTTAGAAGAATAAAGTGTTGTTCGGATTTGTTCTTTCATTTCATTAGACGGATCGGATGAAAATATAGCGTACGCACGTTCAAACATCAGTTGTGTTAAATAAATATTTTTACTGGTTACAGAAACATGTTTTTTATGGGTTTCTATAATTGAATTATAACAATCAACATCAAACTCATTTGGTTGAAATTGACTCTGGCAGCTACTACAAGAATCAGTTTTGCTTCTATAATAGTCGCGTATTATGTTTATAAGTGTACTCAAATAAAATCGAAGTCGTATTGGTTTACAGCTTTGTATTTGTATGATCTCGTCTATAACACTGGGGTCATGTTCATGCTCATGTTCATGTTCATTGGTATCTTCAATCTTTGTTTGAGTGTCGCCGGGATTGCATATTGTGTTATAATCTGTACCGGATAGTATACAAACCATTCGAAATTCGTGTAACGAAACCTGCAACTCTTCAAGTATGACAGGTAATGTATACTGAACCCCGGTGCCATGCCATATATTTACATGTCTCAATACAACTGGACAACCGTAAATAAACATATCCATGTCATCACTCATGCACGCGTCTGCAAGGTTGGTCTTTACGAGATAGGCACATAATGCGTCAGATTCGCCATCGGATTCAATGTATGTTACATCAAATTCTCGCATAAGCCGTTTTGTTTCACTTACTTCAGAGTTACTTATTCTGATAAATCGACGTTTTAATGATCGCATTTGTTGTTGAAGATTACTTACATCATGCGCAAGTCCGGATTCATCATTTACGTTTTCCGATCCTCCTTCAATAGCATCGTCGCATGGCGATTCTTGCGATTGCAGTTGCAGTTGTATTTCCGTATTTAAAACCTCGGATAGTTGATTGTACTTTTGTCTAGCACTTTCTCTAACATATTCACGACTATTCAATACTCCTTGCTTCTCCGCAGGAGCAACGCCGTCAAACACAAATATTGGAGTAATGCTAAAATATTTAAATTGCGCAATCATAAAGTACATGCTTTCTACAAGTGAATTTGCTGCAAGAAATTTGTGCAAATAAATACTCGTATCTACGACAATTCGTTTTCCCGAAAAGTCGCATAATTGTACAGGCTTAAGTCCTCCCGGGGCCAGTCGTTTTATAAGTGTATTCAAGTATCTTACTCCCATTGTTTCCAGAACCAAGACGTGATGTTAACTTTATATAAGTTGTTAATAGAAACGTTTATTATACGATTGCATATCTAGAATAGTATAATAGTCAATTTTTATATTAATTTATATTTTTGTATTCTTGTATTTTTGTATTCTTGTATTTTTGTATTTTTGTATTTATGACCACAATGTCATACGAGACGATGATGAATGCGGTGATGATTTTTTAATTTTTTCCATCGTTTCAATAGCCCTGATAATAGTCGACCGAATATCAGGGGAAGTTACAAGCATTTCAATGAAAATGCGCAAAGCGTCGCTACCTGCCTTACCATTATTTGCGCAAATTAAGTTATGTTTGTTTACATCATTGCACCATTTCAAAAACATGTCTACGTTTAACATTATAATCCCCGTAAGAACGTAGTATGCAAAAACATTTGTATCCTCACTGTATTTGGCTGAAACGGTTGACAGCGTTTGCGAGTCTTTTGACATGATATCTTTGAGTGACAACGTCATATGATCCAAAACATTTACTGCTTGATAAATCGAAAATGCACGTTCTGCGTATAAACATCTTTGTACTGCAAGTTTATATTTATGATACGTCCCCGAACTTCCAAAAATATCATAGTAACAGTAAAATGCAACGTTTAATATGCGCGCCCAAGTTTCTACGTACGTTTCGCTGAGTATAATTTCATCTTGTATACCTGGAAATATAGTTTTAAATGAGGCGTCCGGGGCTTCATGACCGAAGTCAAGATCGAGATTGTGCATTGATTCATGTATCAATACCTTGAAAAATTCCTCATAACGATAGATGACGATTTCTGTATGTGTTTTACCGCCGTTGGTCGAGAGATTAGCAGTACAAGATGTCGTAAATCCAGTATTTGCATGTAATGCGCCAATTGGGGTGCTTCGATGGTTTGGAAGAACTTTTTTAAACGGTGTAAAATACAAGTATACATTCAACTCTTTTGAACAGTCACAGTCTTTTATATATGGATTCAAAAAATGGAACCATGCAAACATTTTATAAACATGTGAACGATATTTTCTTATCCAGAAAGGATCAATGCCTTTCGTAATTTCAGAATTTATATTTGGATTCTCGGTTTCTTCAGACTCTGACTCTGAACTTGAACTTGAAGTTGAAGGCCTTGAAGACTTATGATGATCATTTTTTATTTTTATTGCACTGGATTCATAATGAACAATATGAATATTAATTGTGCGTCCCGCTATCTTTGCCGTATAATGTAACCAATGACTTGCGTTGTTCGGATCAAACATGAAATCCATAATATTTTTTGGTAAAAAATCAAGTCGTTTAGTTTTGCCTTCGTATTTTTTAAAACAATTTGGACTTGGAAGCTCGTTCTGTTTTATATCAGGCATTGTCATTTTAATAAATGAATGTTCCGATTTTCGCATACTTTCATCGGCTCGCTGTAGTTGTTGAAACCATCGCTTATAAATCGATTCAGTATAATACGGAAAATCGGAAATTCCGAGTTCATCTCGATGAGACTGAATTGCTCGAATAAATTTTGTTCTTGTAGCCATTTATAATTATTCAAAGAATCTATTATACTCGGTTATATAATAGATTTTATTATTTTATTTACAGTTTTACATTTATAAAGTTAAATTTATAACGCAGTTACAACGCAGATTCCAGTTTTGAGCGAGTTTGCATAAGCGGTTTAAATAATACTGGACGCTCTCCCCGTTGGAAGTGATATATTTTAGCGTTTAATGTTGCAAGAAGTATGTTTCTCATATCTGCATTTTGTCTAAACTTTGCTTCCACCGCACTAGCAAGAGCTTGCGTTCCTCTACCACTTGAAAAAAAGTCGCGATCTATCGTAACAGCTTTGGGTCGGTATAGAACCCCTTTAAAAATTCCGCTATCGCTTCCAGCAGCTTTTGCAAGTTCGGGGTTTTTTGAAATTTCTGATTTTGAGTCCATTGAAAACTGTAAATAAAAATCGTGATTGTGTTTTTTAAATTTACAGCCTTGGTAATAGTGTTCAACTGTGAACCACGTTCTTCCGTCAAGAATGAATGGCGACTCTGCCATATTTGTTAACGCGCGTCGCCAATTTGGAAATTTCAAAAGAGGTGTGAATAAATGTTTCATTCCAGATGGAATGTATTCGCCCGGTCCATGTCCGGGTTTATCCGTACCTGATTTATTATAAATTTGGAAAATTGGTATATCGCGACCTTTGTATCCGTCGTCACCCCCTAAACGCGTTCCTCCCATTTCCAACCCGCCTCCATCTTGACTAGAACTAGATCCTTTCACACTTTTCGGATAAATTTCAAGAACGCGTTTAAACTGTGGC